>Ga0210059_1009213_pt1 | contig 15453 bp, 7 predicted proteins | sample Ectturendosymbi2_FD_188042 | JGI IMG/M metagenome (GOLD analysis project Ga0210059, IMG submission 188042) | Ecteinascidia turbinata endosymbiont from Florida, USA - Sample 2 (SPAdes) (version 2) | ecosystem: Host-associated > Tunicates > Ascidians > Unclassified | place: Key West, Florida... | reverse complement strand
TAAGTAGAGGACTTTAGGCCACCTTGGCCCACTTTGCCTGGCCCTGGGCGCCAACCGTTAGGCGGTAGTATTTCGCTGAAGTTTTTACTGGAAACTAGGCTACAATCCGAGTCTTTTGATACTTTGGATGACGTTCTGAGGTTTCAGGTTCAAAAGTTGTGATGTAAGTTAGTAAAAATATTTGACCAATTAGATATTTACAGAAAAATATAGATAATATTGTAAATATCTTGAAAAATACTGACAGCAGGAGACACAAGACGCCAAATTCAGATTCAGCGGCCAAAAATTATCCAGAAAACATCCCAACCTCGACATAAAAAATTTTTTGGTGCATAATTAGCTAATTAATGGAATAATTACTAATTTTGTTTTATTTTAGATCATAACTTTTGAACCAGAAACCCCAGCAGGTCGATCAAAGTATCAAAAGACTCTGATTGTAGCCTAGTTTCCAATAAAAACTTCAGCGAAACACTACCATCTAACGGTTTAGGCTCAGGGCCAACTGAAGTGGGCCAAAGTGGCCTAAAAGTACTTCACTTATGACGTTACTCACAAAATACCCACACCCCCCAAGCAAAAAATCTGCAACCCCAGCCAAAAGATAGTTTTTTATTGCAAACTAGAAGACTTGCCGATCCGTTTGAACCCTTGAATAACTCTCCAGCACAATTGCCCCTGAGATATTCCCATGCAATCCGGTTGCTAGCTTCGAAACAGGCCAGCACTGAAAGTGTTCAAAAACGTGTATTGTTTCATGTCATTGCACAGGCACCATTTAGACAAGGCAAGGTCATTGTTGTTTCGTAATAATACTTTGCAACATTAGAAGGGAACTGTAGGCCGCTGCCTGTTCCAAACCACCTACATTAGTGACTTGCAGTGACAGCGTTTTATATTTTATCATTGGCTTTAGTGCTGAATAGCCCACCTGCGGGGTGCACCCCTGTTTAGTACTACAGAAAGATGTTCATCGATCTTCCATCAATTAGCCTGCCTTGTACCTCTGTAAGCTCTCAATCATTGTAATCCTTAAAAGTAGGTGCAGAACCCTGACTTATGGATTTAAAACACAGCAGTGTTGTATACCATTTATGTATTGATGATCTTGGTAATGATATCCTCATATGCAAGCTTTGCAGTGTCTATACACCCAACACTTATAGCAAAGTAAATTTTATGGAAAGTATCCTCCAATTACCTTGCAATATCACATTGATGTAATAAACTCATAACAAATTTTGTGTTTGAAAAGTATATGATGTACTAATAACACCATCTAAAAATGAAATCAGAAAACAGTAATAAATTTTAGTAAGTCACATAACAATGCTGGCCCTCACACTTCAAAAAAGAGAGTGACAACTGGTACACCAACATCATTATATTATGTAAATGGTGTACAACAATGCTATTTCTTAATTATACAGAAGTCAGGGTTTTACATCTACTGATAAGGATTGCATTGATTGAAAGCTTGCATAGATACAAGGCAGGCTAATTACTAGAGGCTCATTGAACATCTTTCTGGAGTGCTTAGAGAAATAAAACTACTAAACACAGTGTCATGCCGGCAAATAAACCGTCACTGCAAGAATCACATCAGCTAATCGGAATTAAGCTCCTGACGTCAAATTTCTAGAAAATTTGGTTCTTAGTCCCAATTTCCAAGGAGGGGCAAATGCCCGTTTTGACCCAAGGGCGGATCCAGCCAGTAAGGTTAAGGGGGTGATTTCAGTAATATTTGGTAGTCAAGTCTCATTACGGGTTCACTACTGTACGAGAGAAGTACACTTCACAACACTGCTGTGACTAAACATTGGATGACAAAATAGCCTTGTATTGCGAATGCTGTTTTCCGAAGTGTACACAATCATGGTGAATAATGTTAATCTATAGGTTTTAAGGGCGTGATTGCCCCAATTGTCCATGTCTTGACCCCCTGCAGACACCAATGGTTTTAATGTACTATAAGTTCAAAACTGTTTGCTTGAGTTCAGTGTAAAAGCACACCCATAATAGACATTCTTTTTGCATTTATATGTTTAGCAACAATGTTGAGCTCACAAAACTAATAACAAAAATTATGGAAAAACATTTTGAATTTTGTGTGCGTGAATAGCTTCAATAAATTTGTTTCAAGTCGGCCTTGACAAATAATGGAATTACTTATGATACTGCCACGTAAGGGTACCTGTACTCCTGTTGTCCTTCTTTCAAAGGGCAAGGGGGCAGTGCCCCTATCATGCATCCCCGTTCTGGCGTCCCTGGCTACACATGGTCAATTGCTAGGTAACCAACTACAGCTATGCAAGGAGAGCTCTTACGTCGCTGACCATAGTCACATGATTCAAGACAGTTTGAGTTAGGGATTTCAAGTTGGTTAATGCTGAAATGGAACATTTTTGTTTAAAAATAAATTAAACTCAACTTCACAAACACGCAACCGCTGGGTGCTACAGTAGCCTAGTTCAAACAGTCCAAGAATACTGAACAACCAACATAACTTTGCAGTAACACAACACACCAAAACATGTGATAGCCAGAACTCTAACCCTGAAACCCTAAAATTCTAATACTAAAATTCTGACCAACCCTAAACCTAAAACCCTAAGCTCTGACGCAACCTTAATGATGCACTGAATCATGTGACCTAAGTTGACTAATGGCTATCAAACAGGTGTCCTTGCATACATGCAGTTGACCACTAGACACTTCTATATTTAAAACACACACACACACTAAATGTGCAAATAAAAATGTACTACATTCAATTAAACAGTTAATGAAACAAAAAAGTGGCTCTGGGCAACGGACATCTAATTGATTTTGGTTCCAGCTCTAGAGCCTTGGCTGAAGAGCTGTCTGCCCTTTCCAAAGACTATCTGATAGTAGTTGGAGCCTCAGGCTTGTGTAATCACTCCAAACCAGACTGTTGGGAATAACAATGGCTAAATGGCATTCCAGTTTCTTTTTACTTCTGAACTCCCAAGCTACGCACCCATCACTAGTTTTGTTTAGTATCATCACCAGGACTTGAAAAGTAACATGAAAAGCATTTCTCCATACACACATATGTCCAATTTTCAAAAATGTGTAAATGTGTTCAAGTAACTTCACTCATAAGTGAAATAAGCAAGGAATCAATGACAAATTTTTAATACGAAATTGATTTCATATAACACTACGCATCGTCAGTCCTTACATCTGCAAGCAATGCTAACAGGTGAAACTTTAAAAAGCTAAATGTTTAAATGTGTTAATTCTTTGCTTTAGTTGATCTTAAAATAATGCAAATACATGATTAATGTTTTTTTATGATAAACGTATGCTTTTCTAACCATCTCACATCACACTCTTTAAGCTAAGTAAATTTGAATTACCAGTAAAATTTAATGAAGTCTTGTTCACAGATGGTGTTGTCATTGCTTTAGGACAATTGAGATGACTTCCGTGCTGCTTTTGTTAAATACATCAGATCTTAAACACACAAACAAAAGTAAACTGCCAATGCAAGAAATAGCAAACAACACTGTACAGAATTTGAAAATACATCCTTAATATCTTCTACATTGGCGTACGACTGTTGTTATACTTGCAAGTAGTATGCAACAGGGTTGATAAAAATCATAGATTTTTTTTTTAAATCAGACTTTTTATTTTTATGATTTTTTATGTGATTTGGTGCAGAGGTGGCAAACTAACACATGCAATTTTTAATTATACAATTAGTTTTAATATATATAACTTTTTTATTCTTTCTTTCTTTAGCACTAGAAATAGCTGCACTTTTATTCATACTTTTTTTGCACTTATTCAGTATCCCTTAAGGCAAATCAGTTCATAACAAGAGCTCAACTGGTGCATCGGCATGCCAGCATATATCAACAAATATGACGATGTTGCCAATGTATCATATTGGCAAAATACCACAGGTACATATCAGCAATATTTGCTCGTAACAGCTGCTACGTTATTGTTCTGCATAGAATGTTCGGAAACCCAAGTTGCTAGTTTGTCTCTGACTGATTAATGCGAATTCCCTATCCTTTTCCACCAATTCTCTGTTGACGGTGCGCAGCCCTTAGACTACATCAAGTCGTGTGTAATAGGGTGGTCCAAAAAAATTTTTTTTGAAAACTCCTGCTCCCTGTATGAATTATTGTGACACTCCCAGACATACGCTGACATGCAAGATTTAAACAAAAAGCATTAATTTTTAGAGGTTGCTACCAGGCACTGAAGTTTTTATAAATTCAACTTATAACAACTTATGCATTGGTTGCATCGCGGAGGCTGTCGTCTTGAAATATGGAGAGACTATAATAGCCTCTTGGATGCAGTCTAGCTTGCTACATTGTGAAGTGAGTCAATTCTACTTAACTAAAGTATTAGCACATTGACTAGAGAAATTTCAATCATGAGCCAAACTGAAAATGTTACGCGGCTGTGCAACATTACCTGAAAAGTATGAAAGCTTGTGTTTAAAATGAGCGGGGCTAAAAAATAACAAAGAAAGCAAAGAGAAGCGACAAATCTGAAAAAGAAACAAGTTTTAGTGAGATGTTGGATAACCCATTTGACATAGCTCATGAAACTGCCATGAAGATTGTCACTTTTCGACAGCTTAGAGACAAAAAAGGCTTGGCAAAATGGGGCCACTGAGCAGCAGTGAGTTACTAATACAAGGAAAAAGAAAAGCTAAATGATCCATTAACTCAGACTTCACATCTAAAGTTAGAAAAAAACAAGTTTGTTGCTGTAATCTCTGAGTACTTTGATAGTTCAAATGCATCATCTTTTTCTTCTGATCACAATGATGAATACCTTCCTCCAAGAACCTACAAAATAACTGTTCTTGTGTTCTGTTCTTGTGAAAAGCCTGCACATATGATGACTGTTGGTTTAGCAGCAGCATTTGACCACACAAAGACCAGTTACAAAGATGCAACTAATATGCTGAAAGCGTTAAATCTGTAGATCATATTGCAGTAGTGCTGAGCAAGCATATAATAAGAGGATGGAGTTCAGAAAGAAATCTGCTATGGATTGAAAAGATGCTTTTGAAGCTGATGTTTCGATGACAATTCATTGGGACAGTAAAATGATGTCTGATATTTATGGCAATGATGTGGTTGATAGACTTCCTATTATTGTATCAGGACTTGGTGTAGTCCAATTGCTCGAAGTAACTAATTAAGCTTCCAAGCCCTGGAGAAAGCATAGCTGCAACAGTTATAATGGCATTCAAGAACAGAGAGTAATGGAAAATGTGAAGTGTATGTGTTTTGACAGAACCAGCAACAAAACTGGCTTATAAAATGGAGCTTGGACTTTATGTTAGCAGAAGCTTCATTGATCTTTGCTTCACTTTGCATGCAGACATGATACTCATATATGAGAGGTACTTTTGCAACTTGTTTTTAGCAATTGTTTTGGATCTTCGTCTGGGCCAATATACCTCTTTGAGATATTTTGAGCAAACTGGAACCAAATCATCCAAAATGATTTTGATGTTGATTTGGGTTAATGATACGTAAAGTTTAAATTGAAATTCTTGAAATTGACTTGACTGCTTCCTGCAAAAAGATCCAGAGCAGTGGATGAAAGTAGAGAGCTTTAATAGGTTTTTGGAAATTGTCCAAAATATAAGGGCTACAAATGATGCTGCTGGTAAATGAATTACTCTCATTCAAGAGTACAACAACCTGCACACCAAAGAAGAAGATATGAAGCAATGTTTGTCGCAGTTTGTGTCAGAACATAGGAAAAAGTTTCCAACTTCCAAGAAGAAAGCAGTGCTTTCTTCAAGCTCTACCACAACTATGCCAACAACGACTAAAACTTAATATGTGCTGGACTTTTTTCAAAACTTGGCACTGATATGCAGCTACCACGCATCAAATACGTTTGACAGTTAGTGTACCTGTACATAGCTTTTTTGTGTTACCAATATTTCATTCGCATGTTGTTGATTCTTTTTCAAGTACTGTATAACCATATTGTTAAAAATGTATTTATTACCACTGACAGGCCTACAGTACTACACCATGCAAGCCACAGTGATTTTGGACAAGTTAGTAAAAAGCTGTAAACTTCAAAATGTGGTAGCAACCTTTAAAACTGCTTAAAATTTTGCAGGAAGACTTTTTCCAACAGGGAAAGCAAATTCAAAAGAAAATTTTTGCCTATATTTTTGGACCATCCTAGTGTGTAATCAAGGCTTCCTAAAGGCCTTGGTGTAATAGTCCAAAGTAATCAGACCCCTGCACAAACCTCTTGATAAGCACTATATGACGTAACATTCGCTCGTAGGTTTTTGCATGGTAAGCAGATGACTGCCTGCGAACAAATCAGGTTATGTGCTATGGCGGTTGACTGTTTAATTGTTTTTAGCAAGGCCACCTAGTGACACAAGGCCTTCAGTGTGTGTCAAAAAACATGCCTATGTCACAGCAAGCAGTGACCCAGGTTTGCGTAGAATCCAATGTTGTACGGCTCTTCACTGCAGTGAGATGATGGTTTCTGTTAGTAATGCATAGCGTGGTTGTTTACCTACTTGTGAGATGTGCATGTGAGCATAGGCACATAGGCCTACACAAGGGAGTACTTGTACATAACACATGTTTGCCTTTTTTTGGTATCGCTTGTACGCTTGATTTAGAGTAAGACAGTAGCTACGACCAATGAAAACAGGCCATTGCCGTAACAGTACACGAATGTGAGTTGGTTTTGTGCATTGTAATGTGGCATTATGTCACTACTCAACGATATTGGTTGTAGCTTTGTGTGATGGTCACTACTCTACGATGTGTGATGGTTGCTACTCTACAATATTGGAAAAAGAGTGTCATAAAATATTTTGTTTGAGGTATTACTAAAAATGATACATGTTACAGACATCACAACCAACTGAGCAATCAGGCATGTCAAACTTGTCATGTGACCAGTTCAATCAATCATTTTTGGCTGAAGGCAAAATAGCTTCAAAAGTGTTTATTTTGCCTCTTAAGACAAAATAGACACTCCTTGAGTAAAGCAAAAATCTCAGCATTGGTTATCGGCAATGAAAAAACAAAATAATCGGTATCGGCCGAAAAAAACCTTATTGGTCGAGCTCTATTCATAACACCAGTGCCGATGTACAAAATGAAATATTTGTTAAAATGACAATACTCAAATCATCAGTTTATCATATCAATGAACATTTTATGGCATGTTCAGAAGCTGGTACACATATACAAGCTTACCAGGTTTTTTGTTGCAAAGTTGATTGTTAAAATTATTATAACTCAGATTTCATTCATTCAGCTTCTGCAAAACTATGGTGTACAAATATTAAAACCTATTTAACACTTTGAGAGCTGGCGTACGATATATTTGTACTTCGATTTCAGCCTAAAAAACAGCAGTTTTAGGTTGCCTTACCAAGGCCCTAGCTCCTCCGCCGATTGCGCTAGAGAGCTGTTCAAGAGCTCAAACGGATCGGCCAGTCTAGTAGATTGTACTCGAAAAAAATTTTTTGGTTGGGAGTTGTGGATTTTTTGTGACTGACGTCATAAGTGAAGTAGTTTTGGGGTCATTTTGGGTCATGTTGTCTGGCCTAGGGCCCAACTGCTAGCTAGGCCAAAGTATTTCGCTGACGTTTTCATTAGAAACTAAGCTCGAGTCCGAGTCTTTTGAGCCTTTGATCAACTTTCTAGTATTTCTGGTTCAAAACTTATGATCTAAAATAAACAAATTAATTAATTATCTAATTAGTCAAATATTTTTACTAACTTATATCACAGCTTTTGAACCCGAAACCTCAGCAGGTCATCCACAGCATCAAAAGACTCGATTGTAGCCTAGTTTCCAGTAAAAACGTTAGCGAAATACTACTACCTAACGGTTGGCGCCCAGGGCCAGGCAAAGTGGGCCAAGGTGGCCTAAAAGTTCTCTACTTATGACGTCACTCACAAAAAAACCGCATACCCCAAGCAAAAATTTTTTTTTTAAGTACAGATTACAAGACTTGCCGCGTCTTTTGAGACTTTTACTGGGTCTGTAGAGCATACCAGACCGGTTAACTTCCCACGCAAAGCCACGTGCGTTTAGGTGTTTTTTTTCTGAAAATCCCTGAATCTTAGCAGACGACAAAGTGTTAATGGTACATAAATACAGTGTATAACAGTGTATAAACGGTAAAAAAACATCTGTTATTATGGATCAAAAATTAGTTCTAAAACTAGTATGTCTATAGCAGGGGTCACCTATAGCCCGTGAGGGTGTTTGTGAGGCCTGCGATGCTTTTTGGGAATTTTCAAATAATCCACATTTATGTTATTTCCTTTATTCACTGGTATAAGTATGCGGCTAGCAAGAGAACAAGTTCCTTTTAAACCAGGGGTGACGAACCTATTTGCTATAACGGGCCACTTTGTCAGTTACCGCTGAGTAACCAGGCCGCACAACTTTTTAGTCATACTATAAATCTTGTTAAAAACAAAAAAAAATTGTTCATCAACAGAAAAAACAACTAACGAAAGTAATAATAAGTTCAAGACTGCTGGTCTCGCCTGGATGCTTCGCGGGCCGCACGAAATTCTTTTGTGGGTTGCATGCGGCCACAGGCCACATGTTCGTCACTTCTGTTTTAAACCAGTGGTCAGTATCGACCCCGAGGGATCAATTGGACCATCCAAGGAGTGAATAAATAGTCACGGGATCAAATGGGTAACTGAATGGCCAGGGGGTGGGTCAATGAATAACTGCTGGGGTCTACTGAAGCAATGAAGCCTCCAACTCAAAATTATTTTTAATCGGGCAAGGAATTCAAACGGCGTTTTTCAACAAATCAAACAAAATTAAGAGGGCTGATCAAATCTCAGCTACAGTACTTTAACAGTACATTTGATTTTAATAGTTATTTATTAAATCATCCATTGTGATGACATTATGAAAACTGTTCTGTTTGTTATGTCACAAACAATATTGTAGTGCGTGTGTCACAGTTCGGCAGTTTGTCAGACTCATTTTGATTTGACACATACTTTCCTTGTATTAATAACTGTTGGGCTAGGCCTCTGGGTCTGCAGAAAATTATATACTTTAATTAGGGATCAACGTGCAGAAAAGTTTGAGAACCACTGTTTTAAATGAATGTAGAGATGCCTAGAAATGATTTGCCTATAACTAATGATAGCTTTTGCAAAAAATGTAAAAGCTGTTTCTAGTAAAGTTCAGGCACCAACATTGTTGCGTCAGCACCATAATGTGGCCCTCGGGTTATTTCACTAGTCCTCATTTGGCCCTTGGAGTAATTTTTGTTTGAGACCCCTAGTCTACAGCCTGCATGTTTGATGGAATTTAGATGCAACTTCTACTTTACGCCTTTGTTTTTTCGCTGAAACATTTGTCAATTTTTTCACTGAGACATTTCAGTCATTTGTCCTGTAGTAGTATTATAACTAGACATAACATTATTCACTGGTCTATAATTTCAGACATTGTGGCCAAATTGACTTTGGCCTATTTTTTCTTGAAATCATTTAAAAAATTTGGTCTATGACTAAAACTGAAAAACACCTCACTTTATGCTAGTCTACTTGTTCAAACTTGTGACATTCTAACAGTTCTGACTTATGAGTCTGCAAGGGTTGGTGATTTCAGTCCACATGTCACTTTTGCTGTTGGTTGACATAGAATCTATGACTTCACAGTAGCTATGATAAAACTTTTATTGCTTTTAACTTGTGTCTGTCATAAGAACTCTATGCCTTCTACACTAATATAAGTGAAGAACTATTAGAATGGCAAATAAATGTGGCATAGAAATCACAAAAAGCTTTTAAAAAACATATCAATTTTTTTTGCTTGATTTAAATCAAATTATATAATTCAAATCAAATGATTTAAATTGATCAACCTTGGTAAGCTGGCTTCAAGAAGGTACAATCACTTTTTGCGTGAAACACAGTTTCTTAACTTTTATTTGTGATCGTTTTTTGAAACAAAAATTTACATGGATATTTTCATACGTACACACATTAATCCAGAAAATTTTAGATCAATCGAGCAAGAAATCCCTGTGTTAAACCGCATCCGCATCTAATTTTCTCCAGATATAACCATGAGTTTGTGACATTAGCAGCATGGCGAATGTAGTTAAGATGTGTCTTAGGCTACTATGCGAGTGCTTGTCGGTTCGGCTCTCACCATTGCTGCTTTCGCTTTCCTGCCAAACGTTACACTTTTGATTAGAGCGATTTTTATGTACTTCTTTTAAAACTTTCTATAACGTTCACAATTTACGGTTCCAAACGGGTTTGAACAGCAAAATATATCCAGCAGAGGTTTTGCCACTCTTGGCAAGGTAAACACTTCCAACTTTTTTCATACTAGTTCTTTTGTAATGTAAATTTACACAGATGTTCTTTAGGCCTGGACATATCAATTTGGAAAATTTGAGACCAGTCAGGAAGAACTCGTCAATCATTTTAAGTTTGCATCGAACAACTACCATGCCTGGGCTAAAACCTGTTTTTTTTCGGTCATAGACCAAAACGTTTTTGAAATGACCGAAAAAAAAGTCATTTCGATCAGAATATCTAAAAATATAGGCTAATGAACACCGTTACGATAAGCTTCAGCACAACTGTGAGACAAATGACCAACATTTATCAATGAACAAAATGTCTCACCAAAAAAAACAGGCTACAACACTTATCCTGTGTAATAAAGCACAATTAGTTGTTGAATGAAACACAGTAACTTTTTTGTACTTGATCTTTTGCAACAAAAATTTGTGCAAATGATCTGCATATTTCAATGTATTTTTCCTGAAAATTTGAGCTCAATCGAACAAGAATCAGATGACCTGCCCATCCCTGAAGCTTTTTCGAGACAAGCAACCTCACAACCAACCAAAACCTACAATGACCCAGCCAAAAACATGAAAAGACTGGTAAACCAGAAACTATCTGACTTCAATATCAAAGGCGCCCTTCAAACTTTATCTGGCAATAGCTCATTTGTCAAACCCAATGAAGAATCTCTCAACACTCTTCAACAAAAACACCCCCTAAGCCCCAGATGATCTCAAACTATCCCCATCCCCAGATGGTGACACCTCACCAATTTGCTTCAGCACAGCCCAAATACATGCTGCAATCTCTTCCTTCCCACATGGTTCAGGGGCAGGCGCAGACATCATACGGCCACAACATTTGAAAGACTGCATCTCCATCACAGCAGGCGATGCCAGCACTTCTCTCCTCACCAGCTTAACAGAACTAGTCAACTACCTAGCAAATGGTCATCTGGCAACTGACCTCAGGGCTTTCCTCTATGGCGCCCAACTCCATGGGCTTTGCAAAAGCAACGGAGACCTCAGACCCATTATCATGCACCTACCAACGTCTTGTCACTAAAGTCGGCTTGAGACCCTTCATCCCAAGGCTCCGTAAGCCTCTCCTGTAGGCACCCCCTTGGGGTGTTAAGCTGCAGCCCACGGACTACGCGACCCGTTACTTCATGGACTAACCTCTCAATGACAAAGTTCTCCTCAAACTTGATGTTAAAAATGCCTTCAACAGAATACGCCGAGATACCGTTCTCTAAGAAGCTCAAAAATACTTCCCAGAAATCTACCCCCTCATATGGGACTGTTTTTCTTCAAAAACATCCCTCTTTCACAGAAACTTCGACCACTGGTGTGTAACAAGGTGACCCCCTCGGCCCAGCCCTCTTTGCCCTTGCCATCCATGAAGCAACATCCAAGATCATTGGTGAGCATGCCACCATGATTAGAGATCGATTGGTCTGGAGATTAATAATTCTAAATGTGAGCTACTCCTTATCAATCACACAGACATCAATAAGCCCCAAAGGAGCAAGCTCTTTCAAGACCAATTCCCATCCCTCTCTATACCTGACCCCAACCATTGTCTAGGGTCCTAGGGTTCCCCTGCACCAGGAATCTGCCCCACTACACTTAAAGGCAAAAACCAAAGTGCTTGACAGCATTACTGAAAACCTTGAGCTAATTGAACCGCATCAAGCATTCTTCATCTTGAAAAACTGCCTCTCAATCCTTAAACTCACATATCTGTTGCGTAGAACCCCATGCTTCAAGTGCAAAGAGGAACTTGAGGCGTTCGACACCGCAATAAGAATAAACACGGAAAAAATAAGTAATGTGACTTTTGGAGAAGACAGTTGGTCACAAGCATCCCTGCCAATCCAACATGGAAGCCTTGGTCTTTGTTCCGCTGCAGACCTGTCTCTGCCATGTTTCCTATCGTCTTCCTTCGCCTGCCAATGCCTCGTCAACAGGTTGCTTCCCTCTCTCACATTGCCTCATGAGGAAGTGATCAACGCAACTGACGCCTGGTCCACACTACATGATTCATCACCACAACAAAAGGAAACACAATCGGCTTGGGATGACCTTGCTTGCAAAGATTCACTTGCCACCCTGATCGACACCCTAAGCCCTTGGAACTACTGTTGGCTACTCACTGCACAGAAAAACCACACTGCTGCCTGGTCAGAAGCCTTCCCAATTGCTAGCGTCTGAGCCCTGATGAGCTCCGAATCGCAATCACCCTGCGAACTGGTGCCAATATTTTCAAAAGCACAGAATGCCGCTGTGGTAAGTTTGTTGACAGGCTGGGGCTTAATCATTGGCTTCTCCTGCATTAAGAATGCGGGCCGCTTCCCCAGACATTCAGCCTCCAACGATCATTGACCCGCATTGGTCTCCCCTCTGTCCTTGAGCCTGTTGGCCAGACAAATGATAAAAGGCTCGATGGTTTGACTGAACCCCTGGTACAGAGGCAGGAGCCTTGTATGGGACATGGCAGTTGTGGATACCTTTGCAGAAAGTCACTACATAGTCAGTGCTGCTATACTAGGCAGTGTAGCAACTGATGTTGAAACCGACAAATGCCAGAAATATAACAACCTTCTTGACAATTATTACTTTCAATCAGTTGCAATCGCAACCACTGGTGTATACGGCAAGTTCACTGCCCCCTTCTTGAGCTGTCTTGCAAAGGAACTCAACATTTCAGACGACCCCAGGGAGCAACAGTGGCTCCACCAGCGCCTGTCTCTGGCCGTGGTCAGAGGGAACACTGCTAGCATATTGGTTTGTGTGCAAGTTAGATCTGATTTTAGCCACCCTCAGTGCATTAACCAGTGACTCCTGCCCGTCACTTGCCTCTCTTCAATGAATAGCCATCGCCTTCCGAATGTCTATGTTTTCTGTGAGCTTTATTGTCTTCAGCATGTTTTTTTATATGTTTTCTGTAAAGCCTCTGTGCAGTATTGTTTTGCTCCCCTTTTCAGCCTTTCTGACTAACCCCATTTTGAAAAAAAAATCGTTCATTACTTAGTTTTGCATCAAACAACGGAACAAGTGTTCACAACATGACCATGACAATAATACAAGCTACCAGCCACTGCAGAAAGTGTTAAATAAAACTTGGGCATGCAGATTCTACAAAATTAAAATAAGTAACACATACTATAGTTAAGTGACATTTGCGATTTGGCTTTGCAAGAAACTTCAAACTTTGAAACTGCAATTATTCATGTGACACAACACATGCATGGAGACATTAGATACAGCAAGATAAAATTTTAATCCAAGAAATACTGTTGTTGCGATCAGAAAGCCTTAGCAGCATGTGTGCAAAGCTTCTCACACTATCGCAGCAAGCAACAATAGAGATCACATGCCATGATCACTCTATTATTGCTTGTTCGCGCCACATATATATGGGTGTTGTTCTTCGCGCACATCCCGTTCGTGGTGAATCACACATTCAACGCAACACCACCGGAGAGGTTGCAACACTATGATGCTGATGTAAATGCAATTAATCAAGATTTTCAAAAATTATCATGCATAAAACAAGAAATTTTACCCGTAGGTAAAAATTTTATACAAAAAATTAGTGTTTATGAAAAATTATCCATACACTACTAAAATGTCAAACTAAAAATTCATAAAAAATTGGCACAAAAGCAATTTATTTGAAACAAGAGTCAAAAATAAGAGGCTGATGCAATTTAAATAATCTCAAATTTAATATTTAGTCTACACATCTAGTCATTTTCGTAGGCTATTATTAGCTTGTTGTGGGTATCTGATATCCAACCTAAAAGTTTTAATTTAATCTAGACACATCAAAAAAGAAATCATCAAACTTTCTTCATTTACTCTGACAGGAAAAATAACTCACAAATGTCAGAAATTTCGCTTGACACCGGCTACCTCCCCTCTCAAGGTTTGGTTACGTCAGACGGCACAGCCACCATGCACTTTGTCAGGTGTTCAGCTTAACTGACACTGTGCATTTCGGATTATTTTCACCACCACGCACGTCTCCAGGCATTCAAATCACACGACACTCTGCATATCGTTTTTCTTTTTTTTTGTACTATTCTTCAACTGCCGGTGTCAAGCGAATATTTCTGACTTGCGACATTTATGACTTCACACCACGTACGCATGCACAGAGTAATACTCTACATACAAAATACGTTGATAAAACTGATTACTAGGGCTTAGAAATTCGCGTTTAGGCAAGTATGTCAGGTCAAGGTTTGGGTTAGGGTGAGAAAACGAAAAATAATTGAGGTTAAGGACTAAGTCCGAAAATTTTCAATGGTGATTATTCCCGTGCTATAGCTTGTTGTGGGTACCTGACATCTGACCAAAATGTTTTAATTTACACAGCACATATAAAAAAACGAATTGCCAGACTTTGCTTCTTTATTCTGAGAAGCAAAATAACTGAAAAACAACAACAGGTCAGAAATTTCGCGAAGGTGAGAAATTTCGCTTGACACCGGCTACCTTCCCTCTGTGTTACAACAGCCGTCACGTCCAGCCGGCATTTTTAGCGTTATTTCGCTGGATCCGTTTTATTTACTACCTGCCAGACGACTGCCGGCTTACGTATCTTTGGTTACGCATTCTATTTGAATAAGTTCGATAGGGTTAAATGCATTGTTGTTCAAGCTTCTTGCCTGATATTACAGAAAGGCCAGTAAGGTTTTTGGGATGAGTGACTACAGAGCGTGTGATGTAAAGAAATTTGCACCAAAGAAGAGTAAAGAAGGCCATACTGTAGGTTGCGATGGAGAATGCACAAAATGGTACCAGTATTATTATTGGTTTATTGTTTATTGTTTCATATGACTCAGCCAACAAGCAGAAGCATCATAAAAGCCATCGCATACAGTAAGCCAATCGTTAGCGAACATTAGAGCAAATGAAAACACAATGGCACAATAGTTGATCAGTGTAAACAAAGAGGGGCGCTGTGTCACATAGGATTGGCGAAAGACCGTGGCGGTCATCTAGTCAACCAACCCCGTTTATCATTTTTTGATAAGTGTTGAGAAACAACAGTTGGACATCAAATAAGCATAATGAAAAGAAAAACAAAAAAACGA
>Ga0210059_1009212_pt1 | contig 15455 bp, 8 predicted proteins | sample Ectturendosymbi2_FD_188042 | JGI IMG/M metagenome (GOLD analysis project Ga0210059, IMG submission 188042) | Ecteinascidia turbinata endosymbiont from Florida, USA - Sample 2 (SPAdes) (version 2) | ecosystem: Host-associated > Tunicates > Ascidians > Unclassified | place: Key West, Florida... | reverse complement strand
AAATGTCAGGCAGTTTTAGTCGGGAGTTAGAACAGTACTCATACAACGACTAGGCTGCCTCGTTGGTAGCGTTTGGGGAAACCAGCATCTCTGCATGCAACGACAGTCATTCCTCGCAAGCAACGTCTACGCTGGGCAACACCCCAAACCTCAACATTGGGTTCCTACACCAAAAGGAAACCCTACACTCGCACAAAGGCTAAAAAACCATTGAAAAAGCAGCTTCTTACTCAAACAATGAAGGAAAGTTTAGAACAGGAAAAAAACATAAATAAAGACTTCTTTTATAATGCCACGACACGAAACTGGACCAGTTACCATATACAGACCTGCATGCGCGGGTTTTCGATATGTTCGAATAACAATACTAGATTCGCAACGTTAAACAAGCACATCAAGGGCATGCAACCGTTAGTTTCTAATTCCATAGTAAAGCGAATACTGTCATACACGGCGCTAATGGGCAAAAAAACTCTAATTGCCCGGTTGGACATGCTTTAAGTGTGAATTGCGATTAAGTTGTACATTTATGTATGTGGCTATTATTGGTTAGACCTAGGCTTACTGAAAACTCCAAGTGGCAAATTTGATTTTAGTTTTTCCATTATCATATATGAAATCCTTGTACATTTTTATGTTCATTTTATTAAGCCAAGTAGCAAAGATGCAGAGAGTTTTACAGGAAGTTGTTGTCCTTTTATTATGGTATTACGGTTATATAACTATTAAATCTGCTTAACGAGTGAGAACTACTACAGCCTACTGTTAATGTTGAATTTGACATATAGTTGTGAAATTCGCAAAGCAACTATAATTGTGTTATCTGCATTCTTTGAGATCAATCTGAGACATTTTGAAATTAACTAACAGCATTGGCTAATGGTTAAAATGTGAAATAATACATAAAGTATGAAAAAACAAAAACAAAATATGAAAAACAGTTGGAAGTCGGGGTGTTTATGAGCATGATTTCTCTGTGAACAAGGGTGAGTGTGGGGGCTAAGTATCGACTCCATACATATTAAAAACAAAAGACAGAGGTAGACTATAAAAATTCGGCGCGTGGTCATAATTAATCTGATCTACTTTGCCACTGCCCATGGGCGCCCGCATAAATTTTTCTAGGAGGAAGGGCAACGTCAACATTTTGCTTATCTTGTTGTCAGGCTGCTGACGATGCAATGCAAATGTACGTTCACGAAACATTTTGCCGTTTACGCACGACAACATCACATAGGAAATACCCCATGTTACGGAAACAGTCACAAAAAATGCGCTTCGTTGGCAGCCACAGCCAGGTACATTACGATAATATTCACAATAGGCTATGTGCAGGTTTTAAAATCAGGGTACTTCTTTTTACAAAAGTATTGCCATGGTCTTTAAAGAAACCACAAATTATGACTTTATTTTACCTATAGCAAGACTTATTAGTGTCACTTAGAAATAAGAGTAACACTTTTGAGTGTACGCTGGTGAGCCCCCCTTCCGTGGCAAGTGGGCCATTTTCAGCTAAGTTTCCCACCTCGATCCAACCTCTATAGTTACGTCACTGATGAGAAGAAACCTGCATAAGAGTAGTTTGATTAAGCTTTTCTATTCACTCAGTTGAAGCACACTGTACACACTCATGGTCTCACACTACCAAAGGGTATTCCAAACTTGTGGAAGCATTGCTAAAGTCTCATTCATGCGTTTTTTCACACAGTATAAAAACTACGTGTCTTTCCGCTATCACTAGTCAGCGTCTCACTGCATTACATGCCAAGATGTCTGCGTTCAACCAGTGATTACTATTTTATAGTACTCACTGGTTCAACAGGCACACGCGACCAAACGCCTTCTACCATTATTTGAAGGGAACCTTTCAAGACTTGTTGCCATGTTATTGTTACAAAATATAGACCAACCACAAAACAACCCGCTAACGGCTAACCAGTTTCGCAACCTGCCTCTTCAGGAAAAAGAGCAGCCACGACTGCATTGAAAGCTCCTCACTGCATGAAACCAGAAGAGTTAACCTGGCTCTTGTGCAGTGTGAGTGTCATACCGGAAAATAAGCTGTCATTGCAGGAATTACATCAATTAATCGGAATTAAGCTTTTGACGTCACGTTTTCTAGAAAATTTTGGTTCATAGTCCCAATTTCCAGGGGGTCAAATGCCCGTTTCTCCCCCCCCCGCGGACGCCCATGCCACTGCCATTCAGAATAAGGATAAACTGTGACCTAGAACCAGCAAAATAGTTTCTCCACAAGATTTAAGAAAACCGTTTGACCGGTTTTTACCTATATTTATGCTTGTTAATGAGATGCCGATAAAGTCTAGACTATTGATAAAAGTCAAAATTTTCTTTGAGAGTCTCTACACAACTAACACTTATGTCTACGGCTCAGTAACCAATAACTGAAAAACTGCATGTGGTTTTACGTTGAAGGTTGAAAAAAATGTTTCAAGCACTTTGTTTTGAGTGATTCCCTTTGTTGAGAAAGTATCAAGGAAGTGCTGATTTTTTAATTTTTATTTCCAAGGCATACAATGGACAATGTCAACCATTAGCAAAAAGTCAGTCATATTTCAACAATTCTCTTGCCAGAAACACTCCACGACTGCAAGACTAGCGTGCAAAAGAGTATAGCAGGCAAACACTGCATGGAATCCATATACTTGTGATTAATCACTTCTATTTTTTGCACCAATCACGCTGTTTGCATGCAACCACGAGTTAATAACAAGCTTGTAATACCCGGTTGGAAGTGAAGAAGACTATCACAGAAATGTGTTTTTAAGAACGAAATAGACTTGTTTCAAATAGCGATAAAATTAACCAAGTTTTCCACAACCATGAGTGTTTGGGCTTAACACCTGCACTGCAGAAGACTGTATTCCAATTGTTTTCCCAAGACAATCGCTTATTTTAAACAATATCTGGTGAAAACATAACGTTTGTGTCGACACAAAATTTCTATAAAACTTTGCGAGACGAAGAAAAGACAAGCAAACAAAACAAGCGATGTTGGTAAAAAGTGCCACAAGCTTCAAATAAGCGAGTTGTAACATATTTCAAATGACAGAGGCGAATTTTCATTTTCGGGACCCCAGGCTATCTTAAAGTGGGGGCCCTTCTGGAAGGTTTGCGACCACTGTTGCCATACAGATTAGCACTACACATGCTCGCGACATTCACTGAACAAGTTGGTCCAGTTCATAAACATAATATTTTATTCTGAAGTCCGTGGATGTCAGGAACAAAAACAGTCACAATTAAACTAACGAAACAGGCAGCGGTGAAGTTATCTAACCACACTCCCATTACATATATATTGAGTGCCCTGTGCAGTTGCACGGTTATCACGTGTCAAGAGCTGGCTTTGAGTAAAGCACCTCCTCCCCGAATCTTATAAATAAAAACCAACAAGAGAGAGGCTCGGGCTGAACGAAAGTACCTCAGTGGCCTCGTGTAATCTGAAAAATGGATTCAGGCATTTTGTTCCACGCATTTTACGTAACAATAACCAAATCCAACGCCATAAAACGTGCGTTGGACCGAAACATAACTACAAATACTGCATATCTGCTTACAAAAATTCTGGAAACTGTCCTTACTCCCAAAATTTTGGGCCACCCAAAATCGTGGCCACAGGCTTAAGCCTTTTTAGCCTAATGTTAAATCCGCGCCTGATCACAGACCTCGAGTCTGTTTTACTTGCAAATAAATAGAGGACATAATTCTAATGTATAGATCAGTGATACGGTGCGAATTAAATGAACAACAAAGTTCTTATTGAAAACAAGGTAGGCCTACTTGTTTGTCTTACCTATTCTTAAAACATCTCTAAACTAAAGAAACTATGACCAACAAAGAAACATGTCCCAACACACAAGATTTTGTAGGTTATTAATAAACCGGGTGTCTCAAACATGCCATCGCCCCGAGCTAATTATCTGTGGCACACACAGTCTTCGCTTTCCTTTCGCTAAGATATAACTTTGTTTGTAGCGTCTTTATTTACTAATGTAACTTCTTTTGCATCTTTATTTATTAAAATTTTGCCTTCATATTATCGTAATGTTACCAGGGATGTAGTGCTAACAAAAAAGGTTTGGGAACGCACACTAAAAAGATGTGGGAACGCACCCAAAAATAGCCATTTTGAAACAGCTTTAAACTCATTTTAAAGTAAAACGTGAAAAAGGTGTGGGAACGCCGTTCCCACGCGTTCCCGTCCCACTACATCTCTGATTGTTACTGGTACCGGCACGCAATTCCAGGCTCTGGCCTCTCGTCGTTTGCCGTAAAATAAAATAAATAAAGAAATAACTTTGTTGCTCTCAGTGACTGAGTTCAAAATGTTTAGAGGCTTTGCTGTTTTTCGATTACAAAACAGCCACCGATTTAGGACTGCTGTGCATGTAGGTGCATGACATGTCAGATATGAAGCAGTAAGCCAGTGTAAGGTCAACATGACTCTTCGATCAGTGGAATTTTTCTTCACTTCAGGATGCTTTTACGGATGCAAAACTGTGAAATCGATACGTGCGCATTTGCGTCAAAAAGTTTGCTTTTTGTGAAACTTTACGGATTTCAGCAGACGTAATATCCTATTTTATGCGAGAAAGACAAATCGGCCTGTGAACGTATGTAACTCATTCGAAAACTGAAGTTCAGTTTTGTCGCAACAATATTAATAATTATCCATCTAGTAAGTCACAAAATGAGACGTCTCTTCGCTTGAAAACAGTTACCTGTCGTGACTGACGTACTCCACACAATACACCAGCTGTCGATCTTTAAAGGCCGATCTTTGTGTGATATTGCAACAGATAAACGGGGCAGCGATAGCTCAGTGACAAATCTCTCAATGGAAAGATTGGGTGGCCAATCCATTGCCCATGAGTGAATACCTGTCGCGCACCTTGTAAAACAAAAGCGTTGACCTCAACTGCCCCGGCACGTAGCAAACTTCAGGTTTTGGCCTGCCCGCATTTTCCGTCACTCAAATATCACTAAAAATGGTCAATGTCACTTAGATCAGAGTAAATTAAAAAACTTGTACAATCTGAAAAACAATCGTTTTCTTCTTATTTTTCTGCGATATAGCTACGAGATTAAATTTTAAACGTTTAACAAAGCTGACTTGGCCCTGCAGATCTGTGAATCTACGCATGCGACTAAAAAAAATTTCAATAAAAGGTTGAAAATTACTCTGTCAGATTCTGTTATACAAGTTCATAAAATGTTTTTTTTTTTCAATATACATATTTTCTACTATACATCACTAGAGACCTCGCAATGCTGCTTATGTAAAGGAAAAAAACTGAGTTTTTTGTTTCATATTTGATGGTCGAATACCACCTACAAAATCCAAACTTACAACGCAAATCAACCAATGGCGCTCTCTGACATCTTGTGATTTAAACGATCAGTACAAGCAGGTAAAATCTTTGAAACACAAGGTTTGCGGAAGAACCATGTTAAGTACGACGCACGTATACATCAGAACTGCATACCTACGCATCCTACACTGTGCCTTCACATTGTTGCGAGCATGAACCACATGACGGTCCACCTGCGCGGAACGCCACGACATTTAAAGAATAAAAACAATACACACACAGGCGCATACGCTATGCAGATCAGGTAGGAACATTTTAGCGGAGCAGTGGCATATCGACGAAGAACAACTACGCGTAAGGAACATTACAGGAGGAACCTGAGGGTTAGGTGTAATCAGCAGTGTGCAACCTACTTCTGGTGGGAATAAATGCGATTGAAGAGGTGGAGTTTTTGCGGAAACAAGAATGTTTGCTGAGACAAAATGTCGCAACTATGCGTTGTGCAAGTCTTCTGCACTCTTGTCACGCGGTAAATTCCGTAAACCAAAGACGGGGTGTGTACGTTTGCCGTAAGGAAAGCCAATGGACAACGGAGCCAGTTTTGCTATTTTGCTCTATTACAGGGGTTCCCAAACAGGGGTACATTTGCCTATTTGAAGGGGTACATTTGTACATTTAAGGTCAGCAATAACATGGAAAAAATATCTTTACATATTATTCATTTTGCAATATTTGTACATATATCAGTGATTGTTATTTTCAAAATCATCATATGCTTATTGGTAAATATATTTGTTATTTTCCTCAGCCTTTTCGTCATGAGAAATTTTAGGGGTACATGCTCATCTATCGAAATGAGAAAGTTTGGGAACACCTGCTCTATTAGAAGCTGACGATGCACCTTTAAGTGTGACTGATATTCCGTTGTAAGGACACTGTGATGCAATTGTGCTGAAGGCTCCTTGATTATTTGAAAAGTTTGCCTGGCTTACGCCCCTAACGCTGAACACTAAAACGTCAAACTGCATTTTTGTTTTCTGATCACAGCGAAAGTTAATAGTGAGTACTGTGGCAAAACTGTCTTAAGGGAGTTATAAATTTTCCATTAGGAGCCGGAGTCAACATTAGGTCTGTGAAGAAGTCAATAAAAAATTTTAAGGGGCCTATTAAACACCATTTTCCCTTCTGTGTCTGATACTTTTAAGTGATTTTCACAAACATTCAAGTTTCCGTGCAGGTATGCTTAATTATTTGAATACGACAGTGATGGAGTCTCGAGACATGGTCTCGGTCTCGAGACCCATTTTTGCGAGTCTCGGTCTCGAAGGTTTCAGGTCTCGAGACTTAGAACATTGCAAAGAAATGGTTTATTAAAATTTCTATAATTCAACGAATTTTTGTTTGTTGTATTTGCAGATAAGATACAACCAAAACACGTCGGAAAAATGCCAGAAATTTGAAAAAAAATCAAGCCATAAGTGATGACGACATTTTCTAAAAGAATTTCGACAAAATGCACAGATTTTGAAGTCTCGAGTCGTGGTCTCGAATTTCAAGTTTCGAGTCTCGGAGTTTTTGATGAAGTCTCGGTTTCGTCTCGGAATTTTAACCAGGTCTCGATCATGAAGGTTACGGTCTCGACTACATCACTGGAATACGACATTTACTTTTGGCAAACAAACTAAAGACAATTTCATAAACAGAAAGTTTCAATGTAGGCCTACATACTCATTCATTCACTCATTTTGTTGCCCGCTTTTCCTTTGGTGAGAATCACGGAAGCAGCAGCCCTAGGAGGGCCCGAAATACCTCACGATCAACAGCATGCCATTTCAGATAGTTCTGCTGTTTCCACACCAAGACGGGATCAAGCAAGGTCGGAGATATAGTCACGCCACCTGGGCAACTTTCCAGTGGGTATAGACTGTAGCCCGAAGGACTTAATTCGCCATCCTTTCCTGGGACATTCTGGATTCATGGCCGAACTAACACAGCTGGGATATCTCGATTCGGAGAAGTGGCTTGACATACCGGGCTTCACGGATTTTGGACCTGTGCTCCTTGTCACAATGTCACACCGTGGACTCTTCGCAAATATCCCATCTCTGCTGTTTATTCTTTGTCAGTATTCTTTAAGTCGTCACCTAAGATTCATGACCACAAGTGAGGATCGGAACAAAGACCGATTTAAAAGCTGAAACCTTTGCGGTCTTTGAAAGCACCCGTTTCGTCGCCACGGAACAATAAAACTCACGCAGAACTAGGGGCGGATCCAAGGGGGGGGGCGACTGGGGTGATCGCTCCCCCTAAAACCTACGAAACTATCTTTATTTACCATAATTTTTTACAATTCAGAAAACAACATTCGCGATAAAAGCCCATTCTGTCGTCCATTGTTTTGTCACAGCAGCAGTGTTGTGAAGTGCACTTCATCTCTCTTGCAGAAGTGAACCTGTATTCAGACTTGAATGCCAAATATTACTGAAATCGCCCCCCCTCCCTAAACTTACTGGTTGGATCCGGTCCTGCGCAGAACTGCGTTAGATTTACCAAGACATGTATCAATGCCTTTGTTCCGACTTCGTCACTCGGGAATACCACCCCAAAGTACTTGAACGTCTCCACCTGTTGCAGTGTATTTTCGCTCACGTGCAGAATACACTACCTTGGGCGTCTTGAGAGACACAATACCACAAATTTTTAGTGCTGATTTTCGTTCCTGCTTGGTCGCACGCAGCAGAAAATCGATCAAGTGCGTGATGACGAACCTGTTGAGAAGATCTACGCATGCAGTACCAATTCGTCCGCAAAAAGCAAATGATTCATCCTGCGGTTCCCAACAGTTACCCACTCTACACTGCACTGTTATCGGATTGACGCGTGAGCGATTCGTCGCCCTTGGCTTACCTTCGTGAACGCACTTGCGAACTCGATATTGGGGCGTTTTTACACTGCAAGGAATCTAGGATTTGCTTCGTGCGCTTGGCCTATGGAATTGCGAAAGCTGAGGAATAAGTGAAAATGAAAAGGTGAAAGCCGATTCCACTGCACAAAGGTGCTTTTTGTAGGTGTTGTAGGAATCGCCGAGATGTGATTTTATTTAGTGTAGTCCGAAAAATAACAGCCAGCAGAGAAAATCGTAGAGAACTGCTGGGCGATGAGGTCATGAAAATCGCGTCGCATCGTAATTACAGTCTTCAACAGGGTTGCCAGGTCCAAGTGAACAAAAAATGCCAAACCACTTGTAAAAATGCCAAATCGCTTCAAAAAGTGCCAAACAAGTTGAAACAGGCCGAATGCTGTTGGTTTTGACATTTCCAGATGAATAATTTGGCAAAAACACAGTGATATTCGTGAACAAGGCACTAATTATAGCATATAAAGCAACAAACAACTATTGTACTTTAGATAAAACAAACAGATTTAACTGCAAACACTCTTACGCATTTTTCACTCTTTGATATACAGTGGAAACCGCTTAATAAAGCACCCTCGGAAATAGAAAAACCTGTTTTAATAAACGGTTGCTCTTTTATCCGATGATAACTTTTTGCAATAAAAATAAGGTGTCATTCACACTACGGCAGGGGTTCTCAACCTGGGGTTCACGGGAAGATTTCCAGGGGTATTTGGATGGCAGTTGAGTTTTCATGTAGTACTATTTTTTAATATCCTACACTAGAGGAAAAAAAGTGCCGATTGAAAACTCCCCGTAGATTTCGCCTGATCTTGCGTTGTTGTGATGCAACAATTACCCTCTTTACACTGCACTGTTATCGTGTTCGCGTTGGATTGGGAATCCCATAAATCACTCAAGCACGACCGTGAGTGTCTCACCGAGCTGCTTGAGCGCGCATGTTTTCAACCACATGCGATTCAGCGAATCCAACCAGCAGAGGTAGGTTGGGAATCCGATAATAAGGGATTCGAGCGGAAAAGAGGTTGGATGGTTTGTACTAAGTCTTGTGCAACCTTTGCTGTACTTGTTTGATGCTAAAACCACTACCGTGGAACAGATTAGCCTATTAAAGCTAATATGTAGCAAAAATGACGGATTAATTTATTTAATAGTTTTGCCTGTAGGCTAACTACACCTAGTTAGTTAGGGAAACAATCAGCAAAATTGAATCGGTTGAGCAAATTGGAAGATTATTCGGTAGGTTACAAGACATCAGACATTGGGCTGAAGGACTATTACCCCAATACTGATTTATTAGGTTTTCATTATACCGTGGTATAGTAGAGTGATTCAACCTCTGTGCAAAATATGTAGCCTAAGATTGGAAGTGGATGACCTCAGTATAGGCTAGCTACACTTTGAGAACTTTGTATCCCAGTTATGTGGCTATGATTTCCTCTGTTCATAATGGAATACATTGAGTAGCATAACATGTGGCATTAAAGTTTGTGGAATAGGTTACAGTTGCAATTTTTTGAATTGCAGTAGCCTACCTAGTGTTTGTAGATTTCTGCTTACAAAGTGCTGTGAATCCTCGTATTTGACACTCGTTTTAATTGTATTGCAGAGAACAGACTGGTTAATCATCGTTGCTGAAATCAACAAAGTGGCTTTGCAGTGTAAAAACTAACTCCCATTTCCTGCCCTGTAGAATCTGTTCAAATTCTATTACAGTCGCTTGAAGAGTGCAATTACGATGAGACGCGGTTTTCATGACCTCATCGCCCAGCAGTTCTCTACGATTTTCTCTGCTGGCTGTCATTTTTCGGACTACACTAAATAAAATCATATCTCGGTGATTCCAACAACACCTACAAAAAGCACGTTTGTGTAGTGGAATCAGGCTTCACCTTTTCATTTTCACCTACTCCCTAGCTTTCGTAATACCATAGGCCAAACCCACGAAGCAAATCTTTGAGTCCTTGCAGTGTAAAAACGCCTCAATATCGAGTTCGCAAGTGCGTTCACGAAGGTAAGCCAAGGGCGACAAATCGCTCACGCGTCAATCCGATAACAAGTGCAGTGTTAAGTGGGTAAATGTACCGTAGGCTTTTGATTGTCATGTCGACTGTCAAATTCATCAACGAAATCACCTAAATCTATTTTTTCAGCTCGTACCCTTCCAATTGAAAGTAGATCAATGTTACCCAATCTTTCACTAGTCATTGAATTCTTAATTTCTCGGAAATGTTTTCTTTACTTTCATTTTTGAAAAATTTCCCTCGCATGGAGCGCTGGCGACGGGAGCGTTACAGCCGCTGGTAGCAATCAAACGCAGCTTTAGTAGCTGTAAATGAAAAAATTGTTCGAGCGATATAGGCAGATTCGACTCCTTCCGAAGCGAATTCTTTTGCCTAAGTTATTCCATGTGTTGAATCACTTTCACTTAATGAATATGATTTGCGAACTCTTTCAAGTGTTTTGTGATAGAAATATTTGCCCTCCTGGGCAAAGAGCTGAAATACGCGAAAGAATTGCTTCTGAATCATTACAGAAAACCGTACAAAATTCTATGAAATTGCAGGACATGTGTGAGCAGAGTTAAAACTGTAATCACGAACCACTTACATAAGATGTTTCGAAGTCATAGATACAAGGCAGCAGAACGCAATACTGCAGCCAGGATAAATTCGGATAAATTAACTGAAACCACTTCTTAATGCTTTCACAAATCTTTTTCTACTGGGACAAGCAGCAATCTCCTGACAGTAATATAATCCAGCTCCATCTCACACTGAAATGCACGAAATATTAATCTTCCCATTTCTGTGACTGTTATTTAGTTTCGAAATCAACTCTTCAACACCACGACCGCGGTCTGACTAAATTTCACGCAGGATCCCAGCCACTACAGTTCTGGTGTGTGTCGTCATAAACAAATCTAGTTACCTGACCGTCAAAAACAACAACACAGCTTATCATGCATTTGGGAAATATTGAATGCAGACTAGAGGGTTTCTAAATTGTCGTCAATATTGCGGGTCGAAGGTTATTTACTGTATATGTCAACCAAACGAATTTGAACAGGAATTTAAGAAAAAAAACGGGGGGGGCAAGCAAAAATCTGGGGGTGCCATGGGCCACCCAGCCCCCCCTTAGAATCGCCACTGTCAATATGTATGTGTGAGAGCAAGCGTCATTATTTCTTCATTTTCGAGACGTCTTTCTGTTTGTTTTTCGTTTTGAGCTTATGCAAGTCGACGAAAAATAAAGATCATAAATAGCATGACGTCTTATCTTAGAGCAGAGTTTCTTAACATGGGTGCTAGCATCCCCAGGGGGTGCTGAAATTAATTTCAGGGGGTGCAGGGGAAGGTCACGTATGTGGCGGTCAAAGGTAAAAGGAATACATTTGTACAAAGGTGTTAGCCAATGGTAGGGGTGCTGGACTGCTTAGGCGTGACCAAAAGGGGTGCTGAGGCAGAAAAAGGTTAAGAAGCGCTGTCTTAGAGTGTATAAGGATTACAAGCACTAGACTTCTGAGCCTCCACCATCGTCGCCACTTGAATCCTTAAGGCCGATCTACACTGAGGACGAGCCAGGAGTTGCCAGGCGTAATCCTTTGTTTGTTTCATCGCGTCGAGTAATTCTGCGCCGTGTACGGATCGGCACGGCAACTCCCAGACGCAATCAAAGAAACAAAGATTTGCGCCTAGCAACTCCTACCTCGCCCTCAGTGTAGATTGGACTTTAGATTGCTATAAGTTGGTTCCAGATCGCCGTCTCTACACCGAAATACAAGGTAACAGGGGAGCCCATTTTTTACATTTACCCTGCCATGGAATGCGGCGAGCACCCCTGCCACCCGTCAGTTACGCCACTGGGAGTCGATGACTCCGCTCATCTCTGAAGCAGATGACTGCCTGCGAACAAATCAGATTATGTGCTGTTGGTTGACTGTTTTACTTGACTTTAGCAAGGCCGCTTAGTAAGAGAAGGCCTTCAGCGTGCGTCAAACAACGTGCCTACGTCACAGCAAGCAGTGACCCAGGTTTGCGCAGAATTCGAAGTTGTACGGTTCTTCATCGCAAGAAAGTAATAATTCTGTTAGTAATGCGTCGCGCACAGAGCCTCCAAGAGAAATCTTTTCAGGTGGAACAAAACCCGTTTGGGGCCCCAAGACTTGCAAAATTACATTGAGGCTAATTAATGTGTATCCTATCAAACTTCAGCAAGAAGTGCTCGTTTACGGATCATGTGAAACATTACTTTAAAACATACCGGTATTCAAGTAATATGACAATATTACCAGTGTTTAAACATTGTTTAAAAAATGTTCATAGTAAACTCTTAGTAAAACTCTTACTTCAAAAATGTTCATAATAAACTCAAGAAGATAGAAAAAAATAATTTACCTATTATATAAGCGCTTTTCTGGCTTTTTATTCACAAAATTTCTGATCGCAATATCAAAATCAACTTGTCTGCTTTATCTTGCTAGTCAATAAATCGAGTTTGTCACAAAAGCCTAGAAGACCGCACCGCAAATAATTTTTTACAAGTTTAAGCTTACCGAAAGATCAATCAGCAGATGCTAGTTAAGACAACGATTAGACCGATTGCCAATTACTTGACTGTTTTTTGAACGCACTTGCAAATATAATTCTCATAATTTTCTACACAAGTTAACTGGACAGCGCTACCTTAGTAATCTTTGAGATACCATTAACGCACATAGGCGTAGCCAGCGGAGGCTAGGGCCCATACCCCACCAAATATTTAGCATATATAGTCATTTTGTGCTTTGAGAGGCGGTATCCCAAACGAAATACTGTTGCTCGCCTGAAATCAAGCATTCTCCTACCAAAAATTTTGGGCTGGCTACGCCACTGTTGACACAATGTAAGTAGATTAAAAATATCTAGCAAGTAATGTTATGCAGGCTTCTGAATGGTGTCACTTTCCTCCTGACTTCTCAACTGAACCTTAACGCATGAAAACCTTTACACAGTTAGCGATAGCAACACAGCGGTTGTTTCTCTCACTACAAACTACACTCCATGACCATACCGCTAGCGCACAACTCAGAAAGCTCGAAGGGCCAAATTATCAACATAAACTTGCAGCGGGCCGCAAGTCTATTTCATTCGATGTAGAGATTTCGCTGTAGTATGGAAGACGTTATAGAACGACAATTCTTTATTGGAGGTCGAGCTTTTGCAGCATTTTCTACAATTGAGAAAGCTCTCGCAGACCGCAAAAAAAGCTTTCGAGGGCCGCATTCGGCCCGCGGGCCGTAGGTTGTGCAGGCCTGCTCCATATCATACGAAGGCGAAAACTTGCAATGCATTACTTCTCCTACAAGCGAAACCTCAATTCATTTCAACAGCCCGCTATTGCCTAACTGGTGTATAGATTTTCTAGGTATAAGACAATCGTAATTATTATAATAATTCTGACATCATACGCGAGACTAACGTTTGCTGCAGTCTCAGAGATGGAGTCGATCGAGGTTGAAAAAACGCTGATAGTGACATGAGACTGCGACCTTATTGAGTAACTGTATTCTTGGAATGAGCTTACTTATAACAAGAATGAAGGGACAGAAAGAAATATTTTGTCAACCGATTATTGCTTCCATATGTCACCGCAAGCCTCAACAAATAGCCACATGTGCCACAGGCCGACGACCACTGCTTTATCATTCTGTCGAAATACGGTAAGTGGTTAGTTACTCCTGTATGTTTCGAAATATTCAGATTTCTGGGTATTTCCGCTAATCCCAGACTTACATTCAGTTAGAGCTTGTATTTGCTTTCGGCGCAAGTAATTGCACAGCACACCGCCGCCGCCATGCACTATGCACACACGCGTCCTGCAGTGCAATTACTTGTTAATTTTCAACTTTATACTGTAGTTATCTTACACATATGCGCAATATTCGAGGGCTACTGTTGTTAGATTAGATTTTATTGTGAACTGGCATGTTTTCATTCAAATTTACCTTGAAGTATCTCTTAGTTTGAAACTCTTGGCTTATTGCAGAGTTTTTTAAAGATTTGTTTGAAAATGAAAGACGTAAAGGAAAACTCAGTTCAGTGGACAGACTGGGACAGTAATCGTGAATGTCTTAAATTCGACAAAGTAGGCAAACATTTAAGTTCAACAAAAATAATTGCTGTTAATAATTATCAGTGCATCATATTAGGAAAATGCACTGCCAGCAACTCACATTAAAATACATCACACTAGCTTACTAAATTCTTTAGGTCAAACCACTTTTATATATCACCGGGATTAATTTCGCTGCATTATTCCGAGTTCGTTAGTAACAATACTCAAATATTCATTCAGTCTTGGGCCCCTCCGCAGCTGTCGGGCCCCGGAACAATGTACCTGCTGGCCCCCCTCTCATAGGCCCTGGTCACGCATTATTGTTTACCTACCCGTGAGGTGTGCATTTGATCAATAGGCGCGTAGGCCTACACAAGGGAGTACTAAAACGCAACACATGCTTGCCAGTTTGTGGATTCCCTTGCGCGGTTGATTTAGAGCAGGGGTAGGGAACCTATTTACTATCACGGGCCGCATCAACTGTGCATTATCGCTGGCGGGTCGCAAAATCAATGAATTTTATTCTAAAATTCTACCTTGATCTACAAATATGAGGAAGAGTGACTTCTCTTGACTTACTAGGTACCGGCTTATCGTGATGCTTCGTTCTGACGCGATGTTGTACTCTAATTTGGCTAACGAAAATTCTGATGCGGTCCATATCAAATGTCCACGCGGGCCGCAGGTTCCCGAACCTTGATTTAGAGTAACACTATTGAATGCAGTACCTACGACGGATGAAAGCATGCCGTAACAGTACATCAAAATATCCTGTGAGTTGGTTCATGCATTGTAAAGTGTCGCATTACGTGTGATAGTCACTACGGTATTACTGATACTGAGACAGTGTTATGAGATATTTTTGGGAGGTGTTACTAAAAATAATACATGTTGCAGACATCACAATCAACTGAACAGGTCATGCTTTCCAAATTGTCATGTGACCAGTTCAACCAATCATGTTTGGCTGAAGCCAAAATAGCTCTAGGAGTGTTTATTTTGCTTCATGAGGCAAAATAGACAGTGCTTCGGTGAAGGTTCTGTCAAATCTTCTATATAAACTATGTATAGTGTTTTTGGCAGGATCGTCCCAAATAAACGTGACT
>Ga0210059_1009211_pt1 | contig 15455 bp, 9 predicted proteins | sample Ectturendosymbi2_FD_188042 | JGI IMG/M metagenome (GOLD analysis project Ga0210059, IMG submission 188042) | Ecteinascidia turbinata endosymbiont from Florida, USA - Sample 2 (SPAdes) (version 2) | ecosystem: Host-associated > Tunicates > Ascidians > Unclassified | place: Key West, Florida... | reverse complement strand
CAACAAGCAGCTTGTTTTCACGTAAAGAGTAAGTATGCAGTGATATAAGGATTTTCACAATTTTAAGAAAGTAAAACATATGACAAATTTTTTGTTTCAAAATGACCAGAGTATAAATATAATTTATTCTCGGTAAAACTAGTCATCATGCTTTAGTTGACTTAAACAGTCGAAGTTTTTTTTTAATAAACAAAATAAAGAATGCAAAATTTTAAAGAATCGTTTAGTTGACTTAAACAATATTAGTTTTTATTTAAAGAATGCAAAATTTGAAAGACTACTTGTTTATAAAAATTTCTGATTAGAAAAAACGATCTGTTATGTTCAGTTAATTTTTACCAAAAAATGGTTTTGATATTTGGAATAATGTGCGTGAGGGCAGAGACTATCTTTGGACCCATAAGGTAAGCGCACCACAGTAAAAAATGTCAAATCAGACGAAAAATGTGGAGATTTTGTTTTTATCTCTTATTACGATGAAGGATAAGTTGAAGACTAAGAGGTCTTCTGCTACCACTCTCTGTACCTGCATGATTTGTTACATGGAGGTGTTTAAACCAGTCGATCTTTCTTGAAGGTCTTATTTCATTTATTGGACAATACTAGTTTTGAGATCTTGATCTCAGAAAGAATTGCAATCGAAGCACACCTGTACTCATCAATTCGAAAACACAGAGTTTAATAAAGAATTATTATGCTCAACTGCTATATAGCTCTAAAATCGACGCCGACGTTTCAGCCAGCTGACAGCAGGTTTTCGTCAGGGCATGTGACCTGATAAAGTTGTAGAAGTTACCAAACACAGAAAGCTCGTATTTTCGGGATGCAGAGATAGCAACACTGAGTAGAATGTGGAACTAAAGAGGGCAAGATCGGCAGCACTTGTTAATAAAGCCGAAACTATACATGGACGACACATTTGTAGACATTTATCGAGAGTATTTGGAGAATGTTTTCAATTTTTTGAACGCTATAGAACCTACTGCTTAATTCATGCAAGAAATAGATGAAGAAGTTTTGACCATTCGTGCATGTGAAATTAACCGATTTTTCCCCCTTGGGGGGATATCGCTCACGTTGAGAATCACTGTTTCAGAACGTGCGAGCGACTTGGCACTGGTGCGCAACGTGGTATATCACTGAAAGAGTCTTTTGCACTTCTTTTGTCTCAACATGAGCCGAAGTTACTGGGAATTCTCCATTAGCTCTAGGCAAGGTGATGGCAGGTTGTTTTGCTGTGAACAGTGAATTTTTGTTACCAGGTCTTTGTTGCAAGAAGTTATTCAGTGTTGTTCACAAGTAATCGGCAACGATTAATACGTTTTTTGAAATGCTGATGGTGCTAGGTTGCACAATTGTGAAATTGATGCATTTCATTGATTTGATATCCTTTGAGGCCGATGTTACAGTTGTTACTTGAAGGTGGTAAAAAGAGCCGGATTAAATAAATGCGAGGCCACGGGCAAAGTCGTTACCGCGAGGCCACCTAAACGCGTTGCGTAAATGCGTAGCGTTTCACATGCCCTCGTTACTACGTTTGCAGAAACATCGGTCAAAAACGTCAAAACTGATACGATTTGGCAGCCTACACTTCAGGCCCGTAGCCAAGGGGGATTTCTAGGACAATGCACCCCCAAATTTTTGTGCCCACCAAAATTTTGTTGCGCCCAGAAAAATTTGTTTCAAACATATAATAAATACAAAAATCTTGCCTCCTAAAAATGTATTTTGCCCCTTCAAATCTTAAAACCTGGGTACGGGTCTGCTACACTTCAGAGACAGTTGAGGCTGACCATGTACGGCGGTTCGTATGTGTTCGTATGTGGTTAATTTGTTCAAACAGAAAGTTGTATCACAAAAAAACGATCTTTTCGCTACCGTGACACTACAGAACAATCTTTTTTTCGTAGACTCTCTGACCATCTTCACTTTACAAATCCTCCATTCACATATGTATTGAGGAAAGGAACACTTTCTCGCAGATCAAAACGTACACCGTTTACAAAAAATTTTCACATCGAATTATCACGCAAAAGCAACTAGAACCGTACTACTTGATTGAAGTTTTGCGATGTGAGCTTTACAATAGTTACACCTATTAACTGTTCCGTGATCTCGTAGACAACAGCGCTTTGCTTGATCTACGCCTGATACACTTACGATCACGACAAGCACTTCGCAACTAATTGTTACATCAACGCATTATACGGCAATTGCAAAGGCGTTAGATTTCAAAGAATACTTAGTAACGATCTTATTGAAGTGACCTGGTTTCTGTCACTCTGTCAATGTGTGCTTTTGAAAAAATGTCAACTACGAACGTTTGATGATGCCGCATTTTTTCCACACGAAATCGTTGATGATTGTCTCCAGGTCCGTACCTCCAAGAATCTCACGCTCCGTGCTCATCAGACACAGCATGCTTAGTTTTTCTTGCACAATTGAACTTCGAGGATAATTCTGAATTCTACGCACCTTAGAAAAAGACCGCTCTCCAGCACAGTTGGAAACCATGAGGCACAACTATATGCGAAGGCAACTTCAGTATTTGGAAAAGCAGAGTGTTAACTCGTTTTCCACAATAACAAATGCATTGGCAATTCTGTACATTTTCCGTCACAATGATCAAGACTAGCTTTTTGTTTGTCCAAAATGGCGTTATGGTGCGAATATGTTTTTTTTGGTGTGGAATCTGGATTTATTTGAAATCACTGAATGGGAGCCCGACACGTGGCTGTTAATAACAGACATCTTGGCAAGTAATGCAACGAGACAGTGACACAGCTGATAGCGGTAAGCCACGTATAGTTTTACACTGTGTGAAAAGAAGCATGAGTAAAATTGTAGCAGTACTTCCACAAGTTTGAAAATCCATTGTTAGTGTGAGACTGTAAGCAACGTGCCCGAGCTTTCATCAAACGACTCTTATGCAGGCTTCTTTTCACACAGTATAAAAATAGGTGGCTTGTTAGAATACGTCTGTACAGACTTGTGAGAATACGTTAAGGTCTTTATCGTTAAGGTCCAGTTTTGGCTTCTTAGTGAGCGCTAAGTGCAAAGCTATATTTTCTGTGGCGAGTTTTCGTCATGCATCTGCTCAATTTTGTAAGCCTGCGTGGTGGTTGAACTTTAGTGAGTTGTCCGATAGTCTTGTCAACACAACACATATTAACTTCTCATTGCTTGAAACAGTTTTGCGAGAGTGTCTAACTTTCTTGTCATATCACCGCTCATGTTGTTCTGGCCGTTGATTATTCTTTTAAATTATGACTTATTTGTAGAATATGCTCGAAAAATGGATATTAGGCAGTTTATGAAAAGAAAAAGCATTTCTGATATGCGAAGTGTAAAAAGCATTTCATGCAAAAGATTGAGAATGAGTTTCGACCGGCACAGACCAATGGGATACACAGGATAAAGAGTTTTGTGAACGTCCATTTGCATTTCATTGTCAGCAACCTGAAAAAGATAAGCAAAGTTTCGACATTGCTCCTCCTGGAAAAATTTCTGCGGACGCCCATGGTTTTTCAATCTTGGTTTACAAATGCACGCCCATGGTTTGCAAATGCACTGATTTTAATCTAATTCTTGGGTCATAAAGCTTAGTGCTGTTGGGATTAATTATTTTAAATCACTCGACAACGATAAATGCCAAAGTTGTCAATTTCCTTAACCTATATGTTAACGCAGTAACCAAAAAGCTCTACGATTTTGACGCGTGATGAACAGCCTAAATGCATGAAAAACAGATAAGGAGTGTTTTGATATTCAAGCGCGAGGCCCCCAAAAGCGCGAGGCTGCGGGCATTTGCCCGGTTTGCCCAATGGTTGATCCGGCCCTGGTGGTAGGCTAGGAACAGATTTTGATTGAGCAGGTATTTTTGAATCAAGTGTTTTAGTGTGGTAGAGTGGTAACAGGCAAGGATGGAAAAGTTTTATGAATCGTTGGTGGTGTTTGATTTTATGCTTATGATTTTACTTTGCATCACCCACTTTTCTAAACAGTTGCTTGCCTTTTGTTGAGGCAATTATGATGTCGCGGCCCGCATGCGGCCCAGGCGAATTTTGTGCTGCCCAGTTTAGGTTTTCGCTGTCGTATAAGTATCACATACACTGACAATCTGTCCTTATTTTGATAATATTGAATTTGACATTTTTGATGCAGGTGGTCCTCAGTGCCACTTTATCACGTCTGTTACCATGGCAGCTAGGATTCGAATGCTTTCAGTACATTAGCTTAAGCTAAATTTAGTTTGCTACGATCAAAGTAAGCCATGCAATTTGCGACCCTCAGTAATATGTCATTCAATGTGCGGCCCTGATAGTGACATATGTTTTGGCTCAGTAAGCCATTTAGTTTGGACATAGCTGCTCTAATCAAAACCTATCCGGTTGACGAACAACGAAAAAATCTCTGTTAAAGATAGTACTTCTTTCAAAAAAGTCCGCTATGAACGCCGCATGGATTTCCTCATAAGTGTAGCTGCTATGTGCCTTATTAGCGCAATAGTCTAAAAAACGTTTCTTAATGTTTAACTTTTCACTTATTTTGTGACCCCAGAGACCAACTGTCCGAAAGCGATTGAGCTCGCACAAAATGGAATCTACGACCCACGTGAGTCAACCAGCTTGATTTTCATGCAGCCGTCTGTGTCGATGAGTAACTTGCTGTCACAATGTCACACCGTGCAACCTATGTTTAAGCTGCGCAACGCCTAACTTAAGAATTTTGCTGTGGTTTGAAACTATTGATAAGTTGGGCATTCTTTCTGTTGAGACATTTGACCTGCTTTTCACGCCACATGAGTAATGTTGTTGCAGTCAAACTCGAGTTTCGCTGTAAGGAAAAGGTCATGCAAAAAGTGTTAGTTTGCCAGAAACCTGTTTCAGTATGAAATGCTTCTGAAGCACTTTTTCATTTGCGTGTACGATCCGTCCGCTCTTTATCAAGCCATGAAGGTATTTAGGAAAAATCATGAGAAAATCAATTCTGGCAAGACACATCGTGTGAAAGAGTTGTTAAAAATACAACTGCTTCACCACTTTCGGGTTTTGTCGGGAAGTTTTTTCATGCTTTTTTTGTCAAGAAGAATATTTCTGAAGCCGTTGCCGCTAGACAAAACCGTAGGAAAACCCAGTACTGTTTTGAGTTTTGCAAAAATGCATACTTGGAAACCTTAAATGTAAAAACCTGAAAGCCTGAAAATGGTAACACTCAGTTCACTTTGTTGGCCCTGCGGAGATTATCATTTGTTACTGAAACTGAGGTGTTCTTCGTGCGGCTAATTTCACATTCATGAGGGGTCAGAGTACTTTCTGCTGCTAAAAAGATAAAGCCCGACATTTTGTTTCGAACACCAACGGGCAGTGATGATTTTTATCAGTTTTCCGTGGGTCATGAAAACAGGAACCTTTTAGGAACTTTTCATTTGCTATTTGAAAGGATCGATCTTGCTTTAAAAACCTTTCAGTTGTTTGCTTATAGCGTTGTATTTGTGCAGAAAGTGCTTTCACGTTTTAAACGTACAGTACGTCATAAAGCTATTGATCTTACAAGTCGGATTTGTGAGCTGGACCCTTGTGTGAACGTAGCTAAAAATAATCTTAACTAATAAATATCAAACGGTCTAGTAGAAATATGCTGGGATCTAAAGCGTTTTTGTACGTTTTGCTTCTAAAGAGCTATTTATTCGGAGAATTTTCATACTGAAACTCAGTTGATGATACTGTACTTATACCCGCAAAGTTCAGCAAGAAGTCTCTAGTCTTCAGACTTCGATGCAAAATTTTCTACTGAACTATATCAGATGGCCTCTATTCACCACATTTCCTATAAAATCGAGTATGAGAAATGTAAAGGCTTCAATTCCGTGCTTCACAATTACTGACTTAATTTTGGAAAGCAAGTAAAAGGGAAATCAGACAGGGAAGAAAAACCACATGGATCCCATTGAGAAGGGCATTACAGCAAAACTACGTATTTTACTTTTTCGCGGCGGACAATATCACTTGCGTCAATCCATGCGATGCTCAGGGTCGTAAGATCGAAGAACAAAGTAACTGCTGATCGGCCGCTTACTGCCACTGGGATCTGGTTCGAGGAAGATGCTTTTCAAAAAGGAGTGACTTGAGCGGATCGTTTCCTGAATACATTGCTTGTTTGGCAGCAACAGTTGTGTTTATGAACCGCTACCAGTAGCGGTTCTAAGGGGGGCACTGGGTGGGGCATGCCCCCCACCAGATTATTGGCTGGCCCCTGCTTTTCCCCCCCAGTTTTGTGCTTAATTTCACGTTCAAGTTCGTTTGATTGACATTTACAGCAAATAACTTTCAGCCAGCAAAATTTTAAACGATTTGAAGACTTTCTGGCGACGATTCCGACGATATTCACAAGCCTATGTTGTGTTTGATAGGGTTAATCATAGCAAATCAATCTTCATTACTGCGGAAAATCACCATGCAAGAGAGACATTTATATTGACCCCCATACTTTCTTCCTTGGCCCCGCAGTGGCCTCACCAGTTTTTTCTTTCTAGAATCGCCACTGACCGGTACCTTTCTCATCAAAATTGAAACAGGGTATTTTCACACAGAAATTTTATTCAGTTCAAACCACACAGATTCTGGATGCAGTTTTCCAGTGAATGCTCCAACTGCCATCGTGAGACGAACTGGCTCATGTAACAAGATAACAAGCTTATAAAGAATGGAAAGGTGAGAAGGAATAGTTATCTTGAGTTGAAAGTCTCCATAAAAAAATTCTCTTGAAACCCAGAGAGCAGTTCATCACTGAAGAAAACGCCTGATAGTTTGAAAAATGTCTGAAAGCAAAAGTTGCCACAAAACCCTACATTTTTTAAAGAGGCTGTTGAGCCAAGATTTAATTTGGTACTTGACTGGTGCCGTAACACTTGGGCGCCAAGCGCCACATTTTCCTTTTCAGCAACATCAACGTTGTGGCGAAAATCTGGCGGTTTTTCGCCGCATTAACGTTGTGTGCCAAGAGGTTTCGGACTCATTTGGCGTGTTTTACTACCTTCTAAATAAATTCAGTAAGGATGTTATGCAAACAAGTGGAGTAGAGAAGTCAATTATACTTTTTAATTGACACATCAATTTCCAACTATTTTAGCGACTTGGGAGTTTTCTAATGCACCACTTGGCTGCTTTGCGTGATTTTGCCTCCTAAAAATAATTACAAATGCGTTTCAAACAAGCAAAAGGAAGATGTCAATTATGTGTTTTACTGAAAGAAATAATTTCCGTCAGTTTTAGCTGTTTTGCGTTTCTCCGCTGCACCTAAAAAATGAAACGATAAACACAAAACTGCACAGTGCACTGACACTTTCGTAAATCGGTACGCATTTACCACTTTTATAACGAGCAGAGGCTTGCAATCGAAAAAAGTTGTTTTTTCGTGCTTGATTTTTTAAATAAATGTACAAACGTTATTTCCAACAAAATTTTCTAAATTTTTTCCGAAAAGATCTACTAAAAATTATTGAAAAATGCAAGTTCTAAACTTTTTCAAGTTAAAAATTCTATTATGACAGCATCGACTGCAAACTTCTGTTAGTACCTAAAGATAGTGCGATTGCTTACAACAAATCATGACATAAATCTTTCCTTCCCTAAAAAGTGAATGAAGAACTGCAAACAACTAGTGTGTACACAAACTGATGCCGCAAGCAACCGCGTCTGCAAGGCTGCGGTGTCGTTGCACGCTTTGCCAGTATAACAATTTGCCAGTATAACAATTATTCTATTGTAAATCTTAGCGCGGTTGCTGTTTTATCTATATTCCGATCACTATACAAACAAGTTTCGACGAGAGCCCCAGAAACTAGCGGGCCCTGTATCGCTCTTCATGCCCCTGTTGCGATCGGAAAACCCGAGCGGTATGTTTGCATAGCTTCACACTGTGGCAGCCAGCAACAATAGAGATCACGCGCCGCGATCACTCTTCGCGTACGCCAGTTGTTACGTTCAATCGTTCAGACGTTAGTATCAGCAAAAATTACACGCCACGATCACTCTGTTATTACTTGTTCGCGCCACTTACATATGGGTGTTGTTCTTCGAGCACACAGCGTTCGTGGTGCACCGCACATACAGCGTAACGCCAACCGAGAGGTTGCAACACCCCCTAGTAAAATTTCTCTCGGGGGTTCTGCTACAAGTACCAGAATTGCAAAAACTTAGCGCTTGGGCTCCGAAGTGACAGCCATCAGTACGATCGATGTCGCCCTTGAACGGAGAACGAGATGCTGTTGCAGCTTGTCTGCCTACCCAATGGAGGTGCCGGTTCGAATCCCACTTCTCAGACTATGTCATGCGAAAATCGAATTAAATTCGCTCAAGAATGCAACAGCCGCAAAACAAGAGGCACGCGGAAAAACCCAATGAATTGGTAAGGCAATCGAAATAAACACCTCACGCAACAGCTGGAAATTATTTGGAGTACCAATAATCTTCAGGCGCTATTGCAGAGTTACGGGCCAAAGGCGAACAAGCAAAAATTTTGCTTCACTTTTTTAACCAATGGCGATAGACCAAAGCAAGCTAAAAAACACCTACACACTGAGCTGTTACAAATACGGACAAACACGGCTGTTCTTTGTGATAAAAGACAACTTTTTCCATTTGAACTAGCAGCACAGTGAAAAAGTCAGAACCACTGCTGCCAGCGAACTTCGATATGAATGAAGATAGCAATGTGTTTGTAAGTTTTCTTTTAAGTATGTCATGCCTAGTCTAGGTTTTCATCCAAGTATCACGCTTTCCCCAAGTGCACCCGTTGTACAAATTCATGAAGTTGCGGTATGGATTTTCGCGCGCTGCAGAACAAAACACAAGCGTTTTTCCAACTTACCGGCCGGTGCAGCAGAAAGAGCCAGCAACGTCAACGTGATTGCAAGCACGGACACCATCCTGGTGAGGACAGCAGCCAAAAACTGTTAAAAAAAACTTTCCGACAGCGTCCTGTTGACAAGTCTCGCTTGCTGAAATCGTCGAAATAACGAATATCTGGCTTTTCTATGGAAAATGACTGAAAGGAAGAAGTCAGGCTTTCGTGTGAAAGTTCATCCATCGTCTTCACTCATGCGCAAACAAATCGCAGATCTCGAACAAATCCTCTTCGTTCGAGAGGATGGTTGACTCAAGGCCTTCGAGATAAACAGGAGGCTTGGGTCGACAGCAGTCTTCTGCGAAACCCTGTGTGGCGGTTCTGCACCTGCGCAGATAATGCGTAGAGCGCATCTTCACAAAGGAGGCGCAACTTTTGGTGATCTGGAACAAATGCTGTGTATCTCTTTGATGGCGGACAGAAAAAAGAAGAAAACTTTTTCCAGGCAAGCTCTGACTGAATAAACCAGTCTCCCCCTCAAAACAAAATTAAACCAAACAGTTTAGAATTGGTTCGGATCGAGTGAAACGTCATTTCAAGACTATGCGCTAGGTGTCACGGTGCTGAGATCAATTTAAACAAATATAAACTGCTTTCACACTTAATCCTTTGCATCGGTCTCTATGAGCAATTCATAGAAATCTTTTTCAGAATGTGTCGGACAACGAAACAGAAGCGCTTACAGAGATTTCAATAACATTTTCCTCAGTTGTTTTTTTGTTCGATTTAGCCTTGGTATTGGTATTTCGCAGTTGCAGCCCTTATGCACTCTACCAAAGAAATAGTCGATGGGTATTTGGATTCAGTAAGGTTTGTAAACTGGCGGGAGTCTCCACAAGCGCGTCGCACGCAAATCTCATCTCAGTGTTTTACCAGGAAGTTGATATCACGCATTTTACGCATCTTCAGGCCTGTGAATTGCAAGCAAAAGCTTACGGGTGAAAAGATGAAAAACTAAAACAAGATTTAGATAAAACACACGAACTGTAGTTTCAAACATACGGTATGACCGTGATGCTGATAAGTGTTATCACCGAAGCCAAAAAGCAAAACTGACGCCAATTATGGGACGTCATATTGTTTCGGCGCATGCGGCCGGCTCAGCTAAGAAATCCTGACCACTTCTACCGGGCTGTAAACTATGCAGCCTGTTTTAAACTGTCATTGAATACTCCAGCGATAATCCTCCCATATCGACGCACAAGAGCGGCTTGTAACCGCAAACACGCTTCCAGAACCACAAACATCTTTTGGGCATGATTAGCTAAATCTGTCCAACTTAGCAGTTATTTGCGGTAAATACGTCCGACATGATTTTTTTACGAACGGCGCCACATGCAGAGTCGTAAGTATTTGTCAGCTTTAAATTTAATCTAAAAATGGCGTTGTAATGGATTGCCATTTGCTTCGGATTACACTTTTTTATTATAAGTGGTTTTTCAAACTGCGAACACATTTTAGGATTTTCTTGACCATTGTGTTTTTTCTATCAAATTTCGCACAACTTTTTTTTTAAATATTATTGACGCACATCTTCTAATTAAAATATTCCATTTTTGAACCTGCTTTCTTTGTTTTGATATTTTTACTGAATTCGTTGCCCGGGTGGATAAAGACGGAATGTTTATACAAGAACAGCAAAACTAGAAGTTTACGAAAACACTTCGCTGTTCGCCACAACGCCAACCATCAAACCCATTTTTGATGAACAAAACCGCATGATGACGTGCCATGCAAACGCGAAGGTTCGATTGTTCGATCCAAGATGCGCTGAAAACATGCGGTTCATGAGGTTAATTGTGAAGACGAAATAAGAAAGATAAGTTCTTGGATCGATTCGATGTGAAACCATCAAGCTAACGGTGAAACGCCGAAAGAAAAATATGCTACAATTTCACTATTTTTAGGAGTATGTTTATCTCGTTTCAGCAAAAAAAGTCGAAGGAAGAGACGCTTTTTTGAGGGGCGTTTGGTCTTCCGTGCGCTCTTGAGTACGTGGCTGCTGACATTTAAGTTTGGATGTGTGTTTGGAGTAAAGCAGGTGCCTGTCTGGGAGGCGAGGTATGATACTTCAAGGAAATACAGCATAACATCTGGAAAAGCGCTAATTGTGCTCACAGGCTGAAACTTCCTCATTCGCATTCCAGGAAAACGCAGACTTGAGGTGAAGTCGATAAACAGATCTCGCAAAAGTTTGCTGCATAGATGTCGCTTGCTGTATGACTACATGATTTTGGGATAGGAAAGAGCAAACCTGATGAGAACCAACCTAAACATGACGCGTATCTACAAATCTGTCGTGATGGCCAATCGACGTTTAAAGAACAACTATCAGATCTGTTTTGCGAGTGTTCTTTTAGCAAACGTGTTCTGTTACAACTCTACCACACCAAGCGAAAAATGAAAAACTTTGCACTCTTTCTGGCAATTTCATGTACGTTAATACCATTTAACATTTCCGACCTATTTACCATTGCCAAATTTGGAAATGTGAGTAAAAAACAAAGGTTCTTGACAAGGTAAGTTTTATGGAATTAGTTAAAATACAGAAATGAAAAACAACACGTCTCTGCCTATGTTATTGTTAACGGATTACGGTTTGTTGCATAAAATGCAATAAGAAAACCTTAATGGCACATGGGGAATATGAACTACCTTGTCACTTACGTTATTATCCTTTCATCAAGTAAATTATGTTATAACATAAAATATGCAATGATGCTTTTGCTGCGTGAATTAGAAAGTTTTTAGACAAGTCACCTTTTGAAACTTTCCATATCATGATTTCCCTGCATTTTCTCACCAGATATTCTGGTGTTTACAAAAGTCAAGGGCGATGTTTTGACTCACCGCAAGAAGGTGCGCTCTTCACGAACTGATAACATCAGGTCTGCGCTTCGTCCAGACACGCCAAGCGTGAGCAACTCGGAAAGTTGAAACGTCTTGCACGAATAAGTGGTTAATCTTTACAGAGAAGTTCTTGCAGCTAAAATTCTTTTTTGTTTTTTTCCAGGCTATATTTAGACTTCAATTGCTACAATTCGCTTACCGCACATGTATATGTTATGGTGATATCAACATTCTGGTTTTGTTGACCTCGGAGAAAAAGAGCTCTGTAAAGTGGGCGCATAAAAGCAATACATGAAAAAAGATTGTTGTTGCATGGTCGTGTTTGATTCATTTGTTGCTTAAAACGAAATCGCTAAACAGAAAAGATCGTTTATTGGAAATTCTAAATCAGTCATCCCAAAACACGTAACTGCAAAAACTAAAAAAATTAATTTACCCAGTGTGTTTTGTTTGATTGTTTCCGATACAATTGCAAGAGTTTTACGTTTGTATCTGTTCTAAGATTCAATCCTGGTAAAAAAAATTACAAATCGCAAGTTCGTCCAAATGTTTAGTTATGTGCATATTTAAATTGTCCAGAGCCTTTATAAGTGAAGTTTTAGCAACAATTTTACCTTAATATGGTCGGTGTGTTCAGCTATTGCTGATGAAATTTCTTAACCTTACCGACATGCCTTATAGACCTTTGACAGAAGTCGAGCAAAGAGAAACATGATACTGCTCGCATATTAAATGCCCCTCGGGTTTACAGCGGCCTCTGATTGGGCTAGGTTTGCGAACCAAAAGCATGCACTCTAACTAGTGACCTCCTTAGCTGAGATTGTTTTAGATAACAGGAAGCTATGGATTTCTTTGAGGTATTAGATATATATGAATGTTGAAAGGGGAAACATATCAAATCGGTTCTTGGCAAGTTCATTTCTGGTTTGTCTATATAACCTAACATAGGTCCTCAGTCAAATTTGGGGGCCCATTTTTACCAGAGCCCCTCCCGGTCGAGAGTACGGGAGGCCCTTCCTCCGGCTCTGGAACCAGGTCATTTTTAAAGTCTTCCATGCATTCAGACAAGTTTTGGAAAAGGACCGCAAACATCTTTCCAGAATTACCTGTTAACCAAAGGTTTGTAACATCAGGGTCAATTGTTTCACGATTGGAATTGAAAATGCTGATGTGTTTCAGTTTGTTGTACAGTGCAACAAAATACCTGTCTGATATAGGGCACCTCTCTGCTTTAAGGTATCTAAGCTTGACACAGTGCCAGCTACCCATCGAATACGAAATTGCTTGATCTTGTTGTTGATGTCTTGCTGCTAACGTGTCAGCTCCTAGAAAACCTGTCATGCAATCTGAAATCTCCAACGGGAAAACAATTTCCTTTTCGTTTTCACCGCTACGAGCGTGAGCAAAACAGGGTAATAATACGATCTGCAACTTGTTTACGCAAAGCGGTACCTTTGCCAATCACCTTTTATGTTCAATAAATCAGGTTTCAGTGACAACAGCTCACAAAACCAATATTTTAATTAATAGGCGAATACAGTGTTTCCCAATCTTTTTTGGCTAGCGCCCCCTTTTCTGACAAACAAATTTCTATCGCCCCCCTACCATGCCTAGCACATGTAGGGACTGAGGTTGTAAGTTATTGCAGAGGTCCCTACTAGTTGAGGGGTCAACCTAGTTGTTGCAGGAGCACAGGTCGGTCTCCCAACTAAGCAACCTGACGTCTTGAAGTTGCCAAGCCAAAGCAAGGCAAATAAAGGCTCTCACCACTTTGTTCGCTAATAACTCTCCAGTAGTACTCTAAGTTGATTGCTTCTTTCGGTTATATTCAGATATACAGCAAAAATGCCAATACACTTGGGCGTGAAGTCAGAAACACGTAACGCAACTGTTCGGTATGTAGTCAAAAATAGAATGACGACGAACAAAAGCGCTGGGCGTTCGAATGCTCCACAGAAAACAGCGAGCAACTGCGGTTATGTAGGTTTGCAGGCTATGATGTCGACGGTCGAACTGTTCGCAAACAAGTACATCGCGTTGAATCACCAATGGAATATTAGTGGGAATTACGCAGTAAGAACGTACAAAACATTAAAGCACTAATGTGTCCACTATACACACACATCAAAACAATTTTTTCGTATTGTATATTTGGGATGTTTGAAAATGATTGAAACAAGAATGAGCGAAAAGATGCATTTCACTATAAAATTTAATTTAGTAAATTAACTCATTTAGCAGTCGGAAACTGTTAGAGTTAATGATTTGGAAACTGTTAGAGTTCATGAAGGGCTCGATTTCGTTTGAACAGCATTAAACTTAGACAAGAAGGCGAAGATTGCTGATTTGGCTTCAACGAGGTTAACACCATTCCTTTGCAATTGCAAATTAGCTTCATTGAACTTCGTGAAGATATCTGTGGACTGTGATAGCCAAGATACTGTATCTATGACACCCTTTGAAAGTCACCTTCTGTGTGCAGCAACAGGCGTACAAACTCTCTTCATCAATTATCCGAGCGCACCACATTGCCTAAACTTAGCATAACACTTCTAAACCCTTTGGTGTCCTTTGATAAATCAATCCATTAATACTCTGCCACATTTTTGGTGAATTTTGAGTTCGGAGCAGTGCAGGATTGAATTTAACCTGCATATTTTTTGAAAGTTTTTGAACTTAGCCGTGACACTCACAGTCGTCCACTGGCTCTGCCATCTCTCTCTCCCTGGATTTCCTTGGCGCTGCTCAAGCTAAAGTGCGTTCTGAAACACACTTCTGTTTCCCAGAATCTTTTCGATTCCCTTTAGGTAACTTATTCTTGTTGGCACCTAACACTATCTGTAAAAAAATACAAATTGCGTTTCTGCTTTCGAATTGAACTCGTGCAATGTTATTATTATAATTGTGATCATTAAACTACTCCATCCAGAATTAGCTCACGCCATTTCTGCTTCACCGCCCCCAGGGGGCAGTACCGCCCACTTTGGGAACCACTGGGCTAATACGTGTCCTAATTTTGCAAAACACTTGCCACCGCAACTTTGCTGTAATGTACTGTCCACCATTAAACAATTTGTATATCTTTGTGCTACATTTTTTCTAGCATCAACGTGCAATATGTGACGCATGTGTTTTTCGGAAGATAATAAAACTTTTCTAGCAAAAAAACTGTGATTGGGCTTGGAAAGAAATGCAGTGAATTTAACAAATTCTAAATCTCATAGTAGGTGTAAGTCACTCATGATGAAGCAGATTTACCTGAACAACATGAAACCAATTGGAAACTGATGCTAGTAGCAGCAACCTGCAATCTAGTGTTGTTGCAAACGAGTGGAATTCGGTGTACCAAACTTCGAACTTGATTGACATGACGCGGTTAAAACAGCTTCAAGAGGGCGCAAACGACAGCCACATTAGTCCACGTCACAATCCATCGGAAAACCGGATTGATTTTGGGCCCTGAAGGCCGATTCTTGTGATCAGGAGCAGATTGAATTGAATTGAATTTATTGACAAACAGCCAATGAAGGCAGGCCAAGGCCTGAAGAGCTCATTGGCAACGCAAAAACACAAAAAAAAATGACACACATACACACAAATGAAACAGTAAAAACAGAAAACGAGTTCATATTAAAAGGGTGTATTTCTGGACAAAAACAAACACGTTTGTCTAAACAAGCGCAATGACGGAATTTTAG
>Ga0210059_1009210_pt1 | contig 15456 bp, 11 predicted proteins | sample Ectturendosymbi2_FD_188042 | JGI IMG/M metagenome (GOLD analysis project Ga0210059, IMG submission 188042) | Ecteinascidia turbinata endosymbiont from Florida, USA - Sample 2 (SPAdes) (version 2) | ecosystem: Host-associated > Tunicates > Ascidians > Unclassified | place: Key West, Florida... | reverse complement strand
AGATATAACGCCCTTCCCTCCGGAAAGGGTCTATTCCTATGGTCCTTTCTAAGGCCGACATTTTCTAACCTTAGCGGTAAGCTGCAGTGACGGCACTCAAATTGTCAGCGAAAAAAATCCTGGGCAAAAACGTGTGGTGGCCAAGACCGATTTTTTGTAACCTTAGCAGTTGCTAAATGCAGAAACCAAGCTAGGGAGAAGCGTAGCTGTAAGTGTTTGAAGACCGACTTTTTGTAACCTTAGCAGTTGCTAAATGCAGAAACCAAGCTAGGCAGAAGCGTAGTTGTAAGTGTTTGATAGGCCTACTCGTTGTCAGCAATAGACGTTGCTCAAGCTTTATTCGGTGTCGGTAGAAGCAGTCCAAACCCGACACGCATCTTGCTGTACTTGGACGATAAATGCAAGTCGTTGTTCAAGCTCCATTCGGTGTCGCATCTTACGCGCATACGAAAAAATGACACATTTTTCTCGCAGACGAAAAAATGAACTCACGCAAATGCGTACGCAATGACTCAGCTGTTGTCTCGTCCTGTTGTTTTTGAATTTATATAGAGAGAGCGTTACGCCGCCATGTTGTGGCTCTTCATGGTAGGTGAAAGTGCTTTGTAGAAAGGGAAATTTTAATTGTGCATAACTTCCTAAATACTCATTTCTGACGGATTTAGTGTATATGTGTATAACTTCCTAAATACTGATTTCCGATGGGTTTGGTGTATGTATTCCTTGTCAGTGCATGTTTGATGTTAACGAGTAGCCCAGTTGTTTTTTTAACGAAATTTTCCGTTGTGGTGCTCAGCTAAAAATTGACCCTATTATTTAGTGCTAGCTATTTTTGCATAGTGATAGGTTTAACCTGGGTGCTTAATTGTTTAGAATTAGATGTGTTTTTCTAGACTCCAAGTTTTAAACACCAAAAAGCGAGCGTTGCGAAAAAAGCAAAGTAAGATAATTGAAGATCATTCCAAGAGGCCTGTACAGAGACAAGTGGAGTGATTGAACACAATCAATGGGAAAGCATTACATATGTATTCTATGCACTGAAAGTGTTGGAGCTTTCTTTGTTATTGTGCATTTCTTCTAAGACAGATGTTAATTCATACATTGTTTTTTCTAACCCAAAACCTCAGTTGGCCCATTTGGGTTAAATTGCCAGGTTGGCACTTTGGAATACATTAGATTAGCAAGTTTAGGACTGCCGTTTGGGCACTTGGTCTACATTAGGTTCGCCATAACTTCTGTAAACCTAGCTCCTAAACATAAAGTTTTAAATCTAAACCTAACCCCTAAAGCTAAAGCCCAAATAATGTAAACCTTAAAACTAAACTACAAATCTGAAGCGGCCACAAAAGCTGAGACCGCGAAATGCCAAAAATATCATGACCTCCAAAACAATTACCACTTACAACCAGTGGCAATTGAGACCACTGGTGTGTATGGCAAGTCCACTGCCCCTTTTTTGAGTGCTCTTGCGAAGAAAGTTGTTGATGTGTCTGGTGACCCCGGGAATGCCAGTGGCTCCACCAGCGTCTGTCCCTGGCTGTGGTCAGGGGAAATGCTGCCAGCATATTGGCCTGTGTGTGAGTTTGATCTAACTTTACGTGTTCTTTTTCTAGTAGCTGCTTTTAACGTACTGATCGCCATCACTGCCTACCACTTGTCCCTGTATCAATGTGTAGTTATTGCCTTCCGAATCCTCGTTCTTTCTGTAAGATTCATTTTCCCTCAGTTGTGCAGTATTACCTTGTGCATTGGTTAAATATCTTCTTAATCGCATGGCCTATGATGAGAGTACAGCGTGGTTTCATGTTCAACATTGCTTGAAACCTCTGAGGCTATTGCTTAAGAAAATCTGAAGAGAAAAGTTTGGAAACTTGTGCAACCACTACTACCAAAACGAAATTTGCCAAGCTAAGAGCCGAACCAAAAACCATCAGTACAGCAGGCTACAAAATTGGTGGCATTTGAGTGATAAACTCAGCGTTTTATTCGAACCACGTCATGCAAGGTATAGTCATCCGTAGTCACTACCTTAAGTTTTTTTTTACAAGAATGCGAAGGTCAGAAATAACAATAGCGGAAAAGCCACATACGAAATAACAAGTGAACACATCAAATTACAGACCAGTGGCAGTAGCCACAGAAGCAAAAAAGAAGCACATGCACAGAGAAAAAAACAGAGAATACAGCGAAAATAAAAAAACAAAATTGACATCAACATAACACAGATGATGGTGGGCAAGCAGTGGGTGAAGAGTTGATACATGTACAGATGAGCAGGTGAAGAAAGCAAGCAGCAATAGGGGTTATGAAGCAGACAGCAATGCATTTTAACACATTTCATTACAAAAACAAGCAGAAAAGGCAGAAAACAGAGCCCACACATACAAATCAGGAAGAAATATGAAATTACCCACAGACCATAGTGGGGTGGATTGCATGTATGAGTTGTTTCCAGTCAGATGCATGGTGTCACCAAACGAAGTTGAAAATACAAAGGTATGGACAGGTTACAGTAATATTAGCAGCAAACATTCCAATAGGTGTTAGGTACATGAAAAACAAAATTTGTTTAGTAAGTTAGAGAAGTATTTGTTCTAAGGTGGATTTTCACAAAAAGTCACAACTTATGTGAATTAACCACTTATTTCACAGATATAGCCGGTGTCATGTCATTGACACCATCATTCAGCTTTATATGATTGTGGGCCTAGGAATTAGGCTGAAGTCAATGTCCGTGAGGTCTTGGAGGTGGACATCACTTCGCTTGCCTTGAAATCCTTGTATTGCAGCAAGGGTGCTCCTCAACAGGGCACATCTGAGCTTTGTCCTTATGTATGTGATGACAGACGCATATGGGTCCCTGCGTTTTTCAGCTATTTTTTCTGCCAGTCTTTTGTTGACTCTGTTCCATTCTGGTGCCATCTCTCCACTTGTTGTAAAGACAAGGGGATTGAATGAAGACATCTCAATGTCAATTTCTCTTTGGTTGTACTTATCCTTCTCTTTTTCATGTCTTTGGTAGATCTTTGCTAGGGACTTCCCAGAATAGGACTGTGAGGTAGGATGAGTGATCCTTATGTCAAAGAAAGTTTTCTCACAGCTATTCCACAGTCCCGTTGCAGAGATACCCAACCCTGCATTGTCAGCAGTATGGACTTTTCTTTCATAGTCAATTTTGTTGATTGGCAGAAGCATGGGTTTGGTCTGAACATCCCTACAGACCTCTTGCATTATCTGTGCTTCAGAGTCTCTCACTGAGTGGTGCCTCATTCAAGTGTAGCCACCCAGTTTACATACGAGGCTGTGATCCACAGAGTTTGTCTCTCCACAAGCACAATGGGTGGGTATGCCTTTCATCTTCCATCCATATCTCATGCAAACAGCATCTATGAATTCTTGTTTGTTTAGTGCATATCCAATCACTTCAATTGGCAAGGCTGACAGCCAAGAAAATGCCCCTTTTTCCATTGTTCTTTTTGTGAGTTGTTGTGACTCAGGGGTCAGCTCCTTTAATAATTAATCGCAGCTGCTTTGGCATTTTGCGTTCTTTTGTTGTATTCTGTTTTTCGTGTGTGGTATGAAGCTGATCTGAAGGGTTGTAATCAAGATCGAGTTTTTGAGTGTAGATTTTGGTGGTACGTTTATCAGTGATCTGGGTGTAGTGTTTGTATTCTGTCTTGGCAGTTTCCCGAGGATCTGTCAGACCTAGCCCACCATGTTGGAGAGGAAGAGCTAGGATTTGTCTTTTTGCCTCACTTACCTCTCGTTCTACGAGAGCAGGAATCAGTTGATCTCTGATGGCATTTTCCAGTGATTCGAATAATTCGCTCATGTCTGGCACTGTTCTTTGGAAATGGGCCCATCTGGAGCATAATCCTTTGGTGACCACTGAGTATGCTGCTTGAGGATCATCTTGTGCATACTTTGAAAGCAACTTAAGGTCTTTTACCCAGCCCTAAACCTTGTTTTTAGTGTATTGTTCCTTGAATGATTTTGTCCCAATTACCGATCTAGGTAGCGTTCACCGTGGTCTGTGATTTTGATTCCCTGGTTTTTGAATAATTTTTGTGTGGATTGCTTTAAACTATTGTCTTTTATTATGAAGATGGTCTTTGTAGGTTTTGGGTAGTACCCAAAGTCTGGCCCCTTGGCCTTCAGGTATTCCCACCATTTTCTCACACCTGCCAGTGATCCAACTGCAGAGCTATTGTCCGCATACCATACCTGTTTCACTTCATCATTTGCAGTTTCATTGCTCAGTGTTTGTATCAGTGGTCGTGTGGATAAGGCGTACATTGCCATTGCTGCATTATCCCCTTGTGACAGTATGTGGTCCCCATTTTCCGGATATAGCATGGTGGGTGTGTTGTAGCTGTTGTGTAGGTATGTGTACATAGGGGGACACAGTCTTTTGATGTTTTCTAGGCTGACTTTTCTGTTGAGTTTGTTGAATGCATTGCCTGCATCGACTTACAGCAGGCATTCACTGCCTTGTTCCTCTTCATAACTTTTCCTTACAGCATGTGTTGCTGCTTCTATGCCTGATTCCAGTCCTGCACATGTCTGCAGTGTTCACACTGCATGAATGATGTCTTCCTTCTGTGAGTCCTATGATTTGTTTTGCCAATGATTCGTTGTAGGCATTCATCTACACCTACTGGCCTAATGCCATTGTCTTTTTTCTTGATTGGAACAAGTCTGCATGTGAGGAGAGTTGATATGTAATTGTGCGGAATGGTGCCCGCTGCAAAACACCTGGCCAGAGTGGAAATTTCGTCAGCTAGCTTTTGTGAGTGTGGGTGCCATATGATTTTGAACAAATCATGTCAATCTGTGTTGGTCCTCCAGACCCCGGTGAGTTTTTGGCATTGGATATGATTTTATCTTGAGTTATGTTTTCAAAGATAACCCTCTCTGTTTTGGTTTCAGGCTTATCAATTATGGCAGATTGTTTTAGTTCCGCCGCTTTTGGATGCTTGTCTTTCAGTTTCTTTTTGATGTCTGTAGTGATGTCATGTTTTCCTTTAATATCATTTTGGCATTATCCACAAATTTAAGGGCCTTTTTCACTTGTCTTTGTAGCGTCAGTCTACAGAATGCTTTCTGGTCTGATTGTTTTGAATGATTTTTTTAGTCTTGTTTAAATAGCTTCACACTCTGAGATTAGTTCTTCTAGCTTTCTGTGTTTCCACCATTCCATTCTTTTGTTCAAGTATTTGACACGTTCTCTGTTTTTGATTTGAGTGATGGCTTCTGGAGTAGTAACGGCAAAAATACTTGACGCATGTTGATTGCTACTGGCTCCCATCTTTTACTGCCGTTAAAGAGTCCTATAAGATGAGACACTTCTGCAACTAATGTTTTTCCAGCTTTTCCTCTTGAGATTTGCATTTAGTTTTTTTTCCAGTTAACAATTGTTTGGTAAGCCGAATTGAGACTTTTTTGATTTGCTTAATGTCTTTCATCTTGCCCCATGCTGTAGATGTTTCCCTTTGGGTGGTTTCCTTATCTTGGTCTTTGCAGCTATCACAGAACCATTTCAATTTGTTATCCCCAGAATTGTCTTCCAAGTATATGGAATATTGATCTTGTGGTATTCCAACACAGATGCAGTGGTACCATTTTGTGCACCCTCCATCACACTCTAGGCCTTCATCAAAGTCGTCAAAAATTTCCTTACAAACTCCACATTCACTCATCCCTGCTGCCCCAGCGGCCTTTCAGAACTTCAGAAAAGGCTTCAATCAGTCTACACTACACATTTGAGGTATTCAAATAGTCACTACCTTAGTTATTTGAAAATTCCCAAAAAGCATCATGAGCCACATGTGTTTGAGACCCTGGTTTAGGTTCAGGTTTAAGTGTAGGATTTAGGTTTAGGGCTTAGGCTTAACATGTGGAAGTGTCTAGGTAGCCAGCTATGGCTACACAAGGTCAAATAACCACTGCTGGCTACCTAGACACTGCCTTAGGTTTAAGTTTAGCGTTTCCTTTTACAGTTTAGTTTTAAGGTATAGGTTTTGGGTTTTACACAGTTGCAAAAACTGTCTGTAACCCTGTGATTCCGCCGGCTCCAATGCCTTGTAAAACGTTCTGTTTTGTCTGTTTTTTATCAACCTGCATTATGCAGAGTGTGTGTGTTTATACTATGGACTTTGTGTCTGGTCACACACAAATAAACAAATAAATTTGCATTGTGACCAGGATGAAATGCTAAATTCAGGTGTATCGGCTTTGTCGCATGACCAATTCTGAAGGCAAAATATATCCTGTCTCTTTTTTATTCCATGCTTTTACAAGAAGTGAGTTATGGAGAAGCTTATGGTTTGTACATTTGTGATTGGCCTATAAATTGACAAAAAAAACTGCAACGAACATACTCCAATACTTAATTTTGAGAAATGCATGTCTCATTTTCTTGTTTATGTTTCAGTGTTGGCAATTGGCAGCTAACTGAAACGTAAATTTACTTCCGTCCAGGGTACATATTTCAAAAAATAAACCTAGCTGAGTATCTTGATAATGAATAAGTTTTATCATAATCAGTAATGCTGCACTGAGGTTATTTGTGTCAACAGTTTCATAGGTTTTGGTTGTAGCAGTGTATTTTGTTCTTATACATTTACATAAGAAGTTTTAACACCAACATGAGACTCATTGCTGTTTTGGTTATTCTTGTTCCTGCCACTGTACAATGTGCAAGTTTCACAAAAGGGCAAGACTTTTATAATATTGTGAAAGTTGTGAACCAGATGAACACCACATGGCAGGTATTTCTTTTTTTAGACCAAGCTGAGTATGTGTAACCACTTAACTTGCAAAACTTGCAATTTTTCATAGGTGATAAAGGAATATGCATTTAAAATTTTAGTTCCGATTTACTTTTAATTGTTATACTGTTTTTATGAGTGGTACTAGTTAGCCTTCAATTTTTCTTGAAATGGGCTTGACATCATTTTAAGCCAATGTTTTTTTGCTATTGTATCATTACTCTGCCTGGCTGTGGTTACTGTGATTTCTATTTTAATTGGAAAAATCAGTTGGTACTATTGGTTGTGAGTACCAACTATGCTAAGTATATAAGCTGCGGTCTGCCAAACTCAGAGCCACATATGGACTCAAAATATAGTTGTGCTAGTAGATCTTTGGACATGGTGTGCATAAGCATTCTTTTATCTGTTTGCAAGTTACTGTTACACATAGAGATCATGGTCTATAACAGTGATTCTTAACCTTTCTTCTACAACACCTCCCTTAATTAATTTCCTTTGTTTCAACCCCCCTGATTTAAATAAGTGAATCAGATGGAAATCTTCCCCATTGAAAAACTTTCCATACTGTAGAGTGTGCAAGGGCTTGTGCTTGTGCCCCACTGGGGAGAGCATTCCCCCAGCTAAGAACCACAGGTCTGTAAAGTTAAGGTTGATCTCAAGATTAGAATCACTGATAAAAAAGTATTTATGTTTAGCAATTGGAATTGTTAATTTAAATGAAAAGCAGTTGTATGTTGACTTATTTTTAATGATTGCAGCAGTGTTTAGGCTGCATATTAGTAATTCAAAGTCATGAGCAGTGTGCGAAAAGTTAAGTTTGTGCATTTGTATGTGCTTTGTTTGCTTTTCTGTAATTTTGTATATTATGCCTCTTCTGTAGTACCTTCACATTTCCATTTGCTCAGCTTCACTGAATGTGGACATGTTTTCAACCCTTTCGTTTTTTTCCTTTGTTAATGTGCTTTGTTACTAACTTCTGTCTGATGTTTGATTTTACACTTTTGTCACGTTTTTCTCTCGATTAAAACATCCTCAATTTAGTAATGATTTGTGCCCAAAATATGGCTTGCTCAGTAGCTGACCCATAAGGTATTTTGTCAATCCTGTGTGTCTCAAATAGGCAGTTTACAACAATTTGCAAAATTCTTGATGTCTTGTTTTTTTGAATTTCTTTACTTTTATGACACACAGTCAATTTTCTTTTCCATTGTGTTTTGTTTCTTTTGCATGGTTTCAGTCATAAAAATTATGCATAAACCTACCTACCTTCCTGACCTTTCTGGTATCTTGCTCAACCACTAAGTGATAAAATGTGGGTGCAATTTTACTGAAATCCTGTACAACTATTTTTGTTGAACAAGTAGTGGTTTAGGCTGTCCTCACCCTGTTCTACATCTATGTATCTGGCTAAATAAAGCAATATTTAAAATGTAGAGCTGCTGAATGCATGACACTATAAGGCAAGAAAGTATCTACTGGTGTTCTTTGTTGTTGTTTGATCAACTGCTTCTAACCTGCTATGCATAAAATAATTTGGTCCACTGTGTGTTGTTACATCTACATATACTTGTGTAAATGCGTTTTCTTTTGTAGGCTGGACACAACTTTGATCCTGAAGCGTATGTTCCTGAAGATTTGAAAATATTATGCGGTGTAAAGCAAGGAAAAGCCAGCGTGGGTTTGGACGTTCTGTGAGTTTCTTGAACTTGTTACTTTTATGTCGAGACATGTGATGGTTAATGAAAATGTCTTGGTAAATCTGGAATAGTTAAACCTGATCATCACTGAACTTTGTGTTGGAACAAGGAAACCAGGGTGTTTGGCAAAAAGGTTGAAGTTAGCTATCGGTTGTTGATGACCTTTTTCGTCATTCATGTGAATTTTTTTGAAATTTATCTGATATTTTGTTGCTTTCAAATTTTCAATTACCAGTCGATAAATTTTCACGTCTCTGTCATGGGTGTTTCCACGAAGCCACTGTTTTGAAGTTTGAACCAGGTTCTCGGAAAGTTACGTTGACTGTCTTGTTCTCAGAATAGTTTTTAGCAGTTTCGACTGCATCACAATTTGACAATGGTGAAAATCGTTTTAGTTTCCATGATGTGAATGCAGCTGCTCTTCCAGACACTTTTGATTCACGAAAACAATGGCCCCACTGCCCATCAATACAGAAGATAAGAGATCAGGTATGTTTACCTTCGCAATATTCTTTCATTTTAAGTACATGCTAAGAGTAAGTTTTCTTTCAACAATTTATACTCCGGCATGTAGGCCTGGACTGGTTTTGCAGTTGGTTGCAGATACCACAATCTACCGGGAAATTAGCGCTGGCTGCCACTGTCGTGAGTCGTGACGTATGTAGCGGATACCTACTTCCCTTGGCTGGTGTTTTTCTCTGGCTGCGCTAGTGCACTGAACATACGGCAGGACAGTAGAAACGTTTGCGAGTTGCAGGCGCGTTGCGAAGCAAGGAAGCTCTTCTATATTATACTTTTGCAAGTGGTCGTTCTTTGCCACAATTACGATAAAGTTATAGTCGCCTCCATGTGCTCAGCCATTGATTACATGATGTCGATTTTTGCATGTGATCGTTACATGATGAAGGTCACATTAAAATTTGAATGCTACACTTCGCATAAGAACAAGAGCTGACTTCTGACTGGGCTCGGCTGTGACTAGTAGAAGTTACTGTAAGACTTCCTTGCTTTACCTAACCTATGAGTCTACGAAAAAAACTTTAAAAGTTTACGAAACTAAGTAAATGTGCAGAATTAGTGCATGCGAAAGACTTTATCCGGCTTTTTCTATTTTTGATTATCACCGCTTGAAAGAAACTATGTTTTAGGTTTCCAGCGGCTATAGAGAAAAACATCAAAGACAGCTTCCTGTTTTACTACCTACTATGTGCGGTTGCTCCAAAATAAATGCACAGAGTTTGTGCACGTGAAGCGTTTTCTCCGCTTTTTCATTTTTATTTCTTCAAGGAAACTGTGTTTTAGGTTTCCAGCGGCAATGGAGAAAAACATCAAAAACAGCTTTCTGTTTTAGCGCCAAGTGCGCGCGGTTGCTTCACTGTAAATGCAAAATTTAGAAATACTCATAATTTTAGGTGCACTACTGTCACCCTCCATGCACTCAAGTTACTTATGGGAATTGTTTTCATAAAAGCAAATTCCTGATATTTGCATCTTCAACAGAAAAAAATTAAACACTTTCCCAGAACAAGGGTTTTGTCACTTCCGACCCACCCTGTTTGGTTCGCCGCTAGTGACACAGTGTGTGGATTGCCAGCGACACATTCCTTATAGTGTGTGGGGGTTGCTAGAGACCCATACACTCTCCAAGCATGGTTGGTCACTCTATATTGGTCGCTAGCGAACCAGCTGGGAAATACTACTAAAATGCATATGAGTTGCTAGTGGCCCAGTTACGTAATGACTGTTGAAAAGCTTAGGCCATTGAGAGCGCAAGCTCCAAGTATTTACGTTTTTTTGGAGAAAATTGTGCAATCGCTCTCGAACTATCCACTGCCTGGTCGGCTTTGATTCCGACGTATTGGTCAAGCATATTTGATGCATACAAACGTCTGCGGAATAAAGAACTGTTCAGTTGATTTTTTTCGCCTTATTTGCACGAAGTACTTAATAGAAATTAGTGTTTAAAAATAGTTTTCACAGCTTTATGTTGAATTTTGGAGCGACAAACCTGTAGACACGTGCCTAAAGAACCTCACGCAGTTTGAAGCTTTCTGTTCCTGGCTATACCATAACTTCACGAAGCCAATACTGATAATCATGCATACAACCGATTAGATTGTGCTCTGCAAAACACACGCGCAGTGTAAATCCTGAAAGAAGGCATTTGAGGAGATGTTGGAAACAGCAACTTCGCTGAAGTAATGAAGAGCCCATTCACATTTTGATTAAACTACACTTCATGAGCTAAATTTCATTAGAAATTCAACATGCGACGAAACCTTTGTTTTGCCAGGGATCGTGTGGATCGTGTTGGGCTTTTGCTGCTGTGGAAGCCATGTCAGATCGCGCATGCATTTTCAGCAATGGAAAAACTTTGTTGGAAATTTCCGCTCAAGACCTGTTGACCTGCTGTGGTTTTCTTTGCGGAGATGGGTATGGGTTATCCGTCGCTTTGTGTCTGTATAAGAAAAACCCAATATTCGCTGCGGATGTATGAGTTGATTCTTTCGCACGCCATATTTACTGTAGATACCGGTCTGATCCTGTTTTGGGATAAATGTATTCATCTGCACGATTGCTGATCATGAATCACGTTGAATTGAATCAGTAATTAACTGAGTTTTATGGATTAAATTCCTTGTCAGAACTTTTATTAGTTTCAAGCATAACTGCTGTAATTTCAAGATGGGCTAAAGTCGGAGTAGATTTCTTGTTCATATCGCCGTTTTGTGCTAAATCCGAAGTTTCTCTAAAGCAGGGGTCACAACAGTTTTGAAACTGAGAGATATTTCTTGGTACAGATTCATGCGAAGGGCTACCAGTTTGATACACACACCTCTGAAATAAAAATTTGCTCAATTTGTCTTCAATTATGTTATCATTAACAAAACACAGATATTCATCAATGTGAAGACACTGATCATATTTATCCTATTGTCAGAACAGGCCCGCGGGCGATGGTCCGTGCGGGCGACCTGGTTCCCGCGGGCACCATGTTGGTGACCCCTGCTCTAAAGCAACGTCCGTGTTTTGGCCATCTTTTTAACTCCTGACTGTTCCATTGCTGGGAATCCACTTTCGGTTCCTTTCTACTGAAAGCCACGTTGCTTGTTTTTGACCAAAGTCCAGATGATGCCTGTCGGTGTATCCGACTGACGTCGCGCAATCACTTCAGCAAGATTTAGTCAGCGCCCGCGGAAACTAGATGTCGGTAGGTAATGGATCAAGGTCTGTTGCTACGCTGGCATCTGGAAATGCCCTTGTTCGCAGCTGCAACGGAGGCTATCCTCCCGAGGCGTGGAAATACTGGGTCGAAAATGGTCTCGTGACTGGTTTCTTGTTTGGAGACCACCATTATTGCCAACCATACTCAATCCCTCCCTGCGAGCACCATGTTGAAGGTTAGTTAATGCGCTTTGCATAATTTTCACTTTACCTTTTACTAACGTCCTTGTGGACTTTCGCAAACGTGTGTGCGTGACGCGGTTGAAGCTGGCGCCAACATACTGCGACGATAGAAAGTAGAGCACGGTTTGAAGTCAACCGCGTGCATTCCACGAAGATTGATTTACTGCGCCTTTTCAGTGAGAACAAATCAACTCAAAGGTAATCTTTCTTTGTGTGTGCAGTCAACGTCCTAAATAGATTGGATGTTGTGCAGTGGTTGCATTGCTCTCCAGTGGGGCAAACAATGAAGCGTTCTTCAACCGCAACCGTCGTGGTTGTTTTCTAGGTTGTCAAGAGACTTTTGCTCTTGTGGCGCTGACCAATCGCATGTTAACAAAATCCCAATGAGGAAAAAAATTTGATCTCACTAGCAAATAATTGCCAACCTGCAAACAATGGGAGGGATGGCGCACCGTGTTTACGCGGTTTCATTTGCTTTCTCATCAGATGACTAATTGCATGGACGTTGAACCTTACCACTTCAATTCTTTGACATCACGATGGACCAGTGCTGAGAAATTCGGCGACTTAGTGCTGCTGAAGTGGTTTGAAAGAAACAGTCGACTCACGCACACAAATACACACATGTCTGCTGCGAGGCTGTGCAGGTTACGAATATCACGAACAAAAATGTTTTGTTCGCTCAGATTTTTTCATGCCTGCAACTGCAATGCGCAACTATCCAGTTTGTCATATTCTTATACAGGGAGTATCTCTATATTGATTTGCAAAAGGTTCGTCATAAATATTTATTCAAAAGCAACAGCGCGTTGCAAATGCACTGGTGATTCTTGACTATCGCTTAACAGAACGTTTCACGGCAGAAGAGCCCCAAGGCAAAATTATACGATAGCGACTGCATGCGATGTACGACTAATAACCCATGCAGTTGCATGAAGAGTGCATAAAGTATTGTCGGCAAAGGTCTTGATACTGAATTGCACTTAAACAGTGTACGTGTTTGATAAGAATGCTGCTAGTTAAAAAGTACCTCAATCACCGATTTATTTCACAAAAATACTCAATGTTAAAAACTACCCTAGTCACTACCTGTTCTCCGATTGGTTTGACCTAATATGTCGTAAGTTTACGATAGCGCGACAAAAGTGCTCCAAAGGGTTGGATTACCACTGGTCTAGTCATGCAAAATTCCATATGGTTTAAGTGACAAATTCCACATGGGTTAAATACCGGTTCATCTTTCTCTCGACACAGTTTATTTTGTCCAAGATACTCCGCATGCGCTATATGTTTAATGAAATTGTCCGTTTAGGTAAAAAATTGTTTGAGTAGAGCTTTTGCAAAATGCTGTCTCCAACGCTTTGGCAAAAAATGAACTTGATATTTGAGTGATGGGTTCTCAAAAACCCTATCGTTATTTTTTTAACTTCCAGTTTTCGGCGGCTTCTACAACAGAGTTGTAAACAGGCCTCATGTTGAAGCCCGAACCCGGCCCGAAATGACAAGCTCGAGCCCGGCATTTATTTTTTAAGCCCGATTTAGCCCGAAAGCCAAATTTACCGTATGAGTCAGGTATGCGCAACTGCGGGGTATCAAAAACGGAGTGTGCGGGTGTAGTTGCAGGTACACGTTTTTATCACACCCCAAATAGCAATCAACTTGAACAAAACATCAGCTTAAACAAGCACAAACTCAGCGTGTTAGTCAATGCCAATACTGCGGAATGTATTGTTTCTTAACATAAAAAACGCTATCACGAAACTATCCACGATGGCGCTATAGGCATGAAAGGAACTATTTAGGATAGCGCCATAGGCACGAAAAACCAGATTGTAGGCCATCGTTTCTTAACACAGCCCAAGAATCGCGTAAGTGATCGATCTTTTCTATGCAGTGCCATCGCGTGCTAATTTCCTCACCGCTGTCGCCTTCAAAGTGTGAGACTAATCCGAGAAGAGAACAAAAGAATGCAGCTGTGTTTGCAAATGGAATTAGCTGAAGAAAAATCACAATCACTTCACTCACAGAAGTCACCGCAGTGAGCAGAACAAATGCACTTCAAGAAAGAAAAAAAATCGTTACTTCCAATGGTATAAAAAACTTGTGTATGCAGGCCCGAAATCGGCCCGAAACATTTTCACAAACTTTAAGCCCGAAAAGCCCGGCCCGACTTACAACTTTGTGCCACAGACTGAGCAAGCTTTTAAAAATCAGCGAAGAAAACAGTTTGAAAATGGGCTTTTACAGCTTTTGGATGCAATTAACTCCTGTCGCCGCTGTAATGAACCGTAGTTAGCGCCAGGAGTGCAATACTCGCAGTGCAAATTCAAAAAACCTGGGACGGTTAAATCACAGTCGTTTTGTTTGCCACAGTCACGTGCTCGTTTTACAGCGGTCACGAGTTGTGCTTGGCGATGTTACTACATGGTGCTACAGACTGAGCAAGCTTTTAAAAATCAGCGAAGAAAACAGTTTGAAAATGGGCTTTTACAGCTTTTGGATGCAATTAACTTCTGTCGCAGCTGTAATAAACCGCACTTAGCGCCAGGAGCGCAATACTCGCAGTGCAAATTCATAAAACCTGGGGCGGTTAAATCACAGTCGTTTTGTTTGCCACAGTCACGTGCTCGTTTTACAGCGGTCACGAGTTTTGCTTGGCGATGTTACTACATGACGTAAGCTGTTCACATGAACATGCAGCATTTGCAATGCTCGGCGTTATTTGTGCTGAAGTTGCACAGGGCATGAAATTTCCACCGTAGCAAAGTCGCCTGAAACAGCGAAATGGCGCCTATTGTAACCTTCTGTTACGTAAACTCCTCAGTTATAATGAAAAATGCACAACTACTGCACAACTACTCGCCTATCGTTTAATCTCAAATTGATCATAAACCATCAGTGACGAAAATCATTCACTTCAGCGAAGCAGTCGTGATGTTTGTAAAATCACAGCATCAGTGACTTTACCTTACGAGCAGGCCTTATGCCTTTTCCACAGGAAAACGAGAACAGTAAATCGGCCTTGTGCCTTTGCAGCGTAAATACAGCAAAACGGCCTTTCGCCTTACACAGGAAAAAAACAGCAAATCGACCTTGTGCCTTTACAGTAAATCAACTTTGTGCCTTGTGCCTTCTTTACGACAGTGGCTGAACTAACTTTAATCGTTGAGTCGCGAGGCACGTTTGATTACGCCAATCGGCGAAGAGGTCTAGAGCAATGACAACAAATCTCGAAGTGACCGTAACACCTATGAAGTCTTGCGCAAGTACCTGGAGAATCACATGTGGTACTAGTACAGTCAATTGTTTGCAAATAATTAATTGTGTGCAAGCGACACTACCACGAATAGTTGTTTTAAAGGTCATTATCACGTGGACAATGAATTACGTTGTGCCACTTCCACCAAGAGCGTTTCTCGTAGAGAGGAAACCTCACCCGCCGTAACATATTTTCAAATCATTATAATCCAACAAGAAATTGCAATTGTGTAACCCAATGTCACAAAAATGCCTCATTTTTTTATATAAGGTGCACTTACATGTAAGATGGTCTGGAAAAAAAACATAATTGAAATCCA
>Ga0210059_1009209_pt1 | contig 15457 bp, 7 predicted proteins | sample Ectturendosymbi2_FD_188042 | JGI IMG/M metagenome (GOLD analysis project Ga0210059, IMG submission 188042) | Ecteinascidia turbinata endosymbiont from Florida, USA - Sample 2 (SPAdes) (version 2) | ecosystem: Host-associated > Tunicates > Ascidians > Unclassified | place: Key West, Florida... | reverse complement strand
CGAATAAGTAATTGTCGTTATAGAATTTCTTCCATACTACAACGAAATCTTTACATCGAAATGAAAGAGACTTCTGCCGCCCGCGGGAAATTTATGGTGATAATTTGGCCCTTCGAGCTTTCTGAGTTGTGCAGGCCTGATGTACAGTGTTGTTGCATGTGCATATTTTTTGCTGTTAGCTTGCAACATTGACAGCCAAGTGTGATAGTAAGGTAGGGATTTTGTGAATGCTTTGTGGCATTGAAGTTCATAATATTAAGGTGTGTACTGTATCTTGTAAATACTTTGTGGCAGCGACACTACAACAGTAAGCTTATAATAGTGAAGTGCAGCATTTATTTTTTATTTCTCTGCAAATTCTTTTCTCTGTTTTATTATGTGCAGGCAACTTAACATGCCATTGGCTAATCATGAGAAGAATGGAAATAGTTAGCTTTGAATACTTTCTAACGCAATGTTAGTTATCGTGTAACTAACTGATTCTCTTCTAAGAACCATTGATGACGTTCTCCCACGTCAGTTTTGTGCCTTATTTAGGGGATCTGTTTTTAGTTATTTTGCAATTATCGGCACCTAACATTTCTTTGTTTTGCTTTAGCAGTGAAACGATATATAAATATTTGGTAATTATATTGCTATATTTGGTGATGTAGGTAGTTGGTTGATATTAATTGTAATGTTGGTTTGGTTTTGAGATGCGACACAGCTACTACACAGGGAGCAGGTCTGGGAGAGTTTGATCCCATTAACGCAACAGCAGCTATTTTTAATAAGACTGTTACCAGTTTTCGAGCGTAAGGATAGTCAAATGGGGTAAAAAAACAAAAATTTTAAGTTTTCAATACCTTTAAAACAAGATAAGGCAGGGGTGTGCAATAGACAGCCCGCAGGCCACAACCTGGCCCTCCAAGCCATTTAGTTTGGCCCTTGCCAACACTTTAATTTTTCCCCATCTTGTATGAAAATTCTAATACGACAGTTTATGTAAAAAAACTAAATTTTTTGTGTGGCCCAGCTAGATGTCTGAAGTTGGTAATATGGGCCACCGACAAAAAATGTTGCACACCCCTGAGTTAAGGTATTTTCTTGGTCTTTTGATAGAAGGTAGCCCCCATGCCAAAGTATATTGTGACATTAAAATTTTTTTATTTTTTCCCAAAGAAAAATTATAATTAAAAACACTAGTTTTTTTTTACTCAGGCGAAGGCGTAACAAAAACTTCTTCTGGGTAAAAAAAACTACTGCTTTTTCATCCAGATTTGCTTGTATTCTGTACTTTAAAAGTGATCCACATTTTTGCACAAACATTTAGCCACAATGTAGACTTGCAATGATTTATTCACAGCATGCTTTCATGCAAAAACAGGAGATTAGAATGATCACTTCAGTTTATGCAGTCTTGAGCAGGTCATCGGTAATATTTTCCAAACTTGCAGAGGTTAGCAAACTTTGGACACGATTCTCTCCCTTGAAAATTAAACAAGCCTTTCCTCTGCCTGCATCTATTAGTATTTTCTGGTCTGGACCATGAAAGCAATACTTAATGCATGCAAGAAAATATCCATGTCTTTCACAGTGGGTCAATCCCACAACAAGCGTCTTGTAATAGTTGTACTCTCACTTTTGTGCAAAACGTTTATTTCCATGCTAGTTGGTGTTTTATCATCAACATCCTCAAAGAAAACTTTTTAAAGTTGTTCCCAGTAGTCGGGTTTGAAGCTTGGTAATGATGCGATTGGAAATTCCGAGCGACATGTGCGCAAAGCTTCACACCGCGGCAGCATGCAACAATAGAGATCATGTTCGCAATCTCTCTTTGCGTATGCTTGTCGTTATGTTCAATGGTGCACACGTTAATATCGGCAGAGCTACCACGTCGCAATCTCTCTTGCTATTGCTTGCTCGCACAACATATTATGGTGTTATTCTTCACGCATATCCTGTTCGTGATGAATCACACAAGCAATGCAACACCACCGGAGAGGTTGTAACAGTAAAAAAAAAACAGCATTAATTTTCCTATATTTACTCCTCAATCATTTTTATGCCTTCAGCTTTACTCTTATATGTAGTACTTGGAAAGTTTAGCTGATTACTTAGTGGTGCATTGGTAACTGGTTCAACAAACAAGCTCCTAATCTGATTCGACGTTCTCTTTCAACTTGCCTTTCTTGTGTTTCTCACTTTATACTTAAAAAACTGTTTTGTCTGTAATGATTTTTCCATGCATAAATATTGTCTTTTTTGGAAAGTGAAATTTCAAGCTGGCCTGCTTTTAGACCTGAAAATAGCCTCAAGAGATGTTTCACTGTCATGATGTACATGTGTCAAAAATATTTTTTATCTGGTAAAGAGAATCTTTGCATTATTTTAATCTAACTAAATGTATCTGGTTCTATCAATTGCTGTATGCAGTTAGATATTATTTTTCTGATATGGCTTTTCTTGAAGGTAAACCTGCTGTAGTGTGATCCCAGAAAAAAATAGTCCTATGTACCTGCCATTGTTTTCAGCCATACAGTACTACTATAATGCAGTTTACAAAATGCAATTATGATGCAGTTTCATCACCACTGTTTTGTTACTTTCTGGACTAGACCCTGGGTTCTTCAACTGAGGGTCATGAAAGCTTTGGAATAGGAGCATGGGTGCGGTAGCAACATGCTGTTGAAAATCACGATAATTGCAAATAAAAGTTTTTAATGTTTTTTGGGTTGATTGTGAGGTAGTATCAATCACTAATGGCATGCGAAGAAGATGCATCTAAAATAGTTGAAGAACCTCTGTTCTAGACACAAAATGATAATTGGCACTTGCTTGTGAGCTATTAATTATTGTAATCAAATACATTTACAATGCAGCTGAAATGCCCAACAACAAATAAGGTTCTTGTTTTCTGCAGAGCAGTACTATAGAGAAATTTACTTCATCTGTTTTATAGTATGTTCATACAAAAATACAACCATGGGATAATCAAATCTAGTTTTTTTTGCCCAAGTCAATATTTGGGGTAAAAACAAACTAGCCCATAAAACTCAAAATGTAAAGTTGCCAAAATTTTTATTGGTATGGGTATGCAGAGACATCCGTTACCAAAGCACTTGCCAACTTTGAAATGTTTATGCTAAGTACTTCTAAAGCAGCATAAAAGTTTATAAAATTTGTTTGTAACTTTTGGTCCTATCTAATATCAACATCAATTTTCAAACAAAGCTGCAAACCGTATTTGAAAATTTAGGTTGGAACAAATATGTTACAAACAATATCTCAATGAATGCCTCTGTAGCAAAAATTTATTTGAAACTTTTTTCTTTTTCAATAGTTTTTAAGGGGGTAGTTACTTTTTACCCCAACATTGCAAAAATTTTTTTACCCCATTTGACTATATTACTTAAACACACATGGAAAAAGTGTAACAAATGTCATGGAATTTAGTTTTGAAAATTGTGTGGGAACCCTGTGTCAACCTACATTTATGGCGTTATGAATATGATTACAAATGCAATCGCTACGCACTAGTGATGACAACTGTCGCTGTGAAGCAGTTGCATGTAACATCTTTAAACGGTTCTACTTTTCTTTACTTGATGTATTAGGCTATAATTGCGCTAGTTTATACCGTAAGCAAGTGAAAATATCGTGTTCATGGGTTAAGTTAATCAACATTTTCCACAAGGCATGATAATGATAATTGTAATCTCACACTTCAAGCTGTTGCAATGTGAAACCAGCGTTTGCAGATGCGCTTTACTCCAGCATTTCACAAATACATTGAAGTGTTGATTTGTCATTTGGTCTGATAGCAGCGCGGTAGTCGGTATTCATTGTTGCATAACTTAAGCAGCAAAAGCAGTGTTTGCAACAACGCAACTTAAAAGCGCAGTGTTTATGATTGGATCAGAACTACCGTGGCATTAGTGCATGATCATCGGAATGCGTAATTCGCACATGTGCACCTTGGCTATTGTCATGGCAACTTGTTCTTATAGATTTACTTCTGGCAGACAGGCGGTAATCGATTATAGCCTGATGCTGCTTTTGTTCAGGCTAGGTTGTAGATGATTATCAGCTAACTTACTGCAGGCTACGTGGTGAAAATGCAGATAAACTCTGATTTCTGCATGACAATCTTAAACTGTTGATTTGGAGCAGCTGAGTATAGACAAATCAGTTGATGTTTCATTTCATACCAATGCCAACACTTCAGTTGAAATAACTAATGCAACTAGTTTCCTTTTTTAACAGCATGCAGTTAACTCTTTGGCGTCCGCTAGGATTCGGGGATTTTTGAAAAAAGAACGCCTAAACGCACGTGGCTTTGAGCGGGAATTTCTCAGATCTGGTATGCTCTACAGACCCGGTAAAAGTCTCAAAAGACGCGGCAAGTCTTCTAGTCTGCACTCGAAAAAAATTTTTTTACCTGGGGGTGGCGGGTTTTTTGTGAGTGACGACATAAGTGGAGGACTTTTAGGCCACTTTGGCCCACTTTGCCTGGCCCTGGTCGCCAACCGTCAGGTGGTAGTATTTCGCTGAAGTTTTTACTGGAAACGAGGCTACAATCCGAGTCTTTTGATACTTTGGATGACCTGCTGGGGTTTCGAGTTCAAAAGTTGTGATGTAAGTTAGTAAAAATATTTGATTAATTAGATAATTATTTATTTGTTTATTTTAGATCATAACTTTTAAACCAGAAACACTAGAAAGTCGATCAAAGGCTTAAAAGACTTAGACTCGAGCCTAGTTTCCAATGAAAACTTCAAAGAAACACTTTGGCGTAGCGGTTGCACCCTAGGCCAGGAAACATGAGCCAAAATGACCCAAAACTACAAAATGACCCCAAAACTACAAAAAATCTGCACTCCCCAACCAAAAAATTTTTTTCCGAGTGCAATCTACTAGACTGGCTGATCCGTTTGAGCCCTTGAACAGCTCTCTAGCACAATCGGCAGAGAAGCTAGGGCGTTGGTAAGGCAACCGAAAACTGCTGTTTTTTAGGCCGAAATCCAAGTACGAATATACCGTAGGCCGGCTCTCAACGTGTTAACAGCGTTGTCACTAGTGTCCTTTAGAGATCGACCAATATGGCTTTTTTGAGGTCGATACCGATGTATTGGCCATTCATGGGCCGATATATCGGCTGATACCCATATTTCCAAAATTTTTAAATCTTGTTTTCTGTTTCATTATCAAAAATATGATGTATATTATGCCTTACCTTTTTTTCAAAACCTTAAAAATCAGGATTTATAAGCTAGAATTTTTGAAATTGCAGCAATTTCAATATTTGATTAGCCTAACTTGTAAGCATGGTATACACTGTTTACAATGAATAAACACAGTGCCATGAATAAAAAAATAATGTTAAAATAACAAAGCAATAAGAACAGAACACTGAATGTAGGAGAACTGCCTACGGTGTTTAAACCTGAAAAAGCAAAAACAGTGCTTGAAAGTTGAAAGATGCTGAACAATGACAAAGAAGGAAGTACAAAATGGCGTGAAGTAGGAGATTCATCCCAAAGCTTTCCGTCTGACACTCTTCAAGGGATATCGTCAGAATGAAGTGGAGATACTACTGAGCTGGTTTATACACAGAGAAGAAGAGATCTCATTGGGTTAAAGCAGTGACCAATAAGAAAGGGTTTAGGAGATAAGAAAAGGCGAGTTGTCATTGGTTGAAGATGTAATTTGGACCTCGTCGAAACGTTGGAACAGTCAACCAATGGAAAGTTTAAGACTTAGGAGATCTTTGAGGAGTAAACGAATTATTTTTGCTTGCAGAGAAGAGGATTCAGAGATTTGGTGAAAGTCGCAAACTTCTCAGTGGTCCATATCAACAGTTTAAGATTGTCATGCAGAAAGCAAAGTTTATCTGCATTTTAACCAAGTAGCCCACAGTGAGTTAGCCGGTCATCTACAACCTAGTCTAAACAAAAGCAGCGCTAGGCTATAACCGATTACTGCCCCTCCACCAGAAGTAAATTCCATAAGAACAAGTCGCCACAACAATAGCTAAGGTGCACATGTGCTCATTACGCATCCGATGATTGTGCGATAATGCCACGGTAGTTCTGATGCAATTGCAAATAATCCGCTTTTAACTTGCGTAAGTTGCATTGTTGCAAACACTGCTTTTGCTGATCGTGTTTAACAAACGGACAATAGCAATTGTGATGCAACAATGAACACTGACTACCGCGCTGCTACTGGACTGAATGACACATCATCGCTCCGATGTATTTGTGAAATGTTGGAGTAGCGCTCCCGTAGCTTCTGGCTTGTGTGCCACATCCACAAACGCTGGTTTCACGTTTGCAACAGATTGAATTGTGAGATCACAATTATCATTAACATGCCTCGTGGAAAATGGTAATTAAATTAACCCACGAACACAATGTCTTAGCTTGCGTACAGTATGAACCAGCGTGCTTATAGCCTAATACATCAAGTTAAGAAAAGTAGAATCCTTTCAAGATGTTAATTGCAACTGCTTCGTAGCGACAGTTGTCATCATTAATGAGTAACAATTGCATTTGTAATCATATTCAAAACGCCATAAATGTAGCTTAACATAACGGCGTACGATATATTCGTACTTTGATTTCGGCCTAAAAAACAGCAGTTTTCGGTTGCCTTACCAACGCCCTAGCTCCTCTGCCGATTGTGCTAGAGAGCTGTTCAAGGGCTCAAACGGATCGGCCAGTCTAGTAGTGCACTGAAAAAAATTTTTTGGTTGGGGAGTGCAGATTTTTTGTGACTGACGTCATAATTGAAGTAGTTTCGGGTCATTTTGGCTCATGTTGCTTGGCCTAGGGCCCAACCGCTACGCCAAAGTGTTTCGCTAAAGTTTTCATCGGAAACTAGGCTCGAGTCCGAGTCTTTTGAGCCTTTGATCAACTTTCTAGTGTTTCTGGTTCAAAAGTTATGATCTAAAATAAACATATTAATTAATTAGCTAATGAGTCAAATATTTTACTAACTTACATCACAACTTTTGAACTCGAAACCCCAGCAGGTCATCCAAAGTATCAAAAGACTTAGATTGTAGCCTAGTTTCCAGCAAAAACTTCAGCGAAATACTACTACCTGACGGTTGGCGACCAGGGCCAGGCAAAGTGGGCCAAGGTGGCCTAAAAGTCCTCCACTTATGACATCACTCCAAAAACCTGCACTCCCCAAGCAAAAAACTTTTTTTCGAATGCAGACTAGAAGACTTGCCGCGACTTTTGACGCTTCGACCAGGTCCGTATCCCGAACAGGAACTGAGATATTCCCGCGCAAAGCCACGTGCGTTTAGGCGTTTTTTTCCCAAAAATCCCTGAAAGCAGCCGGACACCAAAGTGTTAAAGTTGCATCGCCTTCACATCCTGGTCACAGCGCCATATTGTTGCAATCAGAAAGCCCGAGCGACATGCACACAAAGATTTACACTATGGCAGCAATCAGCAATAGAGATCACATGCTGTGCTCATTCTATCAATGCAATTGATGCTACTTATATACATACGTAGCATAGTGCACATCATGCTCCTGCTGCATCGCGCATTCAATGCTGTGCTGACAGAGTTTGCATCAGTGTGCAACTTAGGGCGAGAAATTGCTTGCTGGTGTCACAGCATGGCGCTAAGAACCTGCACTATGCTTGATGCCAGGGCATGTCTTTGACCGATTTCTAGATTGAATCCACTGCAATTAACTAATTCATTTATGTATTCTACATTGTTCCCAGATGTAAAACAATGTCTCAAACAAAGTTTGGAATGACTAAAATCTAAAATTAGGTTTCACAATGCTGAAGCGCAATGGCATAGAAACCCTTGGTGTGTTTTATGCCAGGTTGTCCTGACTGGTGAATTAATGAAACCATACAAACTCAAATGTCACCTGAAGACAAAACATGCAACATCCTTAGAAAAAGACTTAAAGATTTTTTAAAATAACATGAGGCTGGTATCAAGTATCAAAAGCTAGACAACATGGCAGTTTTTGGAAACAGTACAGCATCACTTGAAGTATTTTATGTAGTTGCATAGGAAATAGCCTAATAAGAACGCTCACATTTTAGGAGAAACTTTTAAGTCATGTTTTTTAAAGTTGGTTAAGGTTATCCTTGGAGAAGCCAGTTAAAAAAAGATGCAGCATGCCTATCTACTGTGATATCACCATTAAAAGACATATATCTGATATGTCTGTGGATGTGAAGGAATCGATTTTAGATAAAGTTAAAGCTTCTACATTGTTCTCATTCCAAGTAGAAGTAGATGAAGTAACTGATGTCAGCTCATGTGCTCAGTTGATGGTCTTTGTACAATATCTTTATGCAGTGATATCCATGAAAATTTCATGTCTTGTAGTGCACTTGAAACAACTGAAGTACAAAAGCAGAAAACATCTTTAAAAAGTTTGGAGCATAAAATTGGGATAGACATAACAGTTTCATCAACACTAAAAATGCCTTCAAAAAACTATACATTTTTTTTGAGACGTTTTGGATTATTGTTAATCCATCTTCAGTCAAAAAATAAAGCAACACTTGGCAATGCTAGCAATTCAAAATCAAAAGACTCTGTGACGCAAGAAATAACAGTGTGACGCAAAAGACGTCAAAAGCAAAACCAAGACCGCCAACCCTGTCAAATTTGCTAACAGTGAAAGCAGGACCAACAGGTGTGCAGAAAGTGCTAAAACAAAACTTACATAAGGTCGTAATTTGCGTAAATAAGCCAAGACCAGCAGCAAAAGACTATTCACAGAGCACTGCAAACGAAGGATGCAAAAATTTTGTTCAACATTTTCAAGTTCAACAATCAGCACAATATGTCTACGTCAGCACCAACAGCAATGCACGCAATATCTATTAACATAAGAACTGAGCAACCAATTATTTGACATAAAATCTACATATTGAAGAGGTATAAAGGGGTGGAAAAATTGTCTACATTAATCTCAGGTTGCTGTTCTTGTATCAGAAGTGTCTCTTTAATTAATAATTTGCAGTAGTTAAAAGCAGATGCCAAGATTTTAAGATTTTTAAAGTCCATGAAATGATTCGGATATGTGTATAAATGTTTGACTACATCGGTAGCTTGGTGGTTCGACTTTTTAGGATTGTGTTCATCCATGCGAAATTTCAAATTTCTTTGAGTTTGTCCAATATAAGAATGACCACATGAACATTTAAGTTTATATACCGCATTGCTTTGTTCCAGATGTGCTTGCTTGTCTTTGTACTTAAAATGATCTCCAATCATATGTGTTTTATGAATGAGAGACAGATGAGCAAGTTCTTTCAGATATTTTCTAAAAAAGTTCCGCAATTCTTTTTCTAGTTGTAGAGATGGTTCGCCAAGGTAGGGCAGGTGAAGAAGAATTCTTCAAATGTCACTCGTCTTTTCTTGCTTGTTTTTAGGAGTGTTTTTATAACGGTTGAATTGCTAGCATTGCCAAGTGTTGCTTTATTTTTTGACTGAAGATGGATTAAGAATAATCCGAAACGTCTCAAAATAAAAATGTGTAGTTTTTTGAAGACTTTCTTAGTGTTGCTGAAAATCTTTGAAACGATTTCTAGTTTTTTTCGTAGTGAAGGCCTACAATTAAAAGATGTGTGTGATGTTTGCACTGATGGAGTACCAGTAATGCTAAGAGCAATGTGGCAATTTCAGGCAAGAGTTAAGTAACTGGCTCCAAAATCTGAAGGCATCCTCTGCATGATTCATCGATATGCTCTTGCCAGCAAGACCCTTCCTGCCTCTCTGGAGGAAGAATTAGGTTCCTTGATCTGAATTGTAAATTATATTCATCAAAGCAGGGCACTCAATATTTGTCTGTTCAAAGAATTTGCAAAAAGTTGAATACCGACCATGAGATTTCTTTTCTATAATGCTGTACGTTAGTTATCCGAAGGAAATGTTGTAAGATGCTTTTTCAGCTAAAAATTTAAATCAAGCTGTTGCTGCAAGGACAAAAAAGCAGTATGTTAACATACCTTGATGGCAGTGACTGGACTACACGAACTGCATACTTGGCAGATAATGTTGATCAACTTAATGAGCATAATCTGAAGCTGCAAGGAAAAGACTACCTTCTCAAATTGCGAGATTGTCTTCAGGTTTTAATATGCAAATGATATGCAAATTGCAGAACTGGCACAGAAAGCAGAGTTCATGCGTAGTCTTAAGGTATGGAAATTTTTTTTGTCATTTTCCAGTCTGGAAAAGTCAGGAAAAAAATTTGTTTTGGTGTGTTGGCATGGAAAAACAAAATTTCTCAAGGTTGATATAATTTCACTCATATTGTGTTAAATTTTATTTCCCAGACTTGAACTTTTGACATACATTTTCATAATATTTTACTCAAGGTTGATATAATTTCACTTATATTGTGTTAAATTTTAAAGTGCCTCTATTTGTCCTGGTTAGGTTGTCCAGAAATGTTAGGTCTTGTGGCAGACTGAAGATGGTGCCACATTTAAATAAATGGTCACCGGTAGATGATGCTGGTAAGTCACAAATCACTGTGATAGTTACCACAGCGAAGTGCGGTAATTCACTTATCCCTATATAATGATACATAATTTAGTTAATAGCATAATTAATTCGTTCGTTTATTTTAGATCGTAACTTTTGAACCAGAAATATTAGGAAGTTAATCAAAGGCTCAAAAGACTCTGTCTTCAGCCTAGTTTCCAATGAAAACTTCAGCGAATATTTTGGCACAGAGGTTGGGCCCTAGACCAGGTAACATGACCCAAAATAGCCCAAAAACTACTTCACTTATGATGTCACTCACAAAAAATCCACAACCCCCAACCAAAAATTTTTTTTGGAGTGTAGACTAGAAGACTTGGCGAATTTTTTGAGGGTTTGAACAGCTCCCTTGTGCAATTGGTGGAGGAGCTATGACGTTGTCAAGGCAACTGAAAACTGCTGGTTTTAGGCCGATTTCTAGGTACGATATATTCGTGGACCGGCTCGAGGTGTTAAAAGAAAGTTAAGGAATAGACTGGATGTTGAGGATGACATGAGATTAGCTCTCACAAACATGTCACCAAGAATTTCCAGACTAATTAGACAGACGAAAACTGCGTCGTCTCATTGATTAGCATATTTGCTGTTTGTTTTGCAAGAATGTGAATACAATGAATCCAACACGTAAATTGAGAGTGTTTTTTATCTTGTTGGTTGTTTATTGAACATCTTTAGAGTTGTTGGTAATGGCTGATGCTTGCTTATGTAATATTTTTGAATGGGGTTGTGAGATCAAAATTTGGGAACAATTGTGTTAGGCCGGTAGTTCTGATTTATTTGATTTCAATCTGACCTGATGGGGTGTTTAATTTTTGCTGTGTTTGCTGCAAATTTTACTCTAGTTACAGTACTGTACAAGTAGGATAGTTTATGATCTAGGTCAAAAGTGCTTTGGAAGGTTTGTTTTAAAAATTTTGGAAACCACTGATACAATATGATCACCACCCTTGCATCAAAGCATTGGCTGGACACTTTGACTCATGTGTGATACACAAAACATAAGTTTTAAGAAATTCAAATGTTCTTGTCATTCTGAAATGTAATTGGTGATGTATATGTGATAAATGGATGTTTAGCCTATCAAGTGTGAAATTGCAAAGTAATTGAAATCATTTCTGTTACAATTGCAGGTTTTTTCTATTTTTATCTTTGTAGTTTCTTGTTAAACATGAATTTCCATGATGATGAAGCGTATCCACGTACTCTGTAAGTTTTTTGCTGCAACTACAAATTAAAGAATTCATATTTTGATAAATTTAGTGCTTTTATTATATGCACTATTTGCAGGTACGTTGGAAACCTTGATGCAAATGTTTCTGAATCATTAATAACAGAACTGTTTGGAGTTATTGGCCCTGTGAAGGGATGCAAAATGATTCAAGATGTAAGTGTTCATGTTAAAATGTCTTTGGACCTGCTACTAGTTTAATGAGCTTTTCTTGCAGGCCACCGGTTGCGATCCTTACTGTTTTGTTGAGTTCCATGATCATTCAACTGCACTTCGAGCACATGGAGCTATGAACCAACGAAAAATCCTCGGGAAGGTTGTTGTTCTTTGACGTGCTTTTCCAGTGCATTTTATTTGTTATTTGCACATTTGGTGGATGGTTATGAAACTAATTTCTTATTGAATTTTAGGAAATAAAAGTGAACTGGGCAACAAGACCTGCTGGAAAGAGAGATACAAGTAGTAAGTCTTTTCTTTTGTGACGAGATACCACTTCCCAAAGCTGTAGATCTTCTTTGTTTTGTTAGCACCCAGTTGCACCAGCATTATAGTGCTGTCAAGGTATACATATGTGTAGTGATCAAAAGCTGTATTTTCTTGAGTAATTTTTATCTTCGACTAAAGAGTCCTGTCAGTTATAAATCTGTTTTCCCTTACGAAAGTCATTTAAATGCTTTCTAGTTTGGAAACCATCACTGGCAGAAAATTTAAGGGGTCTTCAAAGACATTCCTTGCATGTTTCACTCCTTTGTTGGAACTTTTTTCTCTTTATCTAGGATAATTGTCTTTGTATTCAAGTCACAAATGGTGACAAAGCATGTACAAATTACAAAACAGTATGGAAGTAACTCGGGATTTTTTCTGAAAAATGCAGTTTTATGCCACCTGCAAAAAATGCATAATAGAAATACACTTTGGGAAACTACTTACTTGCCATTTAAAGTATGATAAGATAAAGAGGAGGTGTAGTTATAGTCGTTTAGCATGAAAAAGGTATTATTGGAAGATAATGATATAATCAACACAGTTTTTTTTTTAAAGAAAACGTGCTGCAGTATTTTACACACAGCACTGAATTTTTTTGTAAGTTGTTCGAAGTTATTTTTTATGAATGGAAAAGATGCCCCACTACATCATGTTTGATGACTAAAGTATGAAATCACTGCAAAAATGTTTGAAAACAATGTAGTAAAATATGTTTTTTCTACATTGTTTTCAAACATATATTAAAAGAATCTTGATTTTGAAAGTCATGGAAAAGTTGTAGGATGTGGTATGTTCACCACTGACAACTTGTGACAAACCCCAAATGGAGTGTAAAAAGCAAGGACAATAATACTCAACAGAATAAGGCTAAGAAGCCCCAAGAATCTACATTTTATGTTACGCCTATTGGTCTACCAATTTCGAAATTATTTGTGCCACATTGTGAAGCTCAATATGATATTTTTTATAATATTTTGTGCAGACCATCATCATATTTTTGTTGGAGATCTTGCTCCAGAAACAACTTCAGAAGATCTCAAAAACTACTTCGGAAAAATTGCAGAAGTTTCGTAAGTTTTTCATCTTTCATCTGAACTTCATTTCGTTGAAATTTTAAGTTGCTGGAATAAGAATGCTGGTGTAGTCGATGCTGTGCTTAAATTGCTGTAGTTTTTGACTTTTTTGACTTAACAGCCATTTTTTACTGACTATTCCCATAAGCCTTCTGCTGAAGTGGTTGTGTTACAACCGAAAGTTTCTTCAACACTGGTAATGCTAACCAACCAAATCTCAACTTGTCATTGTGTGGAACAGGAGTGGTCAAAGTTGCTTAATATGGGAGCCACATGTAACAAGCCGACATGTGATCAGGGCCACATTGGATATCTTGACATGGCCTGCACGAGGGAGTCTGTATGAATCAAGGGGCCAAAATCCTTCGAACATAGGATTAGTTTGAAAGCTTGTAGAGTTTCAAAATTTTTGTGAAGGTTTAGAAGCTGATACTTCTGTTTTTTTTGTATTTGCCATAGCCATGTGACTAAATTTCTCTGCTTTCACAAATATTTTTCCCTGTTATCTTGCCTCATGATTTTCAGGAGGTGGATCTTCATGTCATAGTTGTTGTGTATATGGCAGATTTGTAAAATCTCCACACTCGCTATGGCTGCGGAATTCACCTGCGATGCAGCAGTCCATGTTATATGTACCAGTTGCTCAGCAGAGCCAGGTGTTGACTCACTATCCACGATTTGAGTGCCTGTGGTATATTCCAGGGCTTCTCAAACTATGGGTCGCGAAATGTAATTTTGGAGCCCCAAAACAGATTGGCTTCACAAATGAGATAAAAATTTTTGTGAACTTTACACGAAAATTGAAAGTTGACCTGCAGTGAATCTATTTGTACTGCATTGTTTGAGGCAATATCATGCATTTTTAGAGGCAATATTCAAGTGGGCTTCCTCAGGGCAATGTTTTTTAACCACGTATAACATGCAGCTTACTAATAACAAGAAACAATGAGCAGTATGGCGTACAAAGACAAAAAATGCAAAACTGAATAGGTGGGGGAAACATCAGCTAATAATAAAATAATCGCCAGAAGAGCTAATTTATCTGCTTGATTTGAAACCTGGTGGCAAATGCTACGATACAACATGTGTAGCAAAAAGAACAGTACTGACCAATATTGACCTCATTGCATTCATTCTGACATGAAGGAATGATTCTGTTCAGAGCTCTAGGTCTAGTCGTCCAGGGATTAGGCTAACTGTTTTGAGAACACACTGAGTAGTTTTAGACTAAAGTTAAAAGCTTCACACACTGTTTCAAAAGCACTTTGATCTTTGATACAGGAAAAGTTTAAGCCCTAAACCATACACAAATGAAATTTCAGGAGGCCACACACCTGCCATGCCCAGGATGAGTTTGCGGAGTTATTAAAGGACAAAGTTTGCAACTGGAATTTCCAAAACAGTCTTTGTCATAATTGGAAAGGACAATAAATGAATGCCTGGTCATTTCTGATCTAGCCATTCATAAACTCTTAAATATTTGCACAAGATATTTGTGTGAAGCGGTATTCTCAAAATTTATAATCATCAAGTCCAAAAACCAGCCCTTTTTGAAAATTGTTGAATATGTCCTTCGTCCTGAATTGTCTTGTATCAGTCTACGAACAGATGAATTGTTTTAAAAGGATCAAGTGGAAACCATCACTGGCAGAAAATTTAAGGGGTCTTCGTCCCATTAGTTGTGCTTGATAACTTCTACAAAGTGAATTGTTTTTTTGTCAATTTTTTTTCACCTTACTGTTTCCATCATGTGATGGTTTTCTTACTGTATAGTTACTTTCATGGATTGTGTATTTTATGATTTCGCCATTGACAAAGATGCATCTTAAGATTTGTAATGAGACCTTCACACACATCATTAACATCTAGGCAATCCATCAAGGGGTCGCATAGATATAGGCTATCCATCAAGGGGGCCACATAGATATAGGCTATCCATCAAGGGGTCGCATAGACATAGGCTATCCATCAAGGGGGTCAAGTAGATATAGGCTATCCATCAAAGGGCTGCATAGATATAGGCTATCCATCAAGGGGGCCACATAGATATAGGCTATCCATCAAGGGGGCCGCATAGATATAGGCTATCCATCAAGGGGGCCGCATAGATATAGGCTATCCATCAAGGGGGCCGCATAGATATA
>Ga0210059_1009208_pt1 | contig 15458 bp, 8 predicted proteins | sample Ectturendosymbi2_FD_188042 | JGI IMG/M metagenome (GOLD analysis project Ga0210059, IMG submission 188042) | Ecteinascidia turbinata endosymbiont from Florida, USA - Sample 2 (SPAdes) (version 2) | ecosystem: Host-associated > Tunicates > Ascidians > Unclassified | place: Key West, Florida... | reverse complement strand
TGATTTCATAAGTATTGTGTACCGAAAGAGACCTTCTTTAACCGATTGGTGGTGATGAAAAATGTGTCGATCACGAAGAACCATCAGACATACCTGATGTAGTGAAATAACGTAAACACCCGGAGCATGACTCCATTAAAGTTTTCCACTCCGCTTCTCGGAACCTTATTGGAAAAAAATGCTTTCACATTTCGACATCAACAGAAAAGGCATGGTTAGTTTTCGGCAAACCTTCCCAAGTATAGATATGTTGTAGGCGAGGACTCAACATTCTTTCTGAACTTTACCAAAGTCAGAATCTTGATGCTAACCAGCTTGAAAGTGCAGTACATTCTTACGTAAACTCAGCTAATGTCGCTTCAACACTCCGCTCTCTGCAAATGTGTCCGGGAGCTGCTTGCAGACGGTTTGGGCCAAAAAGAGTAAAGACAGTTTGAACGGTTAAGACTTTTATTCTTCTTTCTGCGAATACGTACATGCAAAAAGCAAAGGCTGCGATGAAAGTATATACATCAGTTGTGTATACATGACAGAAGACAAGATAAAAATCCAGAGCTAGTATTTATTGCAATTCAAAGCCGTATATCCGACATAAACAGCTCATGTTCTACGTCCCATCATTCACAAGCGAGTTGTCGCTGGTCGAGGCACCTGTCCCAGCTGACTTATTGCCGTCGGCAAACAAGGTGCATTACTCACTTCTTGGATGATCCACGAAAGACTGTCATCAAATGACAACATACACTGAACGATGGGTTTGGTGTTGCGAATAACGCGCAAATCCACAGTCATGATCCTGTAACGGTCTATACTTTTTTCTTTCGTATTTGCTTTAAAATCCCAGCTATACAATTTTTTCATATTAGATGCATGACATGCTATACACAAGCTGCAAAGACCTTGCATGTGAGAGAACTAAATATGTTATTGTTATTCACGGTAACCACATGAAAAACTGATAATTAAACTTTAGAATTAAATAAGCACGTCTGCTTATTCTATCATGCTTGGCATGCCAGCTTTCACCTGCCAAGGCAGCGCCAATCACAAGTAAGAAAGTCTAGCGTTCGAGACTTTACCCCATCACATACTTTCCGTGGATTCAAAATTGATGTTGCAATTTAAAGCTTGGTGCAGAAACCGTGTTATTCATGTAAATTACTGCTCTGATGATAGCGCATCATTTGTGAAAACAGGAAGATAACTGTTAAATGTAATCAAGTGAACAAGCAAAGAAACTGACCGTCGGTGGAAAAGCGACAGCGCGTGCAAGCTGCGCTGGCAAGTTTGTTTGGTCTGACAGCGCGTGGAAAGTGTGCGCGTGTTGAAGAAGATAGCAGAACAAATATTGCTTATGTCTTTCCGCAGATGTGCGCCGGATGACACCGGCAGCGACACGCGACATATCAGTAAATAGAACGATTAGGAAGTTTTATCCAGAGCAAGGCCGGTGATGGCGAATTCCACAGCAGTGATTTGGTATAGAATGCAAGGTCTGCAGCTTTTTTTAGACGTTCGTTTCTTACAACACCGTGTGGAACTATTCGTCATTTTATAGCTACGTCTCATCACCAGCATTTTTTAAATTCCCCGACAAAGCGTTGTTCCGACTCATTTATTGTTTATTCATAGTCATATGACAGATACAATAATGAAGTATCTTCTTTGCCCACAATGAAAGAGATGTTGCAAGAAACCAAGAACCTCAATAAAACTAGATTCTTTTGATGATCATTTTTCAGTTTTCATTAATCGTTTCTCCTTAACTGTTTTATCAGGCATCCTTTTCTATGAAGTTGTGAGTAACTCATGCTGATGTTACTTATGGTGTATCTGCGCTAACTCACGATTTAATTTCACGTTTTCGAAATACGTCTAAACCTGTGAAACATTAGTCTATATTTTCAATTTTGCACACAATGATTCCTTTGATATCAACTGCAGGCACGATATTGTCTGAAACGAATGATCACAAAAAATAAAAAATTCACTATGTTAATTTATCTGAGTACTGCCAAACGTCCTTAGTTTTAAAAACTAATAAACAGTGAAAATGTTCCAAAAAAGGAATGAAAACAATTAACCTTATTTGTTTTATTTTCCTCGTTACATAGGCGTTTCTCTCACTCTCAGCAAGGCTCTTACACCAATTAGGGTTTAGACCCAGCGCTAAAAAATAGTCTTTCTCTTACAAGAAATGCTAAACGTTCTACAGAAACGGAAAACCGCGTGCTTTTAATAGACAGTTCCACACATTAATAGACGTGACAGAAGGGGTAAGACGTATGATTGCGAAGATGGTGCTATACTTAGCGTATATATCACCATTTACCTCATCTGGAAGATAAAAACAAATAAACAAGCAACGCCGGAGGAAACTCTTTTATCAAGATTATAAGTTGCCAAGGTTCTGTCTTATACACTATCCTATAAGCTAACATTATGATTCCAGTGGCAGAACGTGACGTCAAAATTATATTACGTCAGATATCTGATGGACCAAGAAACGTGCAATGCGGCCAAGTCTAACACCGGCTTAAAACTTTTACAAATCGTTTCTCAATTACCAAGTTTCCGTATTGTTTCACTCAGTTTCACCGCATTATTTAATCTGAGCTGCTATATTCGACGTCAGCTGGAACTGGGATGACTTTATCGGTGCAACCAACCAATAAAACAATTGCTTTACACAATTTCATGTGACCTTGAGAGAATATGATCGCTCTCATACACCAATGCAGTAAAATGCGTTAAAGTGTCTCTCCAGAAAATTTTCTTATGTTCCAAAACCATTTCTTTTCGAAATGTATTTTTACGATTACTCGGATCTTTACCTAGTGGAGGTAGAGTACCGCTCTTTATAAATTTTAATACGTTTTACGGCCAGTAAAGCTTATTACATCGTGTGATTCAATACATCAAACGCAACCGATAGTCAGGAGCACTTTGAGTTTGTAACAGTATTATCATTGCTGTCCCTAGCGCCACAGATTGGTTACGTGACTCGGCTGCACGGAAGCAGTAATTTTTAGAAAAGTCGTATTTAAACAGATTTCTTGCAGAGTAAACGCCGATCCTTGGTTCTACGCCATCAATCGATCCGCGGTAATAACATGATGACGTATTGTCATTTCACCGCCGAGTAAAGAGCAGCAGGTAAATAATTACTGCTGAAAAAAAACCTTAAAACCTGAAAAAATCAAAGCCGCAAAGCGTATATAAAGCGAAAGCAACTCACTCATGGCGTACATTTGTGAGCGATCTCGGCGAAGACAAGTTAACTGAAGTATTGTCTACGAAAGCAAAACAACAAAATGGACTACTGTGCAACCTCCCGGTTTGTCTTTAGCATCACGACCCTTTTGATAATGTTCGTGATGTTGAGGTCTGCATTTGCAACCCCCCTACATCAGCATTTGACCAGGAGTACCAGCGCATCACGTCATCTGAAGAACCAGCTGATGTCGATGAGGACGACTGTGGATCAGGCCGTATCGGACTTCGTAAGTTTCTCATTTATAGTCAACACCGTTTGGTTGAATCCGTTTGCATCCAATGCGGCGGAAGTTCAAGAAATCTGCTTACTTGAGCAATTTTTAATTACGTCGCTTGCATATTTTTGCTGCTAAGTTTGACGGTTGAACAAATAAGTTTTAAGAGGCAGTTATTGAAAAAATCTCAACTTTAGAGATAAAATTATGTTTAAACACGTAGGAAATTAATGACTCTACTACTACTTTAGCAAAACACAGAAAGCTTTACGTGGTATCGGAACATCTGGTTAAAGCTGTCGGTTCTTTATTTCTGTTTAATCCTTTATAAAATTTCATCACGTAATCACCTACTTCTGTGTTAAGACTTGTCTCAACTAAAGCCAACATGCTTCCTGTCAGCTTTATTAACAGTCAAATGATGTGAGAAAAAGTCTAACAGAAACAAATGAAATGTTTATAACAGATTGAAAACGAGATGGGATGTGAAAGTGTCAAAGCATGCCGTACGTACATGACAAGCCTTCGTTTGACAACACTTCCAACTGTCATCGACATCAAAGTAAGTACAAGATTTTCCGCAAGGAGGAGTGTTAAAAATGGAGGCTAAATTAATTTCGAAGGCAGGCAGAACTTGATCCAGCTGCTTTTACATCTGCTTGTGATTTTTTTATAACTGACAAAAACATAACTGTTCATGAAACACTGTGCAGAGAATCGAACCAATATTGCTTCCTTTAAACATTTGAATCGAGCTCCGAATACACTTTGGTGTCTTGTTTTAAAATATATTTATAAAAGAAAGCAACTGAGCTTTAGGCGTAAATAGAAATTACAATTAGTCCAATGACTAACTTGGCCAAAAACGTGAAAAAAATTAAAAAATGCTCCTCCTTAGTTTTCGCGTTACTTCTTGCTCACTCACTTGCCCAAAGGAAAGTTACGCAACTGAACAGGATTATCACGTGGTTGAAAATAAAATTTGTTTATTCAGATGTGTGGTCTACAAAAATTTGACATGTGTCGATCAAAAACAGTGTCAGGTGTAGCTATTTCACTTTTGTTTTCTCATCAGATTTTATTCGAAACGTTTTTAACAGAGAAACAGCGATTGGACTGACGTCATAGAAAAAAATATGAACGGACTTCAGGATTTCAATTACTACCTTCAAAGTGTATTCGCCTCACCCCACAGCAGCCACGACCAGCAGCAAGCTAACGGGCTTTTTGGACCGATTTCAAACCAATTAAGAGATGTGTCAAACATGCTTCTGCAATTTATGGTTGGATTTGAAAACTACGTAAGTTTACGATTTTGCGAGAAATGTTCTCTGTCGTGAGTATTTTTAGGGCTATCCAACAAAATTCTACAAGTCAATGCCATCAACCTGGTTACAAGACTTCACTCAGATAAAGCTCAACCATATATATATCTTATTTGTCAGCCTTTAGCGACAAATTTTTAGTCAAGGCATTTATATGGTACCGTCTCATTTTTCTGATATGTCTGATGTCAAAGTTTTTGCAAGTATAGCTAACAATTTCGCAAAGGATTATCAAATGAATCAAACCAATGTTTTTACTGCAAAGTTTTTAAGTCTCACTAAATGCGTTCAAAATTTTGTGGAGCACTTACAACAAAAATATAATAAGAACGTTAATTTTCCTCTCTTAAGCTATTTATCGAAAAAGCTATGTTTGCCTCATAACAGTTATTGCTTCGGAGATGCGCCTGTTCACCATTTAGAATTATCAACAGAATTTATTTCACACAGATGGAGACAACTTACTGCCAGCCTCTGAACGTCCGGCCCCTGAACGCCTACGCTCCATGCGAGATTTGCAACCAGCCATCTCTCCCAAGTCGGGCCATCGAAGTTGCGCGCAACTATCACTTTCTGATGCAACTCTACGATTATCTGCATGACTTCGGAAATGTGTACAACAAGTTTCTGTTTTTTGCTCCAGTGCCTAGTCATTGCTGAGTTCCTGTTGGTAGCTACTTGTCGCATGATTTCTTGCTTTCGTTGTGCATTTATACTGTGCTGTACTAGATTATTTATTTTTGGGTTTATCTACATGGTTGATGTTTCTCTTTTTATTTTCTTCTCTTCACTACACAAGTTTGCTTTCTGTTTTATTTTGTTGGTACATGGCCTATTTATTTATGATTGTACTTCGTCGTTACCCGCCTTGTTTCGCCGTTATTTGCGTCGCTGCCTGAATTTACAATAAAATGCTATTTCTTTGTACTCACTTTGCGAATGGCTTAGGAAAACTTTCTGAATACGAAAAGAAATTCAACGGTTCGCTGAGCAAAGCAAAAGACATAATGTAGAGTTCTCGCACACGGGTGTCGGTGACGTGTAACATAAGCAACGAAATGAAACGTTTTTTTATCAAAAGGAAGAGTCGAAAAACGATAAAAATAGGTTAGCAGCGTAATGTTAGATTCTGAGTTGAAACAGAAATTGATTCCAAGTCCTATACAGGTTCGGATATCACTGTCTTGCTTGTAATAGGTCTTTTGAAGCAACTAACAAATGCTTGAGGTTTAACAAAATGAAATTGAGAAAGCTTGCGAAATTTGAACTCCCTTTTAAGTGTACACCTATAATCCAACTTGACAAGTAGCATATGTTCAGTACATCGTAGCACAGACAAAACAACTTTGCGATAGTTGTACTAGAAAATTGTCAAATGTTCAGCTTTTGCACATTTGAATCTCTAACAATGTGCGTCTTATTTGCAGAGCAGATTAAACACGAAGAATGAACACACACTTCGCGCTTTTCTCAGTCATCTAGCCCAGCAACAAATTATCTGAATACATTAGAGTATTGCTAAAGTTGTTGCGCACATTCGGTTTTATAAATGCATAACCTAAACTTACATGGTGCATTAACGGACCCTTTCAAAGCCGGCAATGTTAATCTTGAATGTCTAGAAAGATGAATAAACAAATAAATAAAACGATTCTGAACACAATCGATGTATAAGTCTGAATATATTCTTGTTCTCTTCGCAGTCCCGATTGCAGTACACAGTGCCATCAACGTTGGTTGTTACCCACGAATCGAAAGCATAGTACATGGGATAGGATTATGTTTCTGCACCTGCTCGAAGCAGATCCTTTCTAACAAAAAAGGAAAACTCATAGTCATGTTTCAAACTATCATTTGTAGATCACCCAGGAAGAACAACTCGAGAAAATTTTGAATGGTTTTCATTGACATAAAAAAATAAGAAAAAAACAGAAAATGTCTCAGAAACACTTATTATTCCAACATGATTACGCACTTATCATGTGGTACAGTAGCTATTCTCCCCCCATGGATTTCATCAGAATGCTACCGGCGTCAATTGGCGAGGTTGGTTCACAGAAACTTGCTCGGGTTGGTGGCCACTGGATGGTGCAAAACGAAAAAGTGTAAGGCACTAAAATCTTTTTTTCTTCATCGTGATGCGTCTTGTTCATGGTGTACAATATTATGAAATAATAACAAGGAACATATGTAAAACTACTAAGACGTTTTGCCGATAGCATTTAGTGGCTTTGAGGCAGGTTAGTAAAAAGCTTTTCCTAAGATGGGGAAGCTGGGGAGACTCTTTGCTCTGGCTATAGGCGTTTCATTGCTCCATTAATTCATCAATGAAGATAAAAAATTTTAACTGGGTGGAGATTTTTGATATATTACTTGCCAAAACCAAGATTTTTGAGATATTGCTCGCCAAATTCATACATTGAGTTACCAAAGACTGGCGAACTGGTCCTTGCTTCTTTACAGCTCGCAAACTACACTGATCATCAGTGCAGAAGACAGCGGTTCTATTTGCTGTTATGTCAAGAATTTCTTACGGCAGTAAATGAAACAACTTTGTGGTCAAACGTAGCCTACTGTTATAGCAGAGGCAAGTATCTTAGGTTCTTGTAAAATTATTCCGTGCTTAGCAAAGATACACCAAGTAACTATGGGGCGCAGGGGGGCGAAGCCCCCTGGAAAATTTTTCTCCCCCCCCCTTGGAAAATGTGTTGGACATAATTTAAAACTACTGAACATAGTTTAAAAATTTTGGCCACTCTCAGAAAACTATTCGCCACCCCTGGTATCCCAAGCTGGTTACGGATCTGTACACCATTCTATACGCTTCCCAAGCTTTAGTTAATCCAGGACACTTGAATTTCAAACCATTCAATTCCACTGGCCTTGTGTAGATAGTTGTGATTCAAGACATGATAGAAGTAAAAAGCATCAGCTACCTTGTTATTGGTTTTAAAGTAGATACATATTGGTACAAATTGAAATCGGTGTAAAATATATTGTAGAAAAAGAACATTTTGGCAACAAAAATAGCCATATAACTTAAAAAAAGGGGGGGAACTAGAAAGTATAAAGCGACTTTTAGGCTAAAGATATGAAAAACACTTATATTTTGGATAGCCACCTTAAAATACTAACCAAAACTCTGAAACCTTGTTGAATTTTTCAAACTGCCATGGCTTAAGTTCAGTGTGAAAGAAGTTTTCAAAATAATGTTCATGGAGACGTTTCGAATAAACTGCTAGTTTAATTTCGACGGTGCTGTTCACGTGTCTGAAAAGATTAGAAAAACATGAACAAAGCACCTCAGTACAATTTGGCTAGATTCCTTTTTTCATACTCCTCTCGGAGTGTCACGAGTGGTCTGAGGCGCCCATCTCCGCTGACCTGCACCGTGGGTCACGTGGCTGTTTGAACAGTGAATGCTGCAGTGGTGGCCAGTCAGTGGCAGTAACGCGCGTGAACCGTTTCCTTGCGCCCATCCATTAACGCCGAACACGAGGCTGAGTGGGCAGCAAGTACTGTTTTTCAAGTCTTCGGTATGACCTGACCAAGATACTTTATGCAAAAGTTGGATGAAACATTCAGGTGAATTATTTCGGTATCAACGGTGGCAAAAATGTAAAACAAAAACACACTGAATATCGTTATTGAATTATTTAAAATCTTATCAATTACTACGAAGAGGACATGAAGATTGGCCTGATTTCTAGAACTGGGAACTCGTTCTAGCAGGACAAAATTTTCCGAAACCTTGCTATCAGTAACGGTTTTAACGACGGTCGTTTAATTCGAGGCTTTTTCTGTCAAAAAGCAATGAAACCAGCGGTGCAAGGTTTAGGTCTCATAAATTTCGTCTCTCTTAAATACCTGTAGGTGCAGTCCCGAGTAGTACTCATAGGTTCACGTCGCACAGAAAGCAATTCTACGTCTGGACAAATTTTCGTCAAAAACCTTAAAACGGGTATTTCTATTCCCGGGTCTACCATGCGTCATTGTTCCCATTTACGATAACTCATTAAAACTGCATCGATACACATTTGTTGATGTGATTACCTGTCCTTCATGAAAAAGCAATTAACATTGGCTTTCTATCAGATGAACTTTGTACTCAGTTTATTGTGTTTGCTCTGCTGTACCTGTCACATAGAAAGTAAACATTTCTTTCGTGGCAGGTGGGTATTTGGCCGTGGAAGGATTCCAAATTTTTAAGAACAGGTTCTCTCACTCCAGGACTCACTAACAACAGGTTCTCTCATTATTAAAGTCTCCAGAGGCAAACCAAACTGATGGGCCGATATAAGTGCAAAGGTTGATCTTTGTGCTGCCAACTGGAGCAGTCTAATAAGAGAAGTTACTGATTTTAGTTATTCTCCCAAATTTTAGTTTTGTTTTTCACGATTGAAAGTTAGTGACAGGTCTATAAGAGATTTGCCAAAATAAGTTATAAGTAACAGGTGTTCGTGGGGAAAAATTGAGAAGCCCTGACTGCTCAAAAGCCAACAACCATTTCGCGGGACTAAAAACATTCCAAGAACAGGTTTTTGCGAGCAAGTGCGAACTGGTCGAATCCCGTCACTGGTCTTTGGTTTGTTCCCACGATTTTATTTGCTTGTGACTCGATCGAGCAAGAAAATAAATTGCAAAGGAGATAAATTAGCAATATATCAACAAACGCAAATTAATCCAATGAATGAAAGAAAAAAAGCACTGCATACATTTGTTACATACACCGATGAAAGCAATGTCCAAACCAAAAATGTTTTGCCTTTACACGATAACTATATCCTAAGCCAGTGGTTTAAAATTTCCATTTTTTTGTTTTGATAGCATTTTAATGGAGACCAGCATTTTAGAATAAACAAGATATATATCATATTGTTAAAGTTGAAAATTGAACCTATATTGTTGGTATGCTAACTTCACGTCGTTTACAAAGAGGTTTGAATAATTGAACAACGCAGGATGTGTTGTTTAAATTCTGAAATAAAATCATAAGTCTTCTGAAAAATGAAATCTAAACAGTAAAAATGAATTTCCTTTATTAGCAGCAGCCTCAACCGATAGTGGAGTAAATGAAAAGATCGCAACACTTCGTTAACGAAGACACATGGCTGGAAATGTTTTGCTTTCCTTAACCGTTTGCGAAGGAAAAACACGTTTGCTGTTTGAAACGAAATTAGACATCACCTGCGTTAGTATTTACTTTGAGGCTTCCTAGAGCACTTTCTCAAGCGTTGCTGCAAAGAAGAGATTTTACAAATTTATTTGAAGTAAAATCATAACAATTTAACACTCTATTTCAAGGATGTTCCTATTTTTGTAACATCAGCGACATGGATTCTTCGTCGTTTGAGCGACTCGTTACCATCCACTTGGCCGCACTAGATCTCGGAACAGGTGTTGAGCAGCCATTCGGTTGTCTCATCATCCAGAACCGTCAGGCCGTGCAGTCCATGGGGAGGTCGATGGATTGGACATTGGAGGACGACATGGTCGACGGTTTGTTCTTCTGCGCCACATTCACAGGTTGCAGAGGAAGCCAGGGCCATACCCTATTTGTGCAAGCAGGAGCGGAAAGGTCTGACACCGGTGCGAAGGCGGTTGAGCCGGACCCAGGCTGTTCTCGGAAGAGTCATTCCAGGAGGGTGAGTGCCGGTGTCGGGGTTGAGAGTGCTGAGTCTCATAGTGTTGTCCAACCACACCGTCTTGCATTGGTGATCTGCCCAGAGCGCCGCACGTATGTTGTTGCTGTCAGATAAACTGATGAGTTGTTGTGCGATGGGTACAAATGGGTGTCTCGATTTGAGACGCCGTGCATTCGCACTTGATGGACAGGTGAGCGCTGAGTGGAGCAGATGTCCAGTCTCCATGGCACGGCGTGCTAGAGGCAGTGTGGCTCCTTTGCAATGTGGCTCTCCTCTGTGGCTCAGATAATGTGGTTCCTAGAAAGGTCTAAGTAGATTTAAATGCTTTGTAAATAAAGCTGCTGCTATGTTGGTGCTTCCATCAGTAACAAAACATTCACAAAGGTTGTGTGGACATCTGTGTGCAAAATTTCATTTTCCATAGCAATGACTATACTTTTCGCAGCACTTAGCTAGAATTGCAAATCTTTGAATTACCCGCGATAGAGCATAAACGTCAGGTCACAAATAACCACATCGTGCAGAAAAAGCTTGAACGCAGCTAAACAACAAAATCTGATGCGACAAAAAGGAAACTAATAGTGCTTGAGTTCATTAAAATAGCATTATTTTTCCTTTTATGAGAAGTCTCGATAGCAGTGAAAGCAACTTTGAAAAATCTTCTATTTTCTAGAAATGCGTATCTTTTATAGTGATGGTCGCTGACTGAAAATGACATAAAAGTACCAATTACATCTCAATGTTTGAAAACAGTAACATTGTCTTCTGAATTTTTTCCGTCGTTATCAACCCAGAATTCGTGTATTTAGTCGTGAAACACATCTTTTACTGCTTTATTCCATCTTCAGGTGGTCAAATCCTGAATGGTTTGTATCTTCAGGTTGATAGATCTATTTGAATACAAGCTGAAGATGCCTGCTCGGTAGATTAAATATATACTCAGTAAACATAGTGTCTGGGGAAGGATTTCTTTTGATAGATACTGTATTTAGATTGTTTGTAAAATCAACCTAGACACTCTCAGATGATAGTAAACAAGTAAAATTAAAATATAACCTTTCTCTCTTTACGATCATCCCTCATCTCACTTCATTGACTTGCACGATCTTATTCCGTGGAGCAAATTCAGCAATAGCCACCGAAGCCATAAGGTCAAGGTCAGTGGAAGATGTTGATTATTAGCATTACCAATACGGGTGCCTAAGCTCAATCAGCAGTGAAATCGTTTCGCTATCGTTTGCAATTTCGCATAAAAGTTGCAAGTAGTAAAGTGCTGCAAATCCGCGTGACTGGGGCATGAAGCAATAAAGAATTTTACCGCGGCTGGTTGCAGCTGAGTAATTGCTGCTCCAAATCTTAAGTGGCTTTCCTATCGAACCACCTGCTTCAAAATGACGTAGTGTTGGTAAATCGATATTCTCAAGGACAGGGTGTAGGTAGACTTGTTTACATTAAAATGACGCTTGTTTAACTTTCGTACAGAAATAATGTATCATCACTATCGACATAATTAGCACAAACGTCATCGAAATTTAAGACTGGCTAAACACAATATTTGAATTTCCGAGTGTTTATGCGCAGATTTTATCTTGTTATTTTTTGTCACTTTCTACAATTGCTTCAGCCGTTTGCTCCTGTGGGCATATTGCTGTCGTCGAGGAGTCTGTAATATTCACAACAGCAATTAAACTCATTGAAATATTTTGTGACAACGAAAATAACGACGAATTTTCTAAACAAAGGAACAATTAGATTCACAGATTGTTGTACATACGATTTTAAAATGTTAAAAGTGAGATTTAATGTTGCATTTCTACTTCTTCACGATGCAAAGTTTCGTTTAATTTATCATTGTTTGAAAACTTCACAAAGCATGTTCTCCTAATAAAACGTGCGGCAATAAAAGTTGTGAAGTTAATGAACGCTTGGAATTGCGCTGCTCTCTAGCATTTGGCGGTAGCATTATTGGGCCAGATCACTTTTTTAGATACTTACGTTATCTTTTAAAGTAAAAACATAACAAGCGGGTTCATAGTATTTATGTACGTGAATGCTTATTTCCTCATATTTTCGGCAAAAAATAATAAAGTGCAACAAAATATTAACATGGACATGCTCTGCTAGGAACTTCAACGAATGTCAATCGATTAGAGCACAAAGGTGGTTTGATTTGATACAAGCTATAATAATTTTGACTCAATGTTTTGCAATTTACACAAGTATCGACGACTCAGCACAATGGAATAGTTTATTTACCTTCTAAGTCATGACCAGGGATTTTTTTTAATTTGAGCTTGGAACCAGGGTTTTTAAGGTTTGAACGATTCTGTGACCGCTAAGACATTTTTAAGAGATCGTAACTAGTTTCTGTAAATACCGAGATGGTCGTAAATTTAGGTTTTAGTGTATTTTGGTGGTGGTTGTAAAGCAAAGTTGTGCTGTATTTGAGAGACCTTAAGAAAAATTTGAAAGAAGATCGTTTCGGCTTTTCAAAGCACCTTGAAATAACACTGGTCATGACAATAAGCTAGAAATTTGTTTAATGTGGTGCAATTAAGATCTCAACGAAAACCGTGCAGAATTGACATCGGCTTGAATTTTTTGCAGTACATTTAACATGGGCTTTTTATTGCACAACATCATTTTTGCAACAAAGTACAGGAAATCATCTGCACTTGAAAGAAGTTCAGATTTATTTCAAAAGTTTTGAAATACCTTCAACGTCCTAAAACGTTCGACATTATCTTCAAATCTAGTGATTCGCTAATGGGAAGACTTACACCGAGACCCTATGTGCAACTGCTACCTCCACTGAATGTTTAATGTTTAAATATAAAAAATTGAGTTTTATGAGAAATTTTCATTTTTTCCGCCATTTTCCTAATTTGGGTGTAATTTCATGAACGGGACTTTTTTCGCTTATTTGTGAGGGATTTTGGCTGCACATTTGAAGTAATTCATTCCCTTTTTTCTATACATTTTGTTTCGTTACCACGGTTTACACTGTAACTTCTCCGTTTTCAGTTTTGGCTGCTAAGAATTTTACACAAAGTGACGCGTAAATCTCAACACTTTGGTGCCACATTGAAATGTGAAGAAAAGTATTTCCCTCTTCCGAATGTGAAGCAAGCATTCTTCCTTCCTACTGCATCGCTGGAACAAGCAATGTCGTCACAGCATTGTCAATGATGTGCTTCAGCATTTTCTAAAAATGAAACACCTCAAACAAATGTCTGTTTCAACCCGAACGTGTGCATGTTAATTGTTTGTTACATCTTGGTTCTTTTCCTCTTTTGTTTTCATAAAGTCAGTTTGGACGGTTTACAAGACACCATAGTGGCGATTTCGATCCCTGTAGTATTTAGATATTCGTTGCACCCAACGAAGAAATACAGAAACTTATACCTGCACACCGAGCTTCTCAAAACGTCGTTACAAAGACGTCGCATGAGCCATTTCACCATTTAGGCTGAGGGTAATCCTGAGCGAAATCCGGAATGAAACAATTATTGAAAAGATTTTCGTTTTGAGAAAACGAGTACAGCTGTGCTTTGACTGAAATGCTGGCAAACTACCAGTTTCGATTCAAGCGTTGGTGCATTAATGATAATCTAGTAAGTTTTGAGCTGATGGAGATTTTATAAAAACACAGTTCTGTTGTGGAGGTAAGCATTATCTTATCAACCACCAGGATAACATAATGGCTGTCACGCGGAGCAAGTTGTTTGCGTTCTAAATGTCATGTTTGTCACGCGGAAATGGCTTTACCTCGAGCAAGGTCACAGTGTTGCTGCTAATCTTCGCAACATCTCATACAAAGTGATTTTTTTGCATAAGTACACAAGGAAGGGTAAGTGCTACGAAACCCGGTGTAACGAAATGCACAAGCAGGAGCTGAAAACGTTTTTTAACACATTTTATTTTTTAACTATGCTCGAAGAGTGGGCTCATATATTACTGATAATAATGTGAGAAAGAAATGTTGAAAAGCCTCAGACAAACACTGATTTTACTGATACACGCTAAGAACTGAAGTTGAATTCAACATTTTTAAAAAGATTTCCTTGTTGCTAGTGGCAGACCAGTTAATGCTGAAAAACCTAAAAGCTTTGGCAAGCGATTTATCCTATAGGACACTGCACTGGTTCCAGTTCTACCACTGACCTTGTAAGTGAAAAACTCTTTATTTTGCAGGTATACCCGAACAAACACGTTTCCTTCTATTTTACTAAGTACTGTGGCACACTTTCATTAAATGTTGTACTCATCATCGCGTTGAGGAATCTACTGTACATGTATTCAGTACGCCAGAAATTGATGTGTGAAGTCGTTTTGCGCTGTAAATGCATTATAGCATTGCGGTCGGAGCCAAGGCAACCTGCTGAATGTGGCACGTTCACTCCTGGAGCGTTACTTAACCAGCCCGCTTGGAAAAAGCAATTGCTGTAGTTACTTTACATATTCTCGCCTACTACGAATGCTCGCCAATTCCCAACGCTCGTGTAGCGGATTAAGGTGTCTTTAACAAATACATTCATTTATACGTTAGCAATACAATTATAGAAACTGTTCAACTTCATCTTTGCAAAACCGCAGTCGTCTGAATTATTGTCTTGATCAGTTTATTGCACATCATCGACACCTATACCTGTCCGCCCGGTTTGCTGGGTTTGTTCATATGTACTTTTATTATTCACCGACCCTTTCGACAAAGAAGGCTGCTGAACTGTGACGTAGCAAGGGGTTCCTGGGGGCAGAGCCTCGGGCGGCACCTTCTGGGGGGCACTTTGTGGATAAAAAATTAATTTTTGTAAAGGGGTTTAAAGGTTCTAACTCTTCTTTCTTATTTTTTTAAAGTTCCAACTCTTCAGTTTTTGTGTTTAGAAGACCTAGACTGGTAGGCTAGCCTAAACAACAAGTCATGTGGCTGTGCAATAAGCAAATTGATGAAATGTGTACTCAAAAACCTGGGTCAAATCCAATGTGCTAAAGGACCC
>Ga0210059_1009207_pt1 | contig 15459 bp, 9 predicted proteins | sample Ectturendosymbi2_FD_188042 | JGI IMG/M metagenome (GOLD analysis project Ga0210059, IMG submission 188042) | Ecteinascidia turbinata endosymbiont from Florida, USA - Sample 2 (SPAdes) (version 2) | ecosystem: Host-associated > Tunicates > Ascidians > Unclassified | place: Key West, Florida... | reverse complement strand
AGGAACATGCTGTTTACTTATGTCCTCGTCATATATCTGTACCGAAAATTTTCGATCGGAAGGTCAAACAACAATAAAACCGACCACTGTTCAGGCTGAACAGTTCAGCCAACAGTGGTATAGACCGGTAGTGGGGTCAGTGTTTCTTCTCAATTCGTAGCTGTACATAACGCTTCGATTGTGCTTCAGCAGCATGTCGTTCACCTTTTAGGAAGCTTATAAAAATTTTGACAAACCGTCTTACTGAGAAACGTTTGATGAAGTTGCTGTGATGCGTTCAACTACTCCTTACAGCGGAAGAATGCGAACAATAACTTGGCTAAAGTATTGAAGTAAGCAAAAGGCGACACACGGCTGGTGAGAACTTTATAAAAAATTAACAGGTTGTATGCAGGAAGACGCTTATTCTTGGCCATCTTATCTTCAACCAACGTGTGCCATTCATATAAGTGCTGGTGCACAGTTTTCTTACCACTAATAACACATGGTCTTCATCCAGTTGATTTTTGCCTGGCGAATGTTCAACCTAAAAATTTAGGCTATTTTTGTTAGATTCTGTTTTTGGTAAAATATGGTGGTTCAGTATAAGCGACGTGTTCGACAAAGCTACTGCTTGGTCGACACTTCGAATTGGTTGAGTAGCACTGGCCTACTTTGGCACATCTTGATTTCTTCTAGGTTAAATCAGTGGTAGCACTGGCTGTGATGAGCTACATTATCAGCCATTTTGCAATAGAATTGACAGAAAGAAAATTTTCGGGGTGAAATGATGATGGAAGGACAGGTTTGCTGAAAAGTCCGCGCATACCGAATGAGATAAAATTTATTTGTTGCTGTTCCTTTTTTCAAGCTTCTGCTCAAAACCGTTTTTAAGCAGACCTTGTATTTTAACTTGGGTGTTTTCGCTTTGGTTATGAATTCGAGAGAACCACATTATTTCACAAAAAAATTTCGCAAACCGTTTCATTTGACACTAATGGCCATTACAACTTCCCATGTCGGCATAGTTGAAATGCTTTAGCGTGCTAGAGACGTGCTGGAACTTGCAAAATGTATATCATGATTCGGTTAATCGTTGGGCTTCTGAAAAGCATGCTAGTGTTACATTCCAATCGCGCTACTCCTTCGTTTTTGCTCAGTTCATAACTACGCATGGGCGTCGGAAGTTTTTTTTCAGGGGGGGGCACTAGGGGATTTTTCCTAACTTTTTATAGGGGGGGGGAAAAAGTGGTGAAATTTGATTTTTCCCACTCGAAACTAAGAAAACAACCTTTTTTTGCTGAAAATTTCAAAATCCAGGGGGTGCCAAGACCTTCCCTGCCCCCCCCCTCCGACGCCTATGTAAGTACCATTTCAAATGTGCGTAGCTCTTTTAATAAGAGTTTATTTTAGTGCAGAACTAGGACAGATAAAAAATGTTGTGCTAGTTGAAGTTTCAAAAATTGAGATTTATCCTTTACACATGCAAGAAAGCAAAGTAAGGAACAAAAAAATCACCTGATTTCGAAAGCTGTTGTTTTCTAGTCTGTAACCTGGATCTCATCGCAAGTACACTTCCAAATATTGACCATTTTATTATCTTAAGTACCTGCATTTTGTTAATGCCTTTCCTGCATTCAATAAAAGGTCGATGGAAACGGCACACTCCCAAATGGCAATGATTTTACTGCAAAATGCGAAAACGCTTCACTTATGTTATTTGATTATATATTCAATGGTTTCCGGTGAAATCACAAGCAGCAACTTCATGAGCAACTTGGCCGAGTCTTGAATCTATTCAGTGTTCATCTTGCGTCCGCAGGGACGTGTGCGCAAAGTTGGTATCAAAGTGCAGTTCCGCCGCTTGATCCTTATCACTTTCGGCGCCTGAAACTCGTCAGAAAGACGCATTTTTGCGTTGAGTTGATGCACCAATCCGGTGTAATCCGACTGTTACGGCGCAGGGTGACGGGGATTTGTTTATGCCAGTGACGCAGTTGCTGCGAGGAAGCTAACAGACGAGGTTTTGCCACACTTGCTGCAACGCCTCATAGTTTCTGAGGTCCAGACCAAACGCGAACGATATAAATTGTTTAAGGTCTCAGCTGTGCACACCACGTTGAACGCTGCTTTCACATTTGGACTTCACTTTGTAGCAGAAAAGTACGGCTGAAAGATGTGTGAAACACTACGTATACAAGAGTCAAACAATTTTGTAGTAGCTGCTTCGCACACCAGGTGGAGTGTTTGAAAACTGTCCTTGACGTTGCTGGAGTCTGCATTGCAGCACCTTTCCGTAATTTTAGCAGTTGACGTGAAAAATTTTTTTCAAACCTGAAAGTATAGAAATGAAACGTTTCTGCAAGCGTCAATATTTACCGTATTATTTACATGAATCAAACAATCAAAAACTGCTTACCATGAACCAACAAGAGCGAAAGCGGTATTCTGCTTCTTGTTGGTTAATTAGCGTGAGAACAATTCCATCGTGTGCGATGTACTGGCTTTGATGTTGGCATGGCGTTCATCCACCAACGCTGGGTGTAGCAACCTGCTAAGCGAGGTAGATCAGCGTTTCTGTTATCTTGGATACGACCGTTAAGTCTGACATGCTTGGGTCAAGAGGATGCTCATCTGAAATTTCTCGACACGCAGTAATTATGTGCTTGCTTACGTGTATTTTAAATATCTACGAAGAAAGGTTTCCGTCTGTATCTTGAAAACAACTACAAGTATTTATTTTCAACTTCGATGGTGCATTATTTATTATTTGCTTTTGTTGTTCAAGTTGTGGTATGAATTTCGCTGCAGGGCAGCAAAGGTCATAAGTGTTATTTTTTAATTTTCAACTGTTAAAACTTACACATATATTGCACTGAAGCTTTCCCTGTTATCGTCACACACATCCACTTCAATAGTTTTCTCCAATGTAACCAGCAAATCACAAACATCACAATATCACCAAAAAGTAGGGGTTATTGTGAACGGCGTAATTTCAGCTGGGAGGTTTTTCACCGGGATTTTTTACCGCTGCTATCGTGCGTACTTTTCCTATCAGTTTCGATTTCTGATTTCATCTCCAGTTTCCATATCCAGTAGGCACGTCAAATTTTGCCGCAATCTTCTTTTCACGAAATATGACTGTTGAGAAAAGCTTGACCATTGAATGAACTTTTAGTGATGAAGTGTTTAGGTGAGGCCAAACACATTCGATCACCTTGAACCTAAAATCAGGCTATTGTTCATTGTTTCTCAATTGTCGTGATTTGCTCCAGAAAAAATCTGACATTTTCCTATTGCTTGACCCGGGATTGGAGAACATGAAAGACTTTCCGGTAATTATATTTTCTGAACGCAATAACCCACTTGCTGACTTTTTCAAATTTGTTTTGCTTTGAATTCGAGTAATTTGTTTCGGTTGTGAAGAGCTAAGCAGGGAAACAGAATAAAGATCCTGACAGAACTCGGCTTATTCCCAGTTCTAGCAATGCCGACTGATGTTGAGCACCTGTTTTTCTGACTGTGCCTGCGCTGAACAGCTTTGCGATCTGGATAACGAGCACCCTGCTAGTGGGGACAATAGAGTACTTTGGTCAGATCCGCTACGCAGTCCGCTACGATTACCGCTACCGCTCGACGTGGCAAACATGTACCTTGATATCAGTGAGATTTACTGCCGCACGGTAACTCTGTCTCATCGAGCGTTAGTTTCATGGTTTTCCAATTAAAGTTTATTGTGTGTGCCTACGGTAGTGCCGGCAAGCAAACAAACGGACCTATGGCGGCTACTCCGGAAGTGGTTGACGCGCAGTACTTTCAGCTGAAATTCTAAGTTGCAGGCTATTTCATGGTACGGTCATATTTAATTGGTAAACCCTTGGATATTCTCAAGTTTGTTCTTTGCTAGGAGAGCAAAACCACCAAGAACTTTCCAATGCTTCGCACTACTGCTGCCTTGCTGAAAAGCGTAAGCGACATTAATATAAACTAACTATTTCAGGAAGACAAGAACAACATTTCTTCTTCTTGGTAGTTATTATGATTGCTTCGATGAAGTTTTGTTTACAACAATAAGGAACGCTGTGGAAAAACTTGTTTCAATTGCGCAGTGTAATAGTAAATAATACAGACTGATTCAGGTGACGGAGAAGGTGAAATGGCATTTATACGAAAGCGGCAGACCACGCATTCTTTGTGCACCCAAAACCTCTACCGGCCATGGTCTGCAGTGGAGAGGCAAAACGGACATGCGCATTCGGACCTCCCTGTTGGTATAACAACTTTGTTCAGTTCAGAAAAAAAAGAATAAGTTCTTTTGAGTTTCACTTTCCTTGTGCGTTTCAAGCTAAAAAATTGGTTACTGCTGCTGATCACAAAATGATCATATTCCCATTCGCAAGGATGGTTTGGTCCGCTCCATTTTTTTAGTTCCTCATCTGCTGGTGCACTCGACGGATGCAACTCAACTTCATTGAAGTTTTCTTTACTTATCTACTGCGACGTAACAGTGTCGGCGAAAGTAACCTTCAAGAATCTGCAGCGGGTCGGTTTTTCGCTTCACAACGTACAACGCCTTCAAAAACTTCGAGATTCCACAATACAGAGAGACAAGCGACCGTGACCAAACACTGTAGCTGTTATTAAAAGGAGTTGGGAAGTATAGCTTGTGGCAGTGCGCGTGGAGAGACAAAGTAGCTCTTTCCTTTAAAGTCCAGTAATAAAAACGGTCTGGTATTAACTGCGATTGCTGATAGTGCCATTTTTCAAAATGCTGGCAGTAACGAACGTCCAGTTCAGCGTCACACTTGCAGAAAGGCATCAACTCTAGCAACACAAATATAAGGTATCTAAAATTCCATGTAGCGCTAATTCCGACAGTGTACTGAAATACGGCTCGAGATCGGCAGATCGTTTGCTGTAATCCTGATAACATCCATTGATAATCATGGCAGTGTTCAAGATTTTGTTGCAGCGTTTTATGGTATTCCAAACCACACGTTTCACAAACCTTATGAACGAAAATTTTTGCCAGCTGAAACCTGGCCGAAAATTTGGCTTCAGTGGGTAACATCCGTTTCTGCCACCCCACCCATTTCACGCAAAGTGTGGTAGGCGACAACGGTGCCAATCAGATCCCAGGTATTCGCTCGTCACGCGCTCATGCATGTCTGTGTGAACGATGTCGAATGTGTCGCACCATGAATGGGCAATAGCTCATTCTGGCACAAGTTATCGGCAGGTAGATCCGGTAGATTATACTTTTTAACTTGCTTGGCGAAACGATGCTTTGCGAACAAGTTACTGGAGCCTACTTGGCATTGGTTTGCTCTGAGCTTCTGACTCATTTTTGTGAATGTACAAAACGCCAAGATTTTACTACAAGACGCATTCGTGGAAAAGATTGTTCAACCGTTCAACCATTACAGCATTGTTGTGCAACTTATGAAGCGTTACCCAATATTTCCACTAATTTTTTTCGCGTAGGTCTCTCCCATATCTTCATAGTACGCAATAACCAACAACGCAACGTAGCCGGTTCTACAGGAGTCTTTATGCCGTCAACTGCAACTCTTTTAATGCTGCTTGGTTTCAGAAAATACAAACGTGACCTGCCCTACAATAAATTGAATGTTTAGCAAACGCTGTCTATCGAAAGGAATCCCTTCACAGCCAAGAATCAGAAACTGAGATCTTAGCTGCTTAGCCGAATGTTTATTTCGCCTGCTAGGTAGGCACCGTCAGCTCCTATTCAAATAGAAATACGAACAATCATCAACTACGAAGCCACAAGCAGCAGTCCGTGGCATTAAGTTTAGAGAGCTGAATAGTTGGTTTTCCGGTAAATACCTCAAATCTTTTGAAAAGTGACCGATTGGGGCTTTGGAGCGAACGCAATACTTCAGAGAGCGGAAGCGAACATAAGGCTGTCTTGTAAGTCTGTTATTGTCCGCATTCTTTCGGTACCTTGCGTCATAATCGAACATCTCTGTATTACCTAATCGTGATGTTGACATTAATATCGTAAGCTCTGTCTTTAATACCTTAGAAATCTGCAAACAAGGAAGGGAGAAAAGTTGTATTGCTGACAACAAAAGCTGACTTTTACGTGTCCGGCCTTTTGTCTTTACGTTTGTTCCGGAAGTGAGCGTAAAACTGTTCAACAACAGGCTGGGGCGCTTTTATCGAGGTCTTCAGAGTCCTAGTGTAGAGAAAGCAGAGTGCGTTTTCCGTGGGGAGATGTTTGGTATGTGCGCTGTTGTGCCTACACACCACTACAGATCATGTGTCCTCCGACCCGCATGACATCACAATGAATGTCTCTGGCAGGAAACCGAAACAAGATCTTCAGCTGAGTCAAGTTTAATTTGCACTAACAAGACGAATCCACTCCAGATCTCTTTACTACGGATTTGATGATCGATAGCCTGTGCCACTGCGTTAAACTGGCAGTGATGAAATAAAGCCACAAGCAAAGCAGTGAATTCGATTCCATTTTTAATTACCTCCATCACGGATTGTTCATTTCTCACCATGGTCCACCGGCTCTCTTGGTCATCATTTTGAAGGCTAATCGCGAAGCACTTACTGTGAGGTCCAATCCCCCTAAACTTTTGGCTTTGAGCTATTCGGATGGAATCAGCGTTTGGGACACGTTGACAAATCAAGCAGTAGTACTTATCTCTGGTCCGTAAAATAATGGTTCGCATTTCTGACGTACGGAGAAACCCAAAGGCTGGTAGCTCAGCGAGGATTAAGTAGTTTATGACTGTCTGGTCAATTTCCAACAAACCCTGCTGTTAGTGACTATGGTTTACAAATTATCAACAACTTTTTTAAACACTGAGTTGCGCGATGCCTGGTCAGACGTGTTCAAAGAGATGCGTGCAGTCGTACTCTCCGAGGTTAATTCTTCTACAAACTTCAAACTTACAATCGCCGGCAATAGAGCTCAGTCACGCGTAGCATTTTGCGAATTATTGTCTGCGCAGAAAAGAATCCCTGCTAGTTGGACCTATATTTAAACTGTGGTGACGTTGGGGCTGGGCACTGACGATCCGGTAGATTAGGATAAAAAAACACGATAGCTCATGCAATTTGAGCTGTGATACTTTCAAACCAAATCAGTTACTACTCTGCAAAGAGATGTGGAACAACAATAAACACCTAATGGAGTATCCTGCACGGCAGAGTGCATTTCTAGTCTGATCAGGTTATTGGAAAAACGCTGTTTGAATACTACCAATTTTGGGTACAGATACCAATATTAAATGGCATTTTCGGTGTGAAGATGTAGTTCGCTAGACTTCCGATGTGGCAGTTGTTTTTGTAGCTTGAAGAAGTCGTGTAACCAGAAGGTTCTGTCCTGTTTCAAAATGTAAGATCCATGACGAATAGCACACATTCTATAATGATTTTTGCCGCATTAATAGCTAATTTTATTTTGAATTTGTTTTACTGTAATAGCAATGGCGGGATGTCTTTGATTTATCATATTTAGTAATTTAAAATAGTCATGACTTTTTGCTGGTTGTTGGATAATATGCAACTGGAGGCAAAAAACTCAATTTTAATGTTACATACAGACCACGGAAGAAAACAAACTTCGCAAGTTTTAGCTTTTGTTTTTTGTATGGGTTAAGGGTTGTGATGGCACGTATAGTGATCAACACAGATGGGGTTTGAAATTAGACCTCATGAAAACCTTTACGAAAAACAAGTGTAGCAAACGCAATATTTACATTTTTTCAGGAAACACGAAGCGCGTCGTGTTAAGGAGGCTTATCCGTAACGCCAGATCAACCGGGACATCAGGGTAAGTTCGCTTTTTGTGTAAGGCCCAGCATGACACGGAAGTGAGATTGAAGCGATCCGCTACTACAGCGTCCGGCGTATTCTCTCGCCTTTGTCGCCACGTTTCTAGGAATATAAGGCAGCTTTACTTATACTCATTACAAATGCTTGGACGTGACCTGTAGTGTAAGAAAGTGTCTTGAAATAAGTGCAATGAATGGGATGGATTTCCGGCGTGACATTTCTAGCACTTAAGCACTTAACTGTGGCGGTGCACAAAAGTTACCTGTGGACATTTGTGTGTAGATTTTACCGAGACAAATTACTATTGATGTATTTGTTAGTCATGTTGTATGGCCTGAATTCGAGGTGCTCAACTCTTTAGCATGCGAAGTTTGTTTTAATTTAAGCACACCGTGAACTGGCACATACGTTGACTCGGGCTTTTTTGACTGTAAAGAAAATATTTTTTTGAGATGCATGTGCTGGACAAAGGTTCTCTCAAAAACACTTGCAATATCAAAAGCGTTGCAAGCAAGCACTTTACTTTTGTGATGCAACTGTGCATTCGCTGCCTAAAATTGTATTTGGTGGATACTAGTTCATGTCACGTGGGACTACAAGCCACCAAACATTGTACTGCACGTTGAGTTGCGGCGCTGTCGAATGTTTGCGCTGAGTAAGTTGCAGAAGAGGGTGAATGAGATGAAAGAATTGAACACCCAACGCTTTGCAGGTGGAAAAGGGTGCGAAAAAAACTGAATTATCCTTGGCTCAATTCGTAAATTAAACCAAATGCAACCCTCTTAAATAGCGTACGTTTGTTTATTTGAATTTCAATAAAATTTCATGCTGCAAACATGGCTATGTTTTTTATTTTATGCTTCATTCAAGTTTTCACTTGATTTGCGTTACCTTCCGTTCAGAGGCGTAGCCAGCGCAAAATTTGGGGGGACGAAATATTTGTCTTTAGGCGAGCAACAGTATTTTTGTTAGGGACGCCGCTTGTCAAGGCGCAAAATGACTAGATATGCTAAAAATTTGGGGGTGAATGACTCCCTGCCCCCCTCTGGCAACACCCATGCTTCCGTTGCCTTGATTTTCCGCAGTTATGCAATAATAACTGGTGCAGAAACAAATGATTCAATAGAAATAAAAGATTGTGAATTAATTGCTCTTTGTCAGAATCTAGTGGACTGCCGGAGGCTTCGCTCGCACCATCTGCTGCACATTGAGCAGACGTAGTAAATATGTCCGGCTGCTTGTCACCTTTGTGGCGCCACAATGCTAATGAAAGTCTTCTTGCATTTGATCTTTTGCAGAACGCTGAAACCTGCTGGACTAGCGGAATCAGGTAAAAGCGTCAGAAGCGGAATTTGAACCTTCGCGGATGCGTGTTGTGGCGATACGTTTTGCGGATTACATTCGATCGCACATTATGACTTTTTTCGTCGTTAAACAAACTTTACGTGCATCACACTCAAAGCACACGCTTTTTGGGCTGAGCATTGTAGCTTAAGCGCCTACTTTGTAATGGCAGCTCACAATCGACCCGTGACAACAGGCAGTTTATGCGCGTTGCTAAGAACGATCAACCGAATGAAAAAGCTGCAACACATGTGTTGCGGCATTCTGGGGAAAAAAACAGTTGGAGTCGTAAGCAAAAGATAATCCGAAAAGGTGTTAATGTGCATGAAGGAGAGTTTAACACCATCATCGCTAAATCCAAAATCACGTTTCAGCTGCACACTCCACCACTGTCTTTCGCGTGTTTCCGGAGAGTGGACATTCCTGAGTTGGAGCTCTGTCTCTAAGTGGGTGATCATCACTGGTTAATTGTGAGGCTTAGTTGGTGGAAAGCTCATTCTTACTCTTCGCAAAAATGTTAAGTGCTGTCTGAGCCGAATAACAAATAAAGCTTATTTCGCTAAACTCGAAATTTTCCTTTGAAATTTCTTTGCTTGGTAAGTAGAGCTTTCAATAACAGAAGTTAGAACTGTTCTACATCCATGCGTTTGTTATTTAGTGCCTATGGCCTTCACCACAAACTAAGTACTTCATGTAGAGCGCAGTATATTTGTTCATATTTCAGACAAACTTATGACCACCGTTTGCTTTTTTGTCTGACTTACAATCAAATCAAAATCCTGCATCTCTATCGCCGGCAGGCTACCTTTCGCTTTTTGGTTGATTTCGTCAGTGCGTGTTTGTTATAAGTGTGGAACTTATACACAACCTCTTCCGACATCTAATTTTTCTGCTGATTGCGTTTTGTCATGTTATGAATCTTTTTGAGATTTTTTTCCTTGACTTTTCCCAGTTGACTAGCATCAGGTTTCGCGTGGTTGCGGGTATGGGGATAAAGAGTTTGCATCAATTAAGTGAAAAGAATTTTTTAAGTCAACGATGCAGGCAAAACTGAAGGCAGTCAGCATTTGATTACTTTAACTTTTCTTTTGGTCTATTAAAAAACATTTACATGGGGTTTGAATTGCGCGACAGAACTACCGAAAAAAACAACGTTACCGAAAAATGCAGTTTAATTCTCTTCCTCAAATAAGATCGTTGTCCATCGCAAAGCCAACACGGATATTTTGCCGTTCTGCTCACTAAGAGAGACGTTTTCTTCGCCTGACGATGAACATCTGCTATTTTGCTAGTTGCGAGCGGATTACGTGACGTCGGCCTGATAGTACCCGATTGAGCTTCTGAGGCGGAGGATAAATAATGGGCTAGCGCTGTGTTAACGAACTAAACGGCTCAGTCATGCATAACTGATGAGGATTGGGTACAAGAGGAAATCAACTTTCTGTCGCTCATTTAGGTATTTCCCGCGATATTTCAGCGATAAACATTTGATAACGAAGTTTCCCTTTAAACTCACGGGCTTAATTGGACACAAACTGAGCTTATAATTTTGCCACAATGAGGTCTTCATTCAATCCGTCTTACTGTACCTTCCTTCAACCAGCCTTGAGCAAAACCCGAAAACCGGTTGTACATCAAACTACATTTACGTAGATAGGTATCATTATAAGATTCTGTTTACTCAAACGAAAATTGTCAGGGCAATCATCTTTAGCTTAGTTGTTCGGCTCATAATGTGACAAGCTGGCCATCCATGCTGTCATGACCCATAACGTACTTCGATGTATGAAAAACATATAAAAATTACATTACTAAAAACAATCATCAGCCTTGCGCGAATCCTACAGAACAAGGTTGTTATCGCAGCGTAACAGCGGACCTAGTCATTTTCCACGCTGACCGTGATCACAGTTTTGTTAAATAAAATCGCAGTAGTCAGTACAATCTCACAGGCGATTACCATCACACAAATTTTGATTAATTTCGCACTAGTCACTAGAATAACACGTATGTGCGCACGTGTCACGGGACCTGTCGTTCAAGCGTTCCTTTAACGCCGCATGCTCTTACCTCGTGTTTGTTTGCGCGCGTATACAATCGCGTTTGGCAAGGAGATAAATAGCTCTTCATTTCTGTTGATGGTGCTTTAAACATCTGCCTACTTGCAGATGCGTATGTGCCGTCGCAGAAAAGTATTCACCTTTTTTAGTTCAGGTGCAAACTATCTAGTGAGCAGCAGAATAGAACATTGTTGGAGTTACGGGTGTAAAATCTAAAACAAACGCCTACCCTCACTGCTGCAACATGATTTGCACCCGTCTTTAGACGCGAAAGGCTCGAGAGGGCTACCCTCCCCATCAACTTTCAATCCTTGCAACTTACTAGACCAGCTATATCCAACCGAAATTGCTTACTGAACCCAAAATTATGCTTCTAGCTTAACAAGGGTCGCACGCTGAATGACATCAATGATGACCGCACATTGATTGGCTTACTTTTATCATAGCAAACTAAATTTAATTTAGCTAAGGTAATGAAAGCGTTCGAATCCTACCTGCAAAGATAACGACTATTTGGCACCTGTAACCATTCCATAAGTGGAAAGTATGATTTCATAGGCAAGTTTAATGCCAATTGAACATGGGCAGAAATCGGAAAACTAGTAAATTATTTTGCACCAAGATGTCAATGAAAGTATGGAAGTCTTCCAGCACGCGGTACAGATGTCATAACGTGGCATTGAGGACCACATGCGCCAAAAGTGCCAAATTTAAGATTATCAAAACAAGGACAAGCTATCATTATGTAGACCAGGGGTCACCAACGTGGTGCCCGCGGGCACCAAGTCGCCCACAAGGGCCATGTGCGTCGCCCGCGGGCCTGTTCTAAAAATAAGATTAGCATGGTCGATGTGTTCACATTAACAGATATCAATACTAAAATAATTAAAGGTAAATTGAGCAAAATTTTTATTTCAAAAGTGGGTATCAAACTAGTAGCCCTTCGCACGAATCGGTGCACTAGAAGTAGCTCGTAGTTTCAACAAGGTTGGTAACCCCTCGTGTAGACTATCTAAATTACAGCGAAAACCTAACTGGGCCGCATGCGGTCCGAGTGCCGCGGGTTGGACGTAGCTGTTCTGGATGATATGTAAAACAAAAACTACGCTCTGGTCTGATTCGCGATATCCCAGCCATCTTATAAATCTCTAGAGGAGTCCAAGGCTGGTTACGGGCCTTATACATAAGTCAGAAATGCGAAAACGTTAAAAAGTGTTAAACAAAAGGAAATACGTAGAAAGTCAGTTGAAACAAATCTACCAAATATCACGCGTTCTAGCATAATGTTTAAGTGGTTTTACTACGTTTCATGCACTGACTGCCTCATTGTCATTTGTGCGAATTTGCTGCAACTTTGAAATGATTTTACTGTTAAATCTCACATTTGTTTCTGTTTTTTTTCAGATCCAACAGATCCCTATTTGACCATTACCGAAAACCTCAAAAATCTGACCCTTACTTCAGGCGACACAGCAACTTTTCGATGCAAAGTAGAAGGTCACCCGCCAAATATCCACTTTACCTGGTAAGAGTTTATTGTGCAAATTTTTATTTTGCTCTATCCTTCTGTCCAATATGAGCTCGTATGATTAAAAGATAGGTAACTTCAGCATCGCCCCTTCTTAAGACTGTATTTAATGCTGGACACGTTTTGCTGTGTGAAACATTAATCGTTTCAATATCAGAGTCATAGTATAGTTGAATCAAGCTTTGTTATACGCCAGCAGCAAACTACTGCGTTGCTTGTGTAAAACTCGTCCAGTCTCTTCAAAACATATCATGCACTGCATTTGTTATTGATGAAATAAATTTGGGAAAACTCTAAATATGCATACCAGTGTTTCAATCTAACTGCAAACGCCGTCGCTTAATTTGACAAGGTGTTCAGCTTGGTTGCAAGTGCTTCGCAAATCGATCTTTCTTTGTGAACTTCAGGTACAAGGATCAGGAATTGCTGTCTGTCGGCGGCAACGTGCGTTATCAAATCAGAAACAAAACTTGGGGTTCGAGGCTTAAAATATCGGATGTCTTCACCAGCGACTCGGGGTGGTACAGATGTGAAGCGACCAACAGGGACAGAAGGGTCTACACGAACGCCTATCTCGATGTGTCCTTCAGTGAGTTTTTTCCTGTATTGTATTGGTAGCATTGGTCAAAGTCTGATTTTCCCTCTTGTTGGGAAGGCTTAGATGAAGCCCTTTGTTCAAGGAACACCAAGGCGGTTTACACAGTAGTTGTTGTTTGGGATCGATCACTCAACCTTTCAGTTAATAGACGGGCACGGTACTACTGAGTTTTTTGCCCTCAACCCAAGACGCACTAGGGGACTTTAGTGTGTAGCGCGTTGACGTTTTCGAGGTTTTCATTCCATTTCTTCTATAAACATCACGCACAATTTTCCACTGCGCCAATCACGAAAGCCACGGTTTCTACGGTGTCTGAGAAAGTATAGAAAAATTTGGTGATTTTCCAGGCTTTTGGGTCTGTTAGTATGGAAAAAGAAAATAATTTTCCGTACCTGATCGTCTGATATGCATTTTCATGATTGATAATTTTACTTTCATCATGTTAACTATTATAGTGCCTGCATTTGACCTGGGTATGTCATTTGGAAAAGTTTTAGTCTGGAAACGTCCGGAAAAAGTCTGGAAATTTATATTAAAAATTGCGTAGGAACCCTGTGTACTGTGTTGTGTGCAGGATTGTCGCCAAGTGTTTGATCAAACATTCAAAAGTGGAAAAGGTACACTGCAGACCAATTTCCTTCCTATCGCATTTGGTGTATGTAGTAATTTTTAGAACGTTGGTGATTAAACGTGCTTGTTTATAAGAACCTCCCCACAAGAAAAAAACTGTACCATTCGTGCGTTGACTTTGCCAAACATTTACAAGTTGTTCTTGTACATTTTAGATGCACTTCCGCCAGGCCAGGAATCGACCATCAAAGAGTAAGTAGACGTGTGTGGTTTCGGATCTGATTTAAATAAAATGTCTGATTTATTTTTTCAAAAGCAGTGTTGGTGTTGCACAGTACGAATCAGTGAAACGCTTATGTACGATTGTGGGTACAACTTCGCGTTCGGACATTATACTTCAGGCATGATTACCTACAAAGTACTTTTAGAAAAAGTTCGCCCACGTTAAACTCACCTTATGTTTTCTTTCGCTGTTGACATGCAATGCATGTGAGGTGCTCACTACATTAAACAGTCCATTGAATCGAGTGCTAGTTATACATATACAACGTTCCTAACGCTGTAATTTGCGTGCAGCCAGAACTCAATGATTTTTGGAAAAGACGAGAGGTCGTGGCCAGGTGAAAATCGTGAAACATTGTCGTAATCTTGGGTCCTACAAGTTAAAATTTTGAATACTGGGTGGTCTTGCGCAAAATCTCCAACATGCTCACAAGATTTGTGGCGAACTTTAGAAGTGAAGGCAACATTCTGCTCTGTTTTGCAATTAAAACATGAACATTGTATATTTCGGTTTCTAAGGAAAATGCTTCATTGCCTAAAATCAAGTGAAGACACTGTTTACACCAAAAGATTTAACTGATGTTTAGCGTCCTATTCAACTTGTCTTAAACGCTATTCAGTTTTCCAAACTTTTTGAAATAATCCCATCATGTGACAGAAGTGCGTTTGAAAACATGGTAATTATAATGAAAGAGTTGTTATACCCAAATAAGCTGGTGCACTTCAGAAGTGAAATGCCCATTCATTCCCTTGCAAGTGCATTTGATGCCTGGGCACAAGAGAAGCATCGTTGGCGATTTCAGAGAGCGCGGGCGGCAAAAATCCTTTATTCTTAAGGCTTTCATCCACCCTCTTACTTACGGTGCTCAAAATTAATTAGTGTTGGCGATTGTGACGCAACACAACAAGTCAATCTTTCTTCACTGCGGTGACGCAAGCATAATAGACCAAAAAGCGCTCTCTGACCCGGACGTCACCGCATTTTTGCGATAAGCGAGAAGATAATCTTGATCAATGGCTCGTTCTTGGTTGCTAGTTGTCACACACGTTACGATTAATGCTTTTTTGGAGCGGTTATTTCTTACATTAGGCCGCGCTGAGGCTGAAGGCAACGTGTTCCGAGTCCGACAGCGCACAGCATTCGGCCACAATCGACAAAACGCGAAAATCGCTCTCCGCACCATTGTCGCGACGCCCAGACGAGAAGTCAGACAACACATTAGCAAAGCAACCAAACCTTTGTTTTGAGTGATTAGTGATTGACACACAACGGATTTTGTAAT
>Ga0210059_1009206_pt1 | contig 15459 bp, 10 predicted proteins | sample Ectturendosymbi2_FD_188042 | JGI IMG/M metagenome (GOLD analysis project Ga0210059, IMG submission 188042) | Ecteinascidia turbinata endosymbiont from Florida, USA - Sample 2 (SPAdes) (version 2) | ecosystem: Host-associated > Tunicates > Ascidians > Unclassified | place: Key West, Florida... | reverse complement strand
TGACCAGTCCGATATCATGTGTTTTATAACCTTTGTTACGATCCATGGAGTCGAACGTGCATCAGATGCTTTGATTCCAAAGTGGAAAGTATTGCTTTTTGGGATCAATTCAACATTTTAGTATGTTTTAACCTGCAGAAATCGCCCCCCTGGAAAGTGAAATTGCCCCCCAAATCTCGTCAATCACAAAATCGCCCCTACAACGCATAAAATCGCTCCCTTGGGAGTGATTTCGCCCACGTTGAAGACCACGGAATTACGTAAAAGCTAGTTTGGATTAAGCCGTGTTACTATGTCACTACGTGGGATGATGTATATCCACAACGTACAGTAGGTATCAGTGAAAGTGCAAATTATGAGTTTAAAATAAATCACCATGTGAAGCAATTTGTCTCTCTCTCGAATAAGCCCCTCAAATTGGTGTGGAGATTTGTGTATTGCTGCCTCGCTGTTTAATTGCTTGATCATTGACACGCTGATTGCTGCCACGGCAGCTCGGGACAGCTGGCAAGGTTCACGACAAGGTTCAAGGTTCTAACGCGCTGTTCTTAGTGATTATTGTGGAGACCAGTCCGTGGTAAGTGCGTCCTCTTCGGTGCTGGTGGGTTGAGAGTTCTACTCTCGGCCGGGTCTTACCAAAACCATGTAAATTGGTACAGTAGCTTTCAGACCAAGCGCGCTGCCAACAACAAATACCATACAAATAAAAAGTGAGCACTGTGAACTGTTGCTACCGCACTTAACGCTCTTTGTTTCTGGAGATGGTAGCTTTGTTTTTGTTGATTAAAGCCTAGCGAACGCGAGTCGCCTCGCAGGTTTCATGTGTCAGAACTGGTGATGTCACTTTAGTATCCAGTTTTTTTGAAAGGAAACATTTTAGGGTTTTTCGTAATTTCAGACACTTACAATCATGAACAACGACGTTGGTGGCCAACAAGTTTTTGAAGTTGATAATCCTGTTTTGTTTTCAGTCCAAAAATACCAGAGGAACACCCAGTGTTTGGGCAATACAAACCGCTTGCCACAAACGTCATTTTCCTTAAGCTTTCGACGTATCTTATCAGTGTGTAAATCCAAATCTTGCGTGTTTTAACGTTCGTGCTCACTCAGAACGTCTTACCAAGTTCAATGAGCGTCCTAGTACAAAATTGTGGGAAATGTATGGTTTAACATTTAAACTCGGTTACACCACAATATAGGTACTAATATTTGTTTAGATTAATATATTATTTTTTTGCAGTTGGATCACTTCGTACGAAGCTGTGCGATGCGGTCAAAACCTTCACTTCTGATGATTCTTTCCATGTTCCTTTACAAATCGTTCAATACAAGGAGTCAGATGGTGAAGTTTTTGGAAAGACCTTTGACACGAGAAAAAAAATTGAGACTCATTCAGCAACCTCTGCAGAATACGATGCAAAGTTGCTTTTCAATGAAGCTGAAAAGCAGGGTAAATATTTTCTTGGAGTGGTCGGTGAGCCAGGAGTAGGGAAAACGTCCCTGATCAAAATTTTACTGACGCACCTGACCGCTGACAATGACAACTGCCCTCTTGTTTTCCATATTCCTATCAGAAATATCAATTTCAGCAGCAGATTGACGACCTTCCAACTCCTTGTTGCAGAGCTTCTTCCAGACTGGAAAATCGATAAAAACAGTGAAGACGAACTCATTGAAACAATTAATAAGCTGTGTGATGTTTACATCTTGATTGATGGTCTGGATGAAGCTGAGGATGGACTTTTCACAAGCCTTTCTACGACAATCAGTTTGTTTGAAACTACTACTGTTGATAACATCATCAAAAATATGTTTCAGGGACGTTTTTTAAAAAATGCTAAAAAGCTTGTTACGTCAAGACCAGATGCTTTTTTGAGCCTTCATCCAAAATGTAAACCAACTTTCAATGTGCAAATTCTGGGTCTCAGCGAAGAATCTCAAAGGAAATTGTCAATTCAAATTTGTGACAACACTGACGAAACTTACGCAAAAGTGCAAGCAAAACTGGAAGTGAATCCAGACCTTGCTGCTCTTTGTTATATTCCCTTGTACTGCAAAATAATTGTAGAGCAGTTAAAAAACTCTCCAGAAAGCGCATCGTTAACTCATATTACGTCAACACATATCTTCATTCAAACTCTTTATGAGTACATTGCAAGTGGAGACGAGCATCTACGTGGAGATGTCGATTGTTTGTTGAAAGTGATGGAGTTGGCTCTCAATGGTATTAAAAAAAATAAGTTCATCTTTTCTTTGCGTGATTATCCAGATAATGAAAAGAAGATTTTTACCGACTTCTTGAATGTTGAAACAAATTCTTCCTTGAAAGGTAAAATTTTGGATGGAAGCAAACAATTCTTTTTTGTTCATCTCTTGTGGCAAGAGTTATTTGCTGCAATGAAGTTGATGCTTTTTGCTGACGAAAAGCAGTTTCAGGAATATCTTCATGAATTTAGTAATTATAGGTGGAGATCTGTGGTACACTTTTCGTATGGGTTGTTAAATGATGGTTCACAAACAAAATTAGCTGAAATATTTGGATTTGAATCCGAGCTTCTTCGTGTAAAATTTGAACATCTAAAAGCTTTAGTAAGACAATCAATTTACACTGATGAAAGCTTTGATCCACGCAACCACTTAGTGCTTCCCTGTTCTTGGGCATTCGAGGCAGACCAACGAACTCTAACAGAAGAGGTAATTGCTTTTCTTCCTGATATTCTGATGCTGCCTGGTGGCATCCAACCGAAGGATGCTGCTGCCATCTCTTACGTCCTCAGCTACGAAAGTCAGTATGAACGTAAATTCAGCATTGAAATGATCAGGTCAAGTACATTTCGCGGAAAAAGTCTGAAGCTTTTGCTTGATGCTGCAAACCTCAATGGCCACAAGGTAAGTGGAAATTTATTTTGCGTATGCAAAGGCGTACCAAAGTTAGATGGCGCCCAGGGCAAGAATCAAGTTTGGCACCCAATGTCGAGCGTAAGGTCTTTTGCTTTATCTTGCAAGTACGAATCTCTGCCAACACAACAAATTTTGGATGATATCGTGATGACATATTGTGTTCCCTTCCTCTGAATCATGTACTTAGCCACAGATGCTGAATTACTCAGAATAGTATGAGAAGAAGAGTCAAACCACGGGACCTGTTTAAATGATTAGACTTTTCCAGGAGAAATTGGTTGGTTTGAACGCATCGTTTGCGTTAAGAAGGTAAAGCTGGTGTTTACTTTCGAGTAACCGATGCAGAGAAATGTAATGGACTTAATATTATATGACAACCCGGAGTAAAAACCTATGTAAGAGACTCTAACTGCGCTTAACAGAAATCACCTTCAAAATTATATGAAAAATGCAACTTGATCATTTTGCGCCTTGCTGACCTTTCCTCCAAAAGTCTAACCACGATTCCTCACCAAATCTTTGGCACATTCATGTCATTTAAACGTGTCAAGAAATTTCGTAAAAATTACCAAGTGCACTTTGTAACCTACGTAGCATTATCTGCATGAAGTGCTCCATTCTTTACTATTTCAAGGGTTTGCTGCGGTGAATTTTGTGAGTTTTTTTGTTACCAGGAAAATGCAATTACGCTTGCTAGTATCAAGCAAATGGGATGGGTCAGACATGCAATGCTCACATATAAAATATGTGTAACTCTCTACAACATAATAAATATCACGGCCAAAGCAAACGATACAACTGATATCTTGCAAACGTTTCGATAACTACTGTTATCATCCTCAGTGCATAGCAAAATAACATAATCCTGAAGTTATAAATCCTAAAGTCCCTACAACATAATCCTAAAGTTCAACCAATTTCACTTGAAAATTACTAAAGACATGATTTCGAGCCTAGATGCGGCGAAGTCATTATGACTTTGTCTAATCCAATCCTATTCAAAGTTTGTTTTTCAATGATTAGCAAAGACAGATTATTATTTAAGGCGACTCCCACTCACAGAATCTCCCAAATATGTCTGTATGAGACCTCGCTTGCTAATGGAGCGTTCACAGCTGGCTATTGACACATATATTGTCAAAAGGGTTTGCAGTGCAACACGGAAGTTCTGAAAAACTTCGTAGCTATACGACACCACGAACTTCAGTAGCTGTAGCGTTATCTGCGGTGCATCATTTTTACGCGTGTAAACGAGCATTCTGCAGTCAAAAGTTTCGTTGTGCAGTTCGGTTCCATCCAAATTGAAGCTCAAAAATCTAGCAAAAGCACAACATATTTCTTCTAAGGACCAACTACTTACACTTATTGTTTAACAAACGCTTATCGCGAAACTGAAGGTCGAATCGAGTCATCTAGCTGATTTAACTGAGTAAATCTGTTGTCCATTTCGTGAAAAGCCTGTCAAAACACTTTATATCACCTACGTGAGCTCTATTTATTCGGTGACAGCTTAATTTCCTAATTGCTATTTCACCCATTTTCTTTCTTCTCCGCACTCGACCTTGGTTTTGCACTCGCCACACCCTGCAGTTTTTTCCACATCCTGCATTGTCTTTGCCACTGACTAAAGTGTTCTGCCAATATTTTACTCAAAAACTTGTTTCAGGGCTCTCAGATCTTTTGATGCTTCATGGACATTTACAGTGTAGTCTTATAATCTGTTTTGCACGCGTTTATAGATCGTACAGAAATGCCAAAAGCGTAATGAAGTTGAACTTACAATATTTTGCAGCAATCTCTGAGCATCTCCTGTTTCCGATGTTTCTTTAGTATAAACTGACATGGTTTTCAGCAGGTCAACTAATTCATTAAGCTAGAAATGAACAGCTTTTTCGACGTTAAATTTTGCATTCGAGCGAGTGTCACATTCTTCCGTAAAAGTTCTAAAATCTTTCAGTTTCTTCCAACGCTGGGTTTATTTTGCAAAAATATTACACAGGCTTTCAACAGAACGAAAAAACACCATCACTTCTCACTCTTGCGAATCACAGTGCACGCCAACCAGATTTAAAATATGCTTATCACAGTTGACAAATACGACCTGTGGATTTTTATCCATAATTAATTTTTGGAAACCACTTCGATGACCAGAGAAGACAAAAACATTGTCGGAGCAATGCGATCAACAATCTACCACAGGCAGCATATGGCGTTTTAACATATGAGCAATCCAATCCACATTAGAGTTTGCGCCTTTGGAGTGAACTTGTATGAATCCTGAATAAGATTCCCGAACTTCAACAAGCTTGGTAACAAAGCCAACATCGACATACCGGATAATCCGAGACATCTGTTCACGATGACTACCGCCGGGTGTGGTGTTGAAGATGATACCGTACCACTTGTTTCTTTTAATGGAGCGTGGCAACTTGCATCTAACATTTTCCGCGATAATTCCATTGAATTGGTTTCGGACTGTGGGGAATAAATAAACCACAGCACAGCGATGAGCTTGTGCGCAGGTGAGGTGATTTCGTAGCATTGGATCATACTCCGCGATAAGCTTGAGTTTAGGACATTCTGGTGTAGCTGCTGCCACCGCTCAGGCTTCTATTCGCTGGGCTGATACCATCAGTTCTGATTTCGTACCGTCGTACAAACACACAACACGTTATGTTGCCGTTGGAAATCTTTAGCCGATCATTACTCGTCAGCTGACGTTTTCAGCACCGAATACCATTTACTGTCAGGTTTACGACGCAGCGACCAAATATAGATTCTTGCAGTGAACCCACGGCCATTGATACATTGCGAGTCGAGGGTTGAATGGAGAAATGTAGCGGTTTAGAAGTTTTTTAGTTCACGTAACTTAGTGACCTTCACGGTCAAAGGAGACAGTTGCTTTCCTTGCACAAAAACGTCCACAACTCCGAAAACCAAAAACTTCGGGGTTGGCTGAATCGCACACAAAGTAGGAGTAATGCAAGCCGATGTGTGGATCGGTGCTTTCTGAGGAAGATTTCTACATTCCTTGGCATAATGATCTACTTTCACCTGTAGCACGTAGCTGAGCGTGCATGACACCCTTTACGAGTATGCGTTTCTTTCATCCACAGAAGAAGCACGCAGATATGTCAAATGAGAGGGCTTTTTGAAAAGTAGCGTCGATTGTCAGCGTGGTTTTCTTGAAATATCCACTGGCGTATGGGATTTGACAACATGCCGTTAATGAATGCGTCCCAAATGAAGGCATCGCTGTGTTCGGTCTTAGAGACAACGCAAACTCATACGACAGAGTACTTGCAAATACTTGTCCAAGCTTTGGCCTGGTTTTTGCTTGGTCGTGGCAAGCGAGCACCGCGCAAACACTTCATTTGGTGTCTCGATAAAGATGCTGTTCACCGCTATAATAGCTCTGTCGTACGTCTCGCGTTCATCAACATAACTCGTTCAGTTGATACGACAAAAGATCATCAGCACTTGCAGCTTGTCCAGTCTCACGCTTTCAATTTAGTAGGCTGTTACGTAGTTTTAAAAAGTCTTCTTCCAGTGTTTCCACTCATTCTCTTATGTCGGGCTTTTAATCTCTATATCCAAAACCTTCAGCTTCCGTGGCTTCAGTCAGTCGATTTAATTGTTATGAGCACAGCACAACACAGCCAGTTTATTAAACTTCCCAAAAATCCACTAATTGATCAATTACTTTAAAATAAAAAAAGACATAACATCCTCACGACCAAACTCCGACCAAGCGCTTGGCCAACAAACGCATAATGCGGAGTCAACAGACAAGAAAACCTGCAAAACATTGCGGCAACCAAGCAAGCATTGCCCAGACGAACGCGCGACCACTGAGCACAAGAAATAAAATGATGATAATCACGAGCACATTCACGACAGGTCCATTGTTGAAACCGTTCTCGAAATTCATCCAAATGATGCGCGCGTTGTAACTACCGTGCAATATATCGGTTTCAACTACCGGTAAACATTCAAAAATGCCTGTCATTCAATAGTTCCTTTCTGCGTACGAGCACTTCTTCTCAATTAAAAGTTGCAGAACGCGACGAAACGAAATCAAACAAAAACAAAGTACGTACAATTCTCAATACAACCTGTTAACGCATAAGAACGTCACTGACGATTTCTCCTCCATTTGCGGTCGTTGATGACTGCGTTGTGTAACCTGCGGTGACGTCAATTTTCATTCCACACTCAAACGAACAAGGGTGTACAAATTGTTGAATGCAACTACAAAAAGGTGCATGTTAATCAGTCAGTTTACCATCCCTGTTGCTTGCCTGTCGAGCATAATTTAAACTCTTCGGCAAATCTTTCTGAGAAACGTGTTCAGCAAAGCTTCTTTGCACGCAACACAAGTTTTAAGCGCTCACAGTTTGAGTTTCTTTTCAGTTGATTTTAAGGCTGTGATTCAAATTGCGTAAACGCCGACATACAATTAATATTTTCAGAAAGCGTAGATTGAGTAACCACAAATTAAAATTAAAAGGTGTAGAAATGCCCACCTACCACGATCTGTTTACACAAAACAATGCAATTTCAGCCAACAATAGCACGTTGGTATACGTTTTTGCGACTGCCAAGTAATTACATTTCCTTTCATTCTGGACTATTTGAAAACGACTCACGAACCAAGAACTACATCCGCATTTCAGCTGTCCCGTCTTCAACTGCAGCCACTCATGTATAAGAACCGCCTAAAAATCAGTATCTCACTTGACTTAAAAGTGAATCGCTCAGAATCCTTGACACGACAAAGGAAAATATATTTTTTCCCTACACAACAGAACTTTCAAAAATACAACTGTTTTCGCTGCAAGTAAAAATTCATCAAATGAGTAGAAAATCGTTTCATCACAACCCACGCAAATGACGTGTTTATGCAGAAAAAAAATAGTCAATCATCATCAAGTGAATCAACTGGTGAGGTCTAATTTGTTTGAGCTACGTAATCAAAATTGATGAAAACATGCAGCTAGTGCTGTCATTTATCGAGAGTTAGGATTAACAGGTATTCTAGCAATAGCAAGCGTTTTAATTGGTTGAGGAGGTCAAGATCTCTTTTTCATGAAAATTAACAGCAGGCTGAAGGTACTGTTGCAACCTTGCGTTGATTATGTGATTCACCACGAACGGGATGTGCGTGAAGAATAACACCATTATATATGTAGCACGAGCAAGCAATAATAGAGTGATCCCGATGGAGTGATCTTGGTGAGTGACCTCTGAGAACGTGCGATCGGTGCGGTTCGTTGTAAAAAGGAGGGGATGTTGTTGCAACCTCTTCGGTGGTGTTGCGTTGATTGTGTGATTCACCACGAAAGGGATGTGCGTGAAGAATAACACCATTATTTATGTAGCGCGAGCAAGCAATAGTAAGAGAGATTGCGACGTGGAAGCTCTGCAGATATTGACTTGTGAACGATTGAACATGATAACTATCGTAAGCAAGAGAGATTGCGAGCATGATCTCTATTGTTGCTTGCTGCCACGGTGCGAAGCTTTGCACATATGCCGCTCGGGATTACCAATCGCAACAGTACTGCTGAAGATGAGTACGTCGTATTAATTCTGGACAACTCCTGAGTTTTATCATCAACAAACTTCACGAAGTGTGCAGAGGCCATAGGAAGTTTTTGAAACCTTTACATACATCAGAAACAATCAATAATACTGGTTCCTCGAAGTTGTTTCCATGGGTGAAAGTAACTGAACCCGTCTCGCCAAACAACTCCAAGCATTTACTGTGGTTTTTCGTTTGACAAATCACAGGAAAACTCATTTTGATCTTTCTTCGTTGTTGTAACTGTAGTTCAAAGAAATTAACCTCTGGAAAACAACGCTGGGAGCAGAAGAAATTGCTGGTGTTGCCAAGCAAATAAACTACATTGCAAGGATAAGTGTGGATGTTTGTGAGTTTGAGGGATCTTCTTTCCCCAGATTATGCCAGGAAATTCAACATCGCCATGGAGAGGTTGGTCAACAACAACACTTGGTTTTCCAACAGAAAGTATACTGGAAATCAATGTCGTTTTCATACTGGAAATTTATGTATTTTATGCTGTACTTAACATTTGTTAAGATGTCATCTTCTTTGTCAGGGATGATCAACGGCGGCTCGAGTCGAGAGCCCCATGCGGCTCTTACATAATTACCTAAAGTCCTACTAAATAACAGGCATAACAATAAATGGCTTGTAAGGTTCTGTCATTGTCATGTTGGTATGTGATATATATAAAACATCTATCTGAGAAAAGTTATGTGTGTGAGGATGTGATTGGGTGATGTTTCAAGTGTGTTTTTTCAACTTTTCACCCGTAAAAGTTGCTTTCTGATTTCACGGACTGAGAATGTGCATTGATGCATGGAATCGATATAGTATAAAAACATTTGTTGACTGATTAAATTTCGTTGCTAGGATGTTGATTCCTCAAAAACATGCAGCAAACCCAAAGCTTGCAGTTGTTAAACTTATTAGCGTCATTTGATTTTATTTTTACGGAGGTGTAAAGCACAGGTTGGCATTGTTAGGTTGTAATGTGTGAATTGCTGGAGTATGACAACTATTGTGTTTTGGTATTGCATGTTTGTGATTTTAAAAGTGACACAATTTATTTCATTATAATCACAAATATTTACTTTTTCTGAATAAAGAATAAAATATTTTGGGGAAAAGGCAATTTTTGGAAACGTTTTAACAATATAGTTACGTTATGTCATTTTGTGTTACAGTATAAAATGCTTTTGATGCCTTCCACGTTTTCAAAAATGTAAAGAAGTCTGTGTCTTTCGCGGTATTTAATTACTTTTGAAAAATTGGTGGATTATCCTCACAATATTTCTGTCTACACAGAACTCAACTAAATGAGATGGACCATAAACATATGATATGTGATATAAAGCGCAGTGTAGCTGGATAACACTGTGTACGGAAGAGACACTACCGCTGTGAAAAAAATGAAAATCAGGCGAATCAGAAATCCGTTGATTAATTTAAGGAAATATGAACTGTTCCTAACGTAAAAATTCTGTGTAGGATGAAAAATGGAGGGAATCGTGGTAGTGTCAGTAAAAATAAAAAATTGTTCAAAATCTTGCAAAAGCTGGCGTGGTTTGGGAAATCATGATGTGCGTTGTTACCTTGTGCAAAAAGAAAAAAAACTTTTTTCAAAATTGCTTTAAAGAAAATTCGCGAAAAACACCAAAGACAAAGGGAGTTTTTCCAGATAAATGAAAATTCGCCTTAAGTTTTTATACGCTTTCCTGTTTGTTTTTGTCTACTGTATATGAAAGTAGCATAATTTCAAGAAATTGAAAATTATCGTGCTTTGTAACTCAATTTTAATTTTTTTGACATCGTCCATCACTTCCAGAGCACTTTTTGAAAAATTTCTCAGGGTTAACGAAAAATGATTTTGTTTGTTGGTCTGCGTATGACAAACTGGGTGATTAGTTAGCTGCAGCTTCGAAATTACCCAGGTTGCCCAGCATTAAATATCATTTCAAATTTACTGCTACTTAAATTTTTTTCAAAACATTTGTGCTTTTCAGGTCAGGGTCATGATCATAAAAGATCACCATTTCTCTGCCAGTGATGAACTTGCATTTGTTTCTTGTCTTTGCAACATCAAAATCGTCTGGCTTTGGAATTGCGAGGTAACGCATGTAAGTTAAGGCATTCCAGTGACTACAGTACACTGTGAGTCAAAATGATGAAAAACTGCATAAACGTGAACAAAGAAGTGCATGTTGGGATGTGCATGTGATTTCAATTTAGTGCAAACAGATTAGGTCAAATTGTTTAGATCCAAGAAGCATCTCTAAACATTGATGCTCTTTTCAGCCTTTTACTATGTATTTCTCTTTTTAATGTTGAGCACTAAACTCACCGAATATCAAGATGAGCTAGACTGAAATTGTAGAAAATGACTGCATTATTTGCCTTCCAACTGCTAAATGTTTACGTCAGTAGTTTGCGCCATTTCATAGAAAATATTCCTATTATATAAGATAAGCATACACATAATTATCCTTGCAGTTGAAAATAATGGCTCAATCCAGCACTGACTTGACGTTTGTTTAAATTGAAAGCTTTGTTTTCAGGTGCAAGGAGGAGCAGTGATAAACGATTTCATTGCATTGCGCAGCAGCATTTCGCTCAACAAGCAGCAAACACCAGGCCCAGAACTTGGTAAGAATCAAAACATATCACGTGAGATAATTAGAAAGTTCATTTCAGACTGAAACGTGGACGTGCAATAAATAGAAGTAATTTAGCTTTAAAGTGCATGTCTATAAATACATCCGGTGTAAACTTAGATGCTCTTCCTCCACAAGATAAAACCGCTGCAGTATCCATTACCCCGTTGAAACTAGAATCTTACTTTGATCAAGGAAACGCTTCTAAAAAAACTACGATAATCAGGAAAATAAGATTGAGATATTATAAGCAGACATTAGCAAACAAGAAATTTGTTTTGAATTTACTTTTATTCCCAAAATGGACAGATTTTCTTTCGTTGCCAAATGGTTCAGTTTGGTTTATTTTCAGTTAATGTATGTTTTTAGGTAGTTGTCACGTTTTCAGTTAAACACTTGCGATTGTTGTAGACCAGAAATATTGTTAGATTATTATCTACGGCCAATGTTGGTGTTTAAGTTCAAAAGTTGTCAATAAGTTAGTGCAAATTAACTTACTTTCTTAAATAGATAAGTAGATATTAACATGCTTGGCATGGACAGGATTTTCCCAAGTAGGTCAGAGAGCCGCAGTGGATTTTTCAATAAATAGACAAAAACATTTTCACAAACGAGCCAAATATCTTGAATTTTTTCCTTGTAGAACAGAGGTGAAATCTGGCCCGACAAATACCTTGCACATTTTTTTCAAGCACCACGTTTCCGACTGTAGATAGCAGTGCAACAACATTGGCTGCTGCTTGTATTTTGTTGACTTGTCTGCTGCACCGTCACTTAGATGGAAGCAGCGCTATAAAAGTGTAAATAAAATAGTTTGATTTTATTGTTATTATTGTACTGCAATGGATTTTAACAACCTATTTTTGCATAGTTTACATAAATCGCACTGTATTCGGCCTTTCACTAGCCAGGCAGTCGCGAATTCAGCCCTCGGTTCAAAAAGTTTAGCCACTCCAGTTCTAGAAGCCAAAAAACATTTGTTTGCTGAAAAATGTAATACGAAACGGCAAATTTCAAAATCCAAGGGGTTTGTTACGCTGCCCTTCCAAAGCACTTTCTTCCATCCCACATGAAGTTGTCTCATCATTACTTTTTGAACACGTTATCTGTGACAAAATTTCACAAAAAAACCTAATCCAACCTGTGATTGGTCTGGCAGTTAAACTCAGAAAAGGATCAAAAAATAAAAATGAAAAAGCTTTACACACCAGAAAGCACTGAAGAGACCACTTCAATAATCTTAGCGCAACTGCCAAACGAAGCGACTCATGCGGCTCAGCACAGGTATACTGACATTTGTGAGCTTTGCTTTATACTTTATTTTTGTTTTACCGGTGTTGTGGTAGTTTCATACACTAGGAAGGTATTTTTGAAGAAATTAGATTCAAAAGATGCCTCTCTAATTTCAAATCAAACTACTTTGAATTTGCAGATTTACGAGTATTTTCGTAATTCTTTATACTTGACATAAATCTTTTCAAAGAATATGCAGCTTTGACGTTTTTGAAATGCACAAGATGATGTCAATATCAAAATAGAAAAACGAACTGTTTGAAGTATTCTGCGAAAAAAAGCAAAACCGACTGAGAAAAGTCGTTTTATAAAGTTTCGGCTCGTTAAAACCCAGGTTTTCAGAAATCGATTGTTTACACCAATGCAAAAAACGTCTGAAGAACGTTTTCCCTTTTTATCGCTTTGATACCGGAGTAGCTGACACAGTCTTGACAATGACTTCTTACGTTTTCATTTAAAATCAAGAGGCTTTCTTGGAAAAATGCCATTCCAGATTTAAACTTTCTCAAACTTCCTAACTACACACGGCGGGTTGAAGTTTGAACACGGACCACCTATAGCACTCCAAACAGTCAGACAGCTTAGGCTACCTAAAACTAGCAAAAACAAAAAATTATAATTTTCAGTTAGTCTCCATAAAGGCGACGCAGTTGAATCGATCAGCAATTACCTTCACAGACGGTACAGCTCAGATCTATATCTTTTATTTAATTTTTTTCATTTGTTCAAAACTAAAACAGTTCAGACTAGAGTTATCCTGAACAAACTGTTTCATTACACAGCACACATGTAGCCAATCCGGTGTCCGTTCAAAACAGACCTGTTCATAAAAGACCACCCATTACAGAGTGTTCAAAACAGACCACGTTCGTAACAGACCTGCTCATAACAGATCCGTTCATAGCATAACACGTTCATAACTGACCGTATTCATAACAAATCCGTTATGTAGGTTGTCTGTTATTAACGGGTGTGTTATGAACGTGGTCTTTTATGAACATGGTCTGTTATGAACGGGTGTGTTATGAACGTGGTCTGTTGTGAATGGGTCTGTTATGAACTGGTCTGTTACGAATGTGGTATGTTATGAATGGGTCTGCTATGATCAGGTCTGTTTACGAACGTGGTCTGTTTTGAATGGTCTGTTTTGAAAGGGAACCGGCGGACCCTAATAAAACCAGGAAACTAAGTTATTTTGACTTGTTTTTTCATTATTTACATCAGAAATGCGGCTAAAAAGTGGTCAGCAAGTACTCTTATCCTCGTGAAACTCTTGGTAGGTTCACCTGTCCTAAATTTAAAAAAATCTAGCAAATCTGCTTTTTGTGGTCAGGTTTTAAGTTGCTGCAGCTGTTCTTTGCAACAGATGAAAATCACGATGAACCTGAAGCAAACTTTCCATCACAATTTAGTTGTCCAATCAAGATTTGGCTATTTAAAAGTTTCCCAGTCAGGTATGTAAGGCTCAGAAATTTAAGCCTTGGACAAACAATTTATGACTTGCAGCCGGGGAATGAAGCACCACTGGATGCCATTTGCCGGAAATGTTTGTAAATCTGGTCCTCATTCCAGAAAGTAAGAAGTTGAACGAGATAATAAATTTACTCCGCTGGGCTTCTGCAAGAAACAAAGGGTTAATCGTCAGTAAGCAATTCCCTGGCAACAGCAAAATGCACCGCACTGGTTGTCATGTTGGTGAACAGGCACCCGCAGCTTTTCATTCAGCTGCGGCGTTGGCCAACAAATAAGAGATTCAACAAAGTCCACTGCTACAAGCGCAAACGGTGGGAAGCAAAGCTTCAAACAGAAATTCGGAAGCTCTGTCATCAGCTGCTTTACAGGCTTTGCTGACTTTAGACGAAACTGATTGCACAAGTTTTATTCAACGCAGGCTAGCCATTTCACTACTGACCTAATACCTCTGATTCAATTTTATTAAAGTGTGGTTCAAAGCAGCATGACCATATTTGACATTAGAGTCGCGGACAATCAAAGGCGTGAAGTGAGAAACTTTTGGAAGAATAGCGGATGTTTCTCTTCAAAACTCAAATAAGTCTTTCTCAGGCAACCACCTACTAGTATTATGCCACCCACCTAGAACAGGTTCAGTTTAATAGAAGTTTCACCGACGATCATCTGCTTGTCAATAGGTGAAGACGTGTATTTTCATTTGGTAGATTACAGGATCTTTTGATATATCACACCCTGGCCACCACAAAAATCGAAGACAAGTCTCCATCGCGTGGCGCAACGTAAACTTAACGCAACTGATGCTGATTTCGCACGGAATCCTAACAGCACACCAACCAAATTATGAATCAGATATGGCCCTTGCATCAAAATAGGGTTGATAGATTGGACGCGCAATCAAAGGCGACATGAAATTTTTGCTAGGCTTTCTTTCATTAATTGTACCGTAATGCAGCAAGTACAAAACCCAAACGTTATTCGGCAAGCACCAAACACGATTTTTTACCCTGAGGTATCTTTTCGGCATATCGTGGGTCCAAGATCAATAGTATGCTTTCCACACACTGGCTGAGCATGTCATATCCGCGTCCTTGGGCAGGCGATGTTGCAATCCAGAAACACGCTTTCGGGCGATTGTGATGTTGTCCGATAGAAGGTGATGGTTGCACCTCCGGAATAGTGGTAACTGGTAATGCCCATTACAGAACTGGACCGTTTATTCCATTAACCTGAAAGTCTGAAACAGGAGAAAAAAGGTTAGGTCTCGTTCATAATCTATATGCCTGTTGACTAGCACACCACTCTCAACGCACTCTCAACGCGGAGGAACATTAATGCGCAGCTTACACGTTTACTATGCCTGCGCTTCGTTGACACTCGAACGCCGGTCCTAACAGCGACAAGCAAAGCGGTGTCTTAAATATAGCATCTGGACTCTTGACGTTTACCATGGCGTACAGCTAGAACACGCAATAATTCAGATACATCAGCCCCAATTAAGAAGCCTGCTGTCTATGTGCTGTCGCAAGGTGAACGTTACGCAAGTGTCAATAAGCGCCTCCACTCTTTTCTAAG
>Ga0210059_1009205_pt1 | contig 15460 bp, 9 predicted proteins | sample Ectturendosymbi2_FD_188042 | JGI IMG/M metagenome (GOLD analysis project Ga0210059, IMG submission 188042) | Ecteinascidia turbinata endosymbiont from Florida, USA - Sample 2 (SPAdes) (version 2) | ecosystem: Host-associated > Tunicates > Ascidians > Unclassified | place: Key West, Florida... | reverse complement strand
GCAGTCACGCCACCTGGGCCTTGGAAAACCTCTAGGCCGCTTTCTCGTTGGTGTAGCGAGCAAGGCTTACCTCACCGATCTTTCCTGGGACATTCTGGTCATGTGGCTGAACCATCGAAGCTACGATCTCTCGATTCGGAGAAGTAGTTCGACATTCAGGGCTTTACGAATTTCACAGCTACGCACTTTGTCGCGAAGTTCCACGCCGTGAACTCTTCGCAAAAATCCCATCTCTGCCGCTTGTACCTGAGGTATCACTCTTACGGTCAATACCAAAGATTCGCGACCATATGTGAGGATCGGAACAAAGCTCATTTTAAAAACTGCCAGGTTTGCAGTGTTTGAAAGATCCCATTTTGTTACCACAGAGCGACAAAGCTCACGCAGAACTACGTTTGCTTTACCAATCCGCGTATCAATCTCTTTGTTCCGCCTTCCGTCACTCGTGATTACCACCACAAGATACAGAGTGACCCGAAAAAACAGAACCCACAAATTGTTCAATAAAAATGTTAATTTTAATTTTTCTTCTTTACTCCTTCGGAATATACTACTCAACAGTAACGTAGTCAGCCCGAAAATTTGGGAGGAAGCCAAAAAAATTTGGGGGGCCAAATTGTTTGATTTTAGTTGAATAACACTATTTTGTTTGGGATACCACCTCTCAAAACACAAAATGACTACACGTTCTAAAAATTGGGGGGGTGCTATGGCCCCCTGGCTACGACTATGCTACTCAACTTCGTGCATAAAACATTGGAAAAATAATCTTCCCAACATGCCATGGTCAACCAAGGAAAAAACATTTTGTATCGAGGCTTGTTTTACCAACAAATCATACACAGTAGTGAAAGCCAGTTTTCGAATAAATTTCCAAGTCATTAAAAGTCGTAACTCCAATCGAGTCGAATCATTGACTCGAGTCACGCCATCACTGCTAAACGCATAACAGAAAGGTGATCCTCAATTTAAGCAACACATTATTTCCGTTCAATTCCACAAGTGATTTAGAGAGCAATCAAAGTAAAAATGTTTAGGATCATGTTTTCTGTAGCGACATGAAACATTCATACAGGTTACTGTAAATGTCAAATCAGAGAAATTTTCTTCACTCCCTGCAGTATCCAAGCACGGCACACGATCGTAGCGTCACCCATGCATTATCTAAACCGCAAACACTGGCGATATACAGTGATGTCAAGTTGAAATATTGAAATAAATATAAAAACAGGGTAGAAAGACCTCTTTTATTCATCACCAAATACGAACAAAAATTTTAACGTTACATCTTGCGAGTTCAAGAAGGTCAACTTGACAGAATAAATTATGCAACACGTGCATGCACATAAAACACTTAACTCAAAAATGAGATGAGCCACAGAAACCCGTTCTCTACATATTTATCTTTGGTCATTTTTTGCAAAAAAGACCAATCTCGATGAGTGTTTCCCAAACTTGCTCGTGCTAATTGTTTCACCGATGAAATTCCTCTGAAACATTTGGAACCAAGTCAATGCACTGTCACTGGTTAAATACACTACGTATATAAACGCAAGAGAAAGAGCTCTTCAACAAACTTGAAAGGTTTGAATTCATCATAAACCTCTTTTTTGAGCATTAAGCTGCAAGCTTGACCATAACATTGTAAATGTATCACAAGGTAGTTCATAAGCTCAAAATAAACAACACCTTCTTTAGCAGTGATGTGCCTTAAACGATGTATTATGTGTACTAAAATTTAGATATGTGGTTCTTAACCTGGGTTCGCTTGAACTCCTAGATTTCGACGTAGCCGTTTCAGGGGTTCGACGGCGAGACACGTCCTGCTGACCAAACCCACGGGAAAGCAGGCAAAAAACGAGAACAGAAGACACACTAACATGACAAAGTACGTAATTAAATATAAACTGTTGATTGATTTCATTTCAGTATTCCATTTTTACTTTCTGTTAGAAGTGGGCAAAAATACGGTTCGACAAAAGCTTGGAAAACTACGTAAGGTTTCGGCGTGTTTGTACAGGTTAAGAACCACTGATTTAGATATTGGCAATTCAGAATAGTTTAATATTCCCGAAAATCTAAATCGAATCCAGACTACAGAATTCTATTCTGAATATTTCCACTTACAGCAAAACATAACAAATAGCATAACGACAACTTCTAAATGTCTGTTTTGCAAAGGAGATAACAATGTGGGAGGAGTAAACTCCGTACGAGAAAAGGATGTCTGATAACCTGCTGACAAGGCAGGTATGCGGAGACATTTTAAGGCCAATCGCTTTGGCAAAAGCGACCGTTTAGCATTGTTGCGCCACCAGCATTACGTGTCAGCAGAGTTTGATTTCATTTAACTTCACATAGCTTGCATCTCTATTTTCTTCGATTTTTCACAACATGCAGTCAGGTCCGTAGCCATGTTTTAAGGTTTGGGGGTGAAAACATTTCAGGAGGGGAAGATTTTTGCTTTTATCGTATGTTTGAATTTTTGTTTCTGGGCACAACAACATTTGGAGGACACAAAACTGCCCCCGAATGATCCCCCACGTGACTACGGGCTTGCATGTAGTACGAGCGAGTAATAAAAAATAAAGAAAGAAAATTATGTCCGGTATGGGAACCACTGTAGGGACCTCGATGAAGGGAACTGATGGAGTCTACGATTCCAGAGATGCCTTGGTAGTGGAGGGGTCAACCTACAGTGGTTGCAGAAGCGCAGGTCAATCCGCCATTCAAGCGCTGTGGCGTCTTGTGGTTGCCAAGCCGAAGCCAGGCCGCATAAGTCCGCTCACCACTTTTGCCCTCAATAACTATCTGAATGCACTCAAATCTGGATTGTTTTCCTTAATTGTATTCAGACATAGAACAAACTCCACGGTGCACGTGAAGCCAGAGAGAAATAGCGTAAAACGTAAACAGGTCCAATGCACAACAACATCGAACCAGCGTTGAGAGTTCACAAGAGCAGTCGGAAGCAGAGGCCAACTGCCGTGATGTCGATTAGAGTGGCCCCAAGTCAATTGTCAGGCTGCTGTTTGGGTACAACTGTGTTACATCGAATTGCAAATGGAACTTGCCTGAGGTCACTCAATAGAAAGGCTTAAAAAATAACTAAGGCACATGCGCATCGACTGGACAAGGCTTTTTTCGGCGGTGACGTTTCCATGTTTTCTGCACCGCCTACGCACAAGCAATTGTTTTTTTTATGGAAGTCTATGACTTCAGCCATAACGCTGGACTTTCTATTTTTGTATAGCCCAGTTGTTTTATTATAATTAAGTTTCACAAACCTTCAAGCAAAACTGTAAAGTTACCGAACAACCTACTTAAAATTTGCGTAAAGCAGTAACAATAGACCCCTGAAAAGCGTTTTTCAAAAATGAAAAATCCTTGATTACAGTACATCTTAGCAAAAAGTAAGAATGTTTAAATCTGGAAAATGAAATATTGCGAAATTACGCACGATAGATTTAGTATTGCAAACATGAACCATGAACCAAAATGAAAGGAAAACACTATCTTTTTATCGCGAACACAAAAAAGAAAGAAAAACTGAACATAAATGTTGCGTTATCTTACTTAAGTTTTTGCAGGTACACAATGGTTTCTGTTTTGGAATGTCATGCTATAAAACGGAACACGCACTTTATTGGGTGTTTATGCAAAGAAGATTATTTGCAGGTGATTTACGCAAGCCCCACGTAATAGCTTTACGATTTCTGCCCACAGGAGAGCTTGCAGAAAATTTTGTTTGCAGCTTGCTGATATAGGCCTATGATCCAAACAGATTTATTTTTATGAAGCACTCGTAATAAAATAAAGCTTTGGAAACAAATCAAACCCTTTATATGGCTCTGTGGACCTAAAACCGGGTATCAGGTTGAATAGAGAAAAAAAATTCGGATGATTTATCTTGCAAGAGGTCCGACTAAGTAATGGCAGTAACAGTGGCATCTTTTGTATCAGGACTATGAGTTTTATCTCCACAGTAGACGATGTTTCGTCAGTTTTCTTACCTTTTCCGTTGATTTCACCTGGTACTTCACCCAGATCGTGAAGATTTAGTTACCACATCTCAGATTGCGGCAATTTTCGCAAGTCGTCGGATGTAACGAGATACAACTGCATATTGAGATTTTTTTAATGCTATGAGAAAATGGTATAATTTTTTGGTTGAAGAGTCGCTAAGTTTTAATCCAAACCTTTCACGTGACATGGAGCTCGGCAAGAACGTCACTCAAGGTCATAAATCCCGTGCGAAGGTCACTAAAGGTAACAAGAAGATCGCAAATCCGTTGCGATTAAATTTCAATAAAAATCGCCGTTTTGCAGTTAAACCGTTGTTAGTGATGCGGTCATCGTTAGCAAAATACTTATTACACGCTAAAGAGGCTTCAGTTTAGTGGCATGTGATCGGTTCTTGGTTTTGATAACAATCAACTCAAACTTACATGTGCTTTGCCCAAACTATGCCGCCCATAGTAAAGCTGTTGCAGATGCTGGTGCTTGACCGTTAACACATATATATACCCTGTGAATGCAAATGAGCATCGCAGCAAGATGAATATTTTACTATCCAAAGGCAGGCCCGTAGCCAGGTTTTAGGATTTGGGGGTTGCAAAATGCATTTTAAGGGAACAATATTTTTGTTTTTATCATACGTTTGCAGTAAAACAGATTTTTTAAAGGCACAACAAAATTTGGGGGGAGCAAAAAATTTGGGGGATCTGCCTCGAATGCTTCCCCCTGGCTACGGGCTTGCTAAAGGGGCTGCGGTCAAGTCAAACACAATGCAGTGGCGTAGTAAATTGAAAATAAAATAAAATTACAATTCACTTGATATGCGTACGGCATCGTAGTTATTAACAAATGAAATATATCACAGAGTTCCTCCGTCGTTAATTTACGTCAGTCCTTCCCAAATCATTCCGCATTCCTCAAATCTACATTTGATTTTTTGATTTCAATCACTCTATGAGCAAACGCTCTTACTCAAGAAAACTCTCATTGGATGAAAGCAGCATATTTTGTACTCCTTTCATCGCGAACCCGTGGGGTGATCCCAATCTCAAAAAAATAAAATAACTTTGATGTAAGAGTTAAAAGAATAAACACTGGCGTTCTACAATTGGGAGAACGTTTTAGAAGAACGAACTTTCATTCACTACATATTCCTGTGTCCACGAAGCCGCTCCTCGTCCCCGTTTCTGTCCCACAAGACGAACATGCGGTGCCCGTACAGCGCAAGACATAAAGCGTTTTTGATCGCAAAGAATTGTGTATAAGTGTTTGGCGTTGCACCCATCATTGTAGTTTTAGCAATTGTTGCTAAGCGCAAGCCCAAACGAGGTCCATCTTGAAACACTAGCACCACCGAGTGGTAAAAAGCATCCAGTTTCTTTCGATCGGAATGAAGCAAGTCCGCTTCGTAGCGACGACTCAAAATAAAGATCATCACCAAAAATCCTATTCCCCAAATGCTCATCACGCCAACAAAAAAGCTGTAGTTGGCTAAAACCGACACTTCGTTCAGACCATCCACAATCAAGTTGTCTAAGTCAGTAGCGTGCAGTAGTAGCTCGAAAGATAGAGAGTTCAACTGCAGCCGACGCAAGCCTTGCGGACGACTGATCTGGACTCGGGTGAGAACGAGAATAAGACAAGTGAAGTGGTGCAGCAGGTAAAGCGACGTGTCCCGGCGCCATAACAGTTCTTCCGATTCGCCTTCGCTGGCCAGTGTTTCGGTCACATTGGACGCCGTGCCTGTGGCGTTCACTGCAATCTCGTCACCTGGAGTTGACGTCGCAAAAGCGGCACGGGTTGCATCTGTTGAAAAAGCTAAGATGAGAACAGTTCGCAAATGCGCTGCCAAGCTCCTTTTACAATAAAATTCATCTGACAACAGCAAACAGCAAAACTGCTAAATGAGGTGAAATCAGTGTTCCCCACTCCCCTTCTGTTCACCTTTTGCTTTAAAACAGACGACCTGGTTCAGTTTTTGATGCTTCAAGTAGTTTTACCAGCAATGTTTTCCGAAGAAGGCTTTGAAAGGGTTCACCTTTTATAAGATCTTTGATGTTTGAATTAAAAAAGGTGCAAATGACTTGACGACAACAGAAAAACAAAATTAAACGTTGCTTACAGTAGAGCACCAAACGTCCTCCGACTGGTAGTCTAGCACTGGGGAGTACCCCATGTCCCACAAGTATGGCGTTTAGCTCTAAGTTTGAGGTGCACGAAAACGTTTCTTAACTTTATTGTTCTTGATTATAATGAGTGCAGCAATCAGTGTATCTTTTCTACATTTTACCGAAAACATGTTTAGGTGTTTCTTAAATTCTTTTCCCTACGTATAAGGAGCGGCTCACGTTATCGTCATTCAAGCAGGGGTGCAATGTGCCGAAAAATACAAACTGTGCTTGGTTCGATTCCAAGATAACTGGGAGTTACTGCTGTCTTGAGCATAGGTAACGTTTGCAAAATAATTTTTTGTTGTTTATTTTTTATTTAATTTTTAAGGGCTAAGTATTAAGGAAGACTTAGTTTTTATTTTAACGGGAAAACAAGTATCTTTTTAATGAAAAACAGATGTTATTAATAAGAGAAACGGGGATATTTTTCTTGGAAATTTTAAGAAGCCGCATTGCTCACGAGACAGCATACAAAGTAACCATAATGAAATATAAAATTTTTATCAGAATTCGGCGAGAACACTTGCTGTGTTATGTGATTCGACGCTTTTTCTTAAAATCCGGAGCACATTTGCTCCGACGCATCAAAAGCAGTTTGATGTTCACTCACCAGACTTTGGCACCGCTGATCCTATGGTAGAGGTCACTTGGACAGTGGTTGATTTTGAATTGGTGCCCGTGCTCGCCACTGTTGCAGTTGCTTTTTCAGTCTGAGCAGCGCCTGTTTTATCCACAATTTCTGTCGAAGCAGAAGACAGAGCGGTTTTTGCAACAGCAACCTGTTTCTTTGTAGCTGTGCTGCCAACGGTTTGCATTGTTCCTGGGGCGCTAGCAGCAATGAGTTGCATGGGCGCTGGTGCCGAAGATATCGCATCGTCTTTGACTGCTGTCGTACCAACAGCCAGCTTTTCTGTGGCTGGCAGTTGAAGAACGTTTGTGGTGCCACCGATAAGCATCCCATCAGTGGCTAACGTTGCGCCCGTAACAGCTGGTACCTCGCGTCCAGAGGCTGTAGTTTCGTGAGTATCCACAGTAACAGGTTCTATGCTTGCAGTAGTTTGTGCACGCCCCGAATCTGAAATAGCTGTCCGAAAAGCAGGCGAGGTCGCTCCAACTGACACGTTTTTATCAAATGACGTCACGGTCACATCATCATCATCATCATCATTGTTTTTCATCTCAAGCGCTTCCGTCACTGAAACAGTAAATGCGTCATTTTCGTTTGTATTTGCTGATGTCCGTCTAAAGCCATCACGGAGTGGCTGTAGAGTTACATCTGAACTTCCTGCAGTAGAAGGACGTGTGACCGCAGTCGCTGATGCTGTTACTCCAAACTGAGACTGCGTGGAATTGTCAGCAAAGGTTGTTGCCCTGTCAATTCCGGATGTTCGAAAGTTCATTACGTCGTCCATCGCTTCGGGAAGGGCTGTCGTAAGCTGTAAAGCAAACGGACAGTTTACAATAACATTAATTTTCATCACAAACACACGAGGAGTTGCCAGGGTTTTGCTTAAGGAGGGGCAAGCATCACAGGAGGGGCCGGCGTTCTATGACTGCTATCAATTTTTGGGACAAGCAAAATGTCCTCAATATTTTACCTGTTTATTTCATATATTTTATATACACATGTTTGTAGATTGGCTGAAAATAGTGTTAAGAGTGGTGTTTCCTTGAACTCCTTGGTGCAAGTTTGCCACGAATTCCGCGGCGCTGATTGCTGCATTGTTTCTGCCGGCAAATGATTTATTCCACGCCGCACGTTGATTCGTTTTGCGCGCTCTGTACCTCTTGGTCGGTCGCTAAATACTGTCGCCTTTGTTAGTAATTCTTTCTGTTCGATACGCTCTCTACATTGCTGTACTCAAACCGTAAGCGGAACTGTCTGCCTTGTTTTCCGTTATCTTCTCCGAATAAAGTACAGTGCATTTTGTACAAGGTGATCTGAGTTTTGAAACTCTGTCAGGGAAAAACACAACAAATAGTACCAGTTACCAAATGCAAAGCGAAAATCGTCCGTTTTGAATCCATTTTTTTCTTCGTTTGCATTCAACAAAGGAGAAACTTCCTTTAGATTTGAGAGGTTTCAAAAAAGGAAGCATTTTCAGAAGAGTTTTTTTGAAAATGGATTCAAAAAAGGAAAACGTCCTTTTTTGAATCCATTTTTTTTCAACTTCAAGCTCCAGAAGAGTTGGTATAATAATATAAGTGCATTAGCTGAATGCCATTCAAACATCTGGTGCAATAATCACCTATGTAAGCAGGCTTAATCATTTAACTAAGTGGCAATCATCTGCCTCTTGTGCCGTCAGAAATTATTAATATAAGAGGCCTTTGCCACTGCTTTGTAAGTTTCGTCAAACCTACAAAAAAGCCTGACCGTCTGCAGGAAGAAGAGTTGCTGTTTCTTCATATCAGCAGCTTGGCCAAGATTACAAAAAATTTCCAACGATAACCACAAAGAGATTTTGAAGCAGGGAGACCGATTACCCTCTAGCAAACACAAAGTTGGGGAAAAACAATTCAAAAAATGACGCCGACAAATTGATTTTGCCTCTCTTTACAAACGTGACGGTGTGATGATCACAAGTATGAAACAGAGGTCGCCGTGTCATGGTCACTTTGAGCTACCTCATGAAGCGTCTGAATTAGATGAAAGCAACATCATTATTGACTTTCTGTGTGCCAAAATTAATTCGTCACTACAGCACGTATTACACGCACAAGGTGACCGAGCGTTGACTAAAAAATAAAGTGTTTTCATAAACGTTTTACTGCAAAAGTTTCTTGCCGCGTCCGCATACGACCCCGAATAAATCAAGGATTTCAAAAACGCAACGTGCGAGCCGTTGATCTGCGCCCATCAGTCATCTTTCTTTTGGTGAAAGTACTGTTTTTGCCAGTGACCGAGTACAGCATATTTTAGGTCTATTACATTTCTCATACAAACCTACGTTCCACCGATTTACGATTATTGTGGGTATATGCATTATATGCGTTATATGGAGCTACAAACTAATGTATGGCATGGTGACTCTTGGCACAATTGGCGTTTCAAATTGCCCCTTTGCTTTACACGACCTTGACACTACACCCCTCGAGGAAATCATGTGAAAGCCGGGGTTAAAGTGTAATAATAATTAATTATTTAATTGGTCACGCTACTATACGAAAGAGCAATCGACAGCGAGCTAAACAACTTGGCCAGCAGTACTTTGCAACCAGCAGTAGTTTGCAAGGTCGCAAAGCATTAACTTCTCCCACGAACTCACTAGAATGGGAAAAGAACCGTCAAAGTTAGTTCCAAAAAAGTGTTCTTGTTTAGAGGTACACACAGGGAAACGTCGACTTGACACTTTAGCGCAGTGGTTTTCAACCTGGGATCGTTTGTCTTTTTTCGAGGGGTCGCGAGAGCTTCTAATAAAAATGTCCATAATTAATTCTTTATTTTATATTTCGTATATGGAACCATTTTTTGTAATAGCCAAAATAATAGGATCACCTGGCAAAATGAAAGCCTACTTTTTCATTCAAAATTGTTTTAAGTGATTATGACCATTACAAAGTTTTGAGTGTGACTATGACCATTGCAGTACAGAGTAATATTGCGTTTGGTAACGCACGAATAACTTTGTGACGTAAAAATGTGCTGTGTTTGTAAGTTAGATGTCTGAATGCGGTAGCTAACTTGGGAGTTATTCTAATTTTCAGTGAGTTGTGCTGTGGAGGGATTTGTATACGGCACAGGTCTCTCTCACTGACGCTGCCATGTGCATGAATTTAATATATGAGTCTTTGTTCAATATTAGATATTGTGATTTTCTATTGTGGAAACACAACTGCATTACATAAGCCTGACTGGAAATTTTCGGAAGGGGTCATTAGGTTAAACTGGTTTGCAAAATAGGTCGCTGCATGAAAAAGGTTGAAAACCACTGCTTTAGCGGAACGTTTTTTCATGTTGATATGATACCAACACACTGGTGCTTGCGTAGAAATTTTTATGAAATTATCAACCGAGAAAGTTTCAAACGATTTTAATTGCGGCGAGGCATGTGTGACAGAGCATTTCCTCGCTTCTTCTTTCAGCACTACACCACTGGCCCCCAGGCCCGTGACCAGCTTTGGATCCCAGGAGGGGCGAAAAGTTTTCCGACAGGGGCCCACATTTTTTAACTATGTCCAATATTTTTAAACTACGCCCAAAACATTTTTCCAGGGGTGGCGAAAAATTTTCTAGGGGGGCTTCGCCCCCCTGGTTATGGGCCTGCTGGTCCCACACACAGTTCATCTTGTCTCCAAGAAGTGCGCATTTCGTTACATACCTGAATGGCGGACGTGCTGCTCTCTGAAGCCGCATTCCTTCGTTTCCGTTGTCGTGGTGGGAGAGTAGTGATCTCATTCGGAAACGTCACGTTCGCTGTAGCAAAGGTTACCGAGGACCTGGTTTGCCATGATGTAACGGAACATTATTAAATGTGTGGAATAAATTAGCATAGCCGGTGACAATCGACTTACATACGGTTTGATTGAATTAAGAATTAATTAACGAGTCAGCAACATAACTTGTTCGTAGGCAACGAGAAAATGTCCACAGAATTTTTTAAAGCAACTTGTTCATTTCACTAGCAACACAACCGATGAACTTACTCAATTTGAAATGAAACGCTCAGTTCTTGATCTCATTAACAATCGGATGGGACACGATATATATGATTCTTGCGACTCTGTAGGCAACATGATCTGAAGCAGGCAAGAGGCTAGTGTGGGACCCGAGGTGGCGGGCTCCCATTTGCAATGGTTCACCTTTCTGCAAAAGGCGTCGCTCCCCATCAGGCAAAACTAACAGCGCACTTGTGTTTGAAGTACGGTCGAAATTTGCACCGGTTTCATCACTTTGCTGATTTCGGAAAGAGTTTGCTCTCGATGAAATCTGTTCGGCAGATCTATACGCTTGCAATCGACCCAAAAACTAATGCTAAAAATTGCCAGACTTCCGGAATGGCGCAGCATTCATTGCTAATCAGATAACTTGCGCGTTAAATGCATAATGCAGTGCAACTTACAGAGTGGTTGTGGTTGGTTGCGGATAAAGTTCAAGTTGACGCGCTTCGTAGATCGTTAATTCCGTGCAAGCGAGTGTTGGGACAATGGTCATCAGACAAAACAAAGTGTTCGGGTCGAACCTGTTTACAGAAAAGGTTTTAGCCTCGCAGCACGTCTGCAGCTTTTATTTGACGCATATCGCTCCTGGAATACAATACGAAAATGGCAATGAAAGTTGTTATCGAACAATCTGGGGTTTTTAACCGTTTCCAAAAACTTCATCTTAAATATGTAGTACCGTCTGTTATTGCTCACAAATCACTTGGCTTCGCAAAGACCAAAACATGCTTGGAATTTTTCAGTAAAAATAACAATCCTCGTCCGCACAGCCGTTTTGGAACAAAATTAAATAAGACGGCAAAACAACTTAGGACAGCTTTTCTACCAATCACTGCTTCAAATTGTTTAAGCCTGGCATTTATTCTTGCAAGTCGCAGCACTGCTCTATGAAATTTTCAAGAATTGAAAGGAGTCACAGCATTCTCTTTTGTTCGTAATTTTTGCAAAAATTGAAGAAGGTAATTTAGAAGTTTTCTTAAGCATTTTAAAAATGGTCCAAGATCTTTTTGCTAATAATTGCCCAATTTTAGGAAAATAATGTGGTGGTGAGAGAGAACCCTCATTTCTGCAGCAAGGGTGGCCAAACTGCGGCCCGCGGGCCGCGTCCGGCCCGCCGACCAGTTTAATCCGGCCCGCCAAATACCTTGCACATTTTTTTCAAGCACCACGTTTCCGACCGGACAGCAGTGCAACAGCATAGGCTACTGCCTGTCTCTTGTGGACTTGTCTGCCGTAGCAGCACTTAGCTGCAAGTAGCGCTATAAAAGTTTAAACTAAGTGGTGCGATTTTATTGTTAATATTGCACTACAATACATTTTAATAACCTATTTTTGCATAGATTACGTAAATCGCACAGTGTCCGGCCCTCCACTGGCCAGGCAGTGGCGAATTCGGCCCTTGGGTCAAAAAGTTTGGCCACCCCTGTTCTTCGGCTTCGGTCCTTTTTTGAATTAATCTGGAAGTTTCTGTTCATCAACTGGTGAAAGCAACTGTTTTACGTCAATCTGCTGCAATTGTGAAAACACAACGACAAGCAGAGCAAGAAAGTATAGCATTTGGCACTGACGCTATACTGCTGCTGGCAGTGTAATCGTATTGTTCATTTCATTTCGCCAAAGTTTCAAGATTTTCATTAAAGGAGTAAGTTTTACGAAACTTGCCGGAGCTCTGTCAAAAACTTACCAACTCCTTCCTGTCCAGTGAATGTACTTGTAAAAATGCCAGTAACCGTGCACTTTGATTCCATACCAAAATGACAAGATGCCATCACCTAAAAAAGATTCGCTCTTCAATACAGCAACGGACAAAAACGACAGTCGTTTGAATTGCAAGAAACAAAATCAATATTCCGTTCGAAACGAACCTTGACTTTTACAAATGCACCGTACATTAAAAATGTAGCTGCTGTCATGGTTAATCCAAGTTTATCTTGTTGATTGCGATTTGCAGACGTTAGCTTTTTTATTCCCTAGCAGTCAGCAGATATTTGCAGTTTGCTACCAGCCTTCCGGTGTAACATTTACGTCTGATATGAAATACATTCATATATCGCAGTAAAAGGTCAGCTCAAGCTTGCAACCAATTACTGACCCAGAACCGTCGCCAGAAAGTTTTCAATAGGGGGGCTTTGCGTTTGTGCAGGGGGGGTTGAAATTGAAAATTTGAAAAATACTCCACTGATTTATAGTGTTTCATATTTCAATTTGGGGGCTTGGTGCTTTGTTTGGGGGGCTAAGCCCCCCCGTAGCGACGGGATTGCATTGATCAACTCGGCTTTGATCAAATTCAGGTGCCCGGATCATGTACATGTATTTGACTTGAATATAAAGGTTGAGCAGACTTATTCTATACAGAACACATGCACAAAGACCAACTTTGAACATATTTAACCGCAGCCAAGCAGAAAACCAAGCCAGCAATGCGGCTGCACAGTTTCGCAAAGCGTTGAGGCAAACAAGTTCACTCACATAATGATAAAAAAGCTCCGATGGCCAACAGTGCGTAAGCCCAGATCGGGAATCCTCGGTAGCTTTTCGTCAGTCGCCACAAACAAACCCCGCACAGGGACAAAAGGAAGCAGCGCGCTAAAAACGGGCCGAAAATCGAGAAGATGATCTTGCGAACTTGATCTTTGCGTTTCATCTTTGCTGCTTGAATCGAGCTGATCTCGTCTGTGAATATGAAAACTTCCAGTTGAAAAGATTTGTGCTAATGCTTTTATTCCTGAAAAACAGTACCTGCACCATGAAAATTAGCATTATTTAAACATTTCAGTTTCACTAAAAATCAGCAAACAGCTTTGATAAACCTAAAAGAAAAAAAAGATGCCTTTGACCAAAAGTTTTCAAAGAGCAGCTTCAGTTGAAACGCTTCTTTGTTCTTTCGCCTACACATCAACTTCGTTCAGTAGTATTAGACATGGATCCTATTCCATCAATCTACACGAACAGCTTGCTTCACATCGGATCAACTAAAAGCAAGACACTTGCACGTCACTATCACGCCGGAAGTGACGTGCAGTTTTCGCAGAGGCCGCATGAATGAAAAGCAATTACACTTGAGAAACTTCCTGTCTATCTTGTGGTATTCTCTGCAACGTCACTTTCAATCACAGGAAAGGAGTTTTAAATGGGTACAATCGTACAAACATTACATATACTGTCAAGGGTTGTGAAGTACTACGGGCGTATAATCACCTAAGCCCCGTGTTATAATACTATTCCAATGTCTTGTCAAAACTCTTGCACCTTGCAAACAAATAAGCAAGCCAAATTCAAAAGAATAAACCACAATAGGTAAAAGTAGCTTACTAGGAATGCACGGGAAAAGACTGTCTACGAGCTTTCGCTTACGTGTTAATACGCCATACATACGTAACAGGCCCGGGTCCAGGAGTTTCCGGTAGACTGGGCACGAGATGACTGGTTTTCAAAGCTAGTTATTAAAAATATTTTGCAACCAGAGTGCTTTCGTTGTCTCGCAAGACTACGCACGTAAGGGAAAGAGACGCACATTCTCGAAGAGCACCTTGAAGAACCCATTAAAACTACTGCCACTGAAAATATGCACGAAAACCAAACTATTGCAAATCCATCAAAATTAAAGCCCCATGCGTGGTCAATTTTGTCGCAGCTGCTAGAAACAAATAATCGCTTCGACAATCCAAACAAGGTTTCTTGCATCTAATTACGTGGTTTTGACGAAGCAATAGGCTACTTGAGTCGCAGGGACCATGTCGTTCTCGGATAAATATATAAGCCTAAACATATTATGGTTATAAATAGTAGTGTTGTCGGAGAACGGCGTGACCAATACACTGGGACCTGATTCTGCTGCATTAATTGCCAGGGTGGAGAAACCCAGCTTCTTGTCCGGTCACCACACCTAAACGAATTGCTTGCATGGTTCAAGAGCTCAGTCTGTTCGTAAAAAGACTATTAGATCCATACCTGGGGCCCAGTCACATGTCACCGCTAAAGGCCAGACTGAACCCGGGAATTATCAAAGATTATTCCACTTTTCCCCAAACCCAAGAACGTCTGAGCTGCCGTTCCATCTCCAGTTACAGTTTAACTTCAAGGGAATGCTACATGTTAAACTGTATGTGGGATGCACTGTGCGTTCTGCTGATGACAAGCCAGTTCAGTGACTTTATCACTTGCCGGGCTTGCTTTGGAATTTTTCAGTGATCATCTCTCTCGCGGTAGTCATCTGTCTCGCACTGCACTCACAGCAGGCCCGTAACCAGGGGGGCGCATGGGTGGCGAAGCCCACCTAGAAAATTTTTCGTCACCCCTGGAAAAATGTGTTGGACATAATTTAAAACTATTAGACACGGTTAAAAAAATGAGGGCCTCTCTCAGAAAACTCTTCGCCTCACCAGTGCCGGATTAAGGTAGCGCGGGGCCTGTAGCATTTCAAGAGCGCGGGCCCCAAGTTTGTGGGCATGCTCTAGGTATTAAGGTAGCGCGGGGCCCCTAGCCACAAAGTGTGCGGGCAAGGCATCCGTGATTTGAGCTTTATTCTCTGCATGCTCTAAGTATATCCAGTTCGCATCGTGACATGACAGTCTGAGTCAGGGGCGCAACCAGCTCTTCATTTCGGGGGG
>Ga0210059_1009204_pt1 | contig 15460 bp, 8 predicted proteins | sample Ectturendosymbi2_FD_188042 | JGI IMG/M metagenome (GOLD analysis project Ga0210059, IMG submission 188042) | Ecteinascidia turbinata endosymbiont from Florida, USA - Sample 2 (SPAdes) (version 2) | ecosystem: Host-associated > Tunicates > Ascidians > Unclassified | place: Key West, Florida... | reverse complement strand
GAGATTCATGACCACAGGTGAGGATCGGAACAAAGACCAATTTAAAAGCAGAAATCTTTGCGGTCTTTGAATGCACCCGTTTCGTCACCACGGAGCAATAAAGCTCACGCAGAGCCAGGGGCGGATCCAGGGGTGGGCGACTGGGGCGATCGCTTCCCCTAAAACTTACGAAAGTATCTTTATTCACCCTAATTTTTTACAATTCGGAAAACAACATTCGCGATATAAGCCCATTCTGTCATCTATTGTTTTGTCACAGCAGTGTTGTGAAGTGTACTTCTTCTCTCTTACCATAGGTGTACGGGAGTTCATATTTTTTGGGATGCAAAAAATTTTTGCCCATATTTGGTCTTGTATTTCCCAAGTAACATATAAACAGCAAGTCTTAATGTTAAGACTAAAACGTGCCATTGTAAACAAATCAAGGTGTGTGCATGCCTAATTACCAATTACCGGGGTTCAAAGCCGTACGCCCTCAACCAGCAATCAATATTCTGCATAGCCACATGTGTACAATGGTAATGTTTATTGTGTTGAAAAATGTTAGCTAATTACAATAAAATCGCTCAAAAAATTGCTGTTCATGCCACTACGTGTGGAAGGTGTTCAGCAGCTTCAGTTTCAAGTTTTTATATATGTTCTAAACTTATTCTTCCAACGCGATCATCCTAATAGCTAAAATCTGTTCCTCTCTGGCATAGATGTGTGCAGTTGTGTTAGCCACAATCGCATTCAATCTGGAAAAGGAGTAAAATATCAGGTTACGATATAAAATATTACATTGCTGCAAGTAGGTTAAGTCTCAAGTAAGGAGAGGGAAAGGAGGCAATTTAATACATAGCATATAGCTTAGCCTTCCACATTAGGCAATCTTCACTGCAATGTGATGTACTTAAAATACTACAACTTCCTTAAACGTTTACAGTAGGGGTCACCAACGTGGTGCCCGTGGGGGTGCCAGGTCGCCCGCAAGGGCCAAGTAGGTCGATCGCGGGTATAAGCGTAGCCAGGGGGCATTCTCTTCAAATTTCTAGCATTTTTTGTTGTTTTGTGCTTTGAAAGGTGTTGTCCCAAACAAAATAATGCAGCTCGCTAAAAATCAAAATATTTGGTCCCCTCAAAATATTTGAGCTGGCTATTGTATATTATCCAAATTGGAATGAAGTTCACCAAAAATGATTAAAGCTGTTCGAAGTTACCCAAAATTGAATGAAGATGTTCCACTTGGCCCAAACTTGAATGGAGCTATTGCTACTTGACCAGAGTTGATTTAGTCTGTTGGAATTTTTAGCTTTGGAATTAAAAAATTTAGCCAAATTTTTCCAATTTATAGAAACATCTCTAACTTCACCCAAATTTGAATGAAGTTGTCCCAATTTGCCCAAATTTCACTGAGATTGTTAAAATTTACCCAAATGATTCTAATTTTATCCAAATTTTAACAAAGCTCTTGTAGTTAACCCAGACATTTCTAAATGTACTAAAATTTCAAAGGAGCTATTCCATATAGCCCAGCTTTGAACAAGATGTTTGAAGTTGCCCACAATTGAATGAAGCTGTTGCGAATTGCCAAAGTTTGATTTGACTGATGGACTTCACACAAATGTTTCCAATTTATCTAAACGTTTATATTTTCATCCAAACTTGAATGAAGCTTTTCTCATTTGCCCAGATTTAATTGAAGCTGTTGGACCGTACCCAAATGCTCCTAATTAACTCAAATGTTTCTAATTTTACCCAAAACTTGAATGAATTTAACTTGAATGAATTTTTTGGTTGGCCTAATTTGATGAAGGCTGTTGGAATTACCACATGATTCCAGTTCACTCAAGACCTTCAGGGGCAGTGTCTATTTTGCCATTAGGGGCAAAAAAGAATGGCAAAATAGTCCAAGATTATTTTGCCGTTTTAGCCACTATTTTGCCGTTGAGTTGACCATTGTTTTGCCTTAGTGCGGCAAATAGATACTACCTCACTTATATGTGAATGTAACCGCACACTTTGCCGAAATGTTGAAAATTTTTGCCCGAATAATGGCCAATTTTTCAGCGTTGGGGATGCGACCGCATCCCCTGCATCCCCATGCCGTACGCTTATGTCTCTCACAGTAGTGAAACCGTAATGAGACTTGAATCCCAAATATTTCTGAAATCGCTCCCCTGAACTTACTGGTTGGATCCACCCCTGCGCAGAACTGCGTTAGCTTTACCAATCCGTGTATCAATGCTTTTGTTCCGACTTCCGTCACTCGTGAATACCACCCCAAGGTACTTGAACGTCTCCACCTCAATTTTTAGTGCTGATTTTCGTTCCTGCTTGGTCGCACGCAGCAGAAAATCGATCAAATGCGTGTTGAGGACCCTGTTGAGAAGATCCACGCAGGCAGTACCAATGCGTCCGCTAAAAGCAAATGATTCATCGTGCAGTTCCCAACAGTGACTGAAGAGTGGTAGACTGAAGAGTGGTGACAGCACACACCATTACCGGAGTCCAACACCAAAGCTGAACGGTTGTGATTTTCCTCCCTTGACACGGTCACAATTTTCTGAGCAGGAATACAGTTACTTGACGGTCAGCAAGAGGCACCAGTCAACAGAGTACTCCCGCAACATCCACAGAAACTTTCACGAGTAAGCCGGTAATGTACTTTCCATACTTTCCCGAGATCGACAAAACATGTCTATACTTCTTTGGCATGCTCCCAGAATTTCTCGAAAATTTTCTGGAGTGGAAATTTGTTCTGTAGTGCTACGACAGCAACGAAAACCGCACTGGGTATCATCCAGCTTTGGTTCAATTATTTTCGTGGAATCATGGCATGCACTCCTACTGGGAGACTAAGCAAAGAGATGTCGCGATAGTTGGTTCATTCACTCCTGTCTCCCTTTTTGTGTATGTAGATGATCAATTTACCAATCTTTCGGTGCCCTTTCAAAACGTCATGCCATTCGACACACAACAACTATCCGGCGTTCTAAGTTCCCTTAATTCACTATCAAACTTTTCGGAGTTAGCTTTAAGCTCGGATTTAGCAGCGGCATCAGAGAGCTTATTGATGCACAGTTCTACAGAAGCTTTCATCTTTGCAAAGTTAAAATATCCCGCCTGAAAAACTTCGCTCAGTTCTGTCAGGTGAGGTGCCAATGTTGACAAAAGGAAAGCAGCATGTTGAAATTTTTTGTTTTCATAAGTCGCAGGAAAACAACGCACATTGCATGATTTTTTTCTGACCGCTGCTTCAGTGCGGCCCAAATGGCCAAAATCTCACTCATTCTCACTGCTGCCTCACTCGACAACCACCTTGTTTTGAATGCGCGTTGCAACTGCCGACCTTTAGTCCTTGTTGTATTTGATGCATCGCCAGGCAAGCCGTTCGCAACGGCGAAACAGCAAAACACTTCCATAATTGCAGTGCTTTTTGTAAAGTGTTTTCGCAGTTTTGTACACTGTACAAATCTGCGGCAGTATAGTAAGAGGCCGAAGCGAGGCGGTGCCCACGACAATGCACAGATACCTAATTTACAATTGCAGCCATCTGTTGCAGTAGCCACGTGCAGGAAAACATGCTTTCCTCAATTCGTTTTACTTCAATACAAGCAAAACCATATCTTATGGCTTTCAGAATTTAGGGTGCCATTGCAAAATATTAGGGTGTCATTTTGACACCCAAAAACGGCTTAAAAACACTGGTTTAGCAATGCTCTACCGAAGGTCATGAATACTTGTTTCAAGGCAATTTTGGTAATAATAAACCAACATGGTTGGAGGGATTTGTGACAGTTCACAACGGAAATTCACTAGGCTAAACTTGAAGGCAACTCGCAATTAATATTCGCTATCGCCGTAAAAGTCGATGCGACGATCCAGTGGTAGCAAGGTTATGATTGTTGGGACATTTTTTCTATCTTTAAAAATTCTGAAGTTTTCCTTTTGAAAACTGGAGTTTGACCGATTGCGTATTTTCCGATAGATATATCAGTATTGATAGCTTTCAATCAACATCGGTATAATGGAACTAATAATGCATACTGTACGTGAAACGTCCAAAAACCCGCGTGCCGATGTATACAGGCTGACAAATGTTGCTGTTTGATGTCTTTTTGTGACAATGATCATCCAACGATTGGGTTGCCCAACCTAACAAACTACTCAGTGCAACAGTTTCTCTACTCTTTTTGTCTTATTTTGTACATTAGACTCAACAAAGTACCTGCACATTCACAATCTTTGTGAGAACCGCAATGCTTGACTCCCAGCCGGTGACAATCTCAGTGGTCTTAGATAGTTGGTGCAGTCAAGCGTTGTACTAGTTTGATTGATTGTTAGTTGACCAGTCCGATATGTGTTTTATAATCTATGTTACGAACCATGGAGTCGAAAGTGCATCAAATGCTTTGATTCCAAAGGAACAAACATTTTTTTTAATCAATTCAAAATCTTAGTATGTTTCAACTTGCAGAAATCGCCCCCGTGGAAACTGAATTCGCCCCCCAAATCTCGTAAATCACAAAATCGCCCCCTGGGGGGCGATTTCGGCCACGATGAAGACCACTGCTCTATCACATCAACGATTTCAATCTTGATTACCGATCAAAATTTCTGCATACGCCGCTGAGTGGGACCCCGCAAAAGTACTTCCAAACAGGCCTGCACTTGCTAAGGCCAGCCCCGTGATCAACGATATCTGACTTCTAAGCAGCTTCATGCGTTCGGTCGTTGAGCGTTGTGCTGGTTGTAGCAAACTACTTCCTTTCTGCTGTGTGCCTACGCAAGTCTTCTGTTGTTCCCATCTGCGTGATACCTTGCCAATAATTCTCAAATAGCTTTTTTACCAGTGATGGTATTCCATCGTGTATTAAATATATCGTAACGGACAGTCAGAGATGTAATGGACCACTGACTAGCAGAGTGCAGAAAGAAAGTGTTAAAAAAGTTCATTTGCCCTCAAAAAGGATCCAGCGTTATTGCGGGCTCGTGTCTTGATTCAGAGAAACGCAAGTCTTAACATTGTCGTTGTGCTGTCAACGTGGGTCCAGCTTTTTTCGGAAAGGTTTTGCAAGAGTGAAATTGTTTTAGTGACAAATCCAAGTAATTAGTGACAAAACCAAAATTAGCTTCAGTAGTTGTGCAATAATCAAAGTCAAGGAATTGCACTTCGCCTGTCTGGCCAGCTGTGCAGGCTTGTCGAAACGCTAGTTCCAAGCATTTGTGGACAAATGTTAAAGTTAGTGCCTGTTGGATGCATTCGTTAGGCGTTTCTGATGCGGTTATCCAAATTATGTCATGGATGAGTCTAGTTTGTCAAATTATGTCATGGAAAAGTTCCACCTCATTTAGCACACCAGCCAGTGTTGCCACTTCTGATGCTTTAACATCAGATCTGATGTTTTGATAGACATTTCTGATGTGTGATTTTTTGGCGAGAAATCCGATGTTGACAGCTATTATAATAGCTTATTTTTGTTTTCCACATTTCTTCTCTTTTTAGGTTGAAAAGAAGTTATATTCATAATTCTTTAAGTTTCTTTCATCAATCTCTCATCCCAGTGTGTGTTTGGTTATCGTTATAAACCAGTGTTTCTTAACCTTTTTCACATATCTTACCCTTTCACCAAACAAGATTGCCAGATTTAACCCCAATACACTCAATGGTGCTCATTTATTCAAAATACGAAAATAACAAATTTTTACAGTTTGGAATGATTTGTAAAATTTACATTTGCTGCAATTGATGGTTCAGTAAGTTTACCCCTTTGGAAGATGAAATTTACCCCCAGGGGTAAATTTACCCCAAGTTAAGAACCACTGTTCTAAACTCTGAAGAAATTCCTTTCGCAACATTGGGATGATCACTGTACCTTATTCATGATCAACTTCTCCATTGCGGAGAAGTTGGTCATGCGTACGACTTTTCGTTGTAAAGAGGTTCGTGAAAGAAACATTTAGCTTATATGAAACTGCTACGTAAAAATCTGGTGTTATCTGATGTTGAAGACAGCAATCTGATATTAACGAGACTAGCACCAGTGGCAACACTGACACCAGCATTTGGCTGCAAGATGTAATGTACAGTAATGTGCTGCCAGACAATTTTAACAGGTTTTGGGGAAAAATCTGAGGATTTAAGGAATTTAGGTATTTTTAGGGAACCTGCATTTTTGGGATAAATCTGGAAAAAGTTGCGGTCACACGTTTCCATCTGATGTGAAAATAAAGTTGTGATTTATTGGCAGTTACAGGAAAAGGAAGTACTGCACAATTACATCAAATTTATATATTGTATTTTCCTTATTAGAGAATCGTTAGGCCTACCTGGAATTACCATCATTAAAGAGTGCGTCAAAAGTAGATCCTAATCATGCTTCAGTGAAAAATAGGGCTTAATGGTAGGCTACGTCAGTTTTGGGAAAATCATGTTATACTGTGGTATGAGCCGCAGTTAGCCAAACACTGGTAGCTTTTGGTTCTACACCACCAAAACGTAGTAGGTTTGAGATGATATTGCTTTAGAGATATGCAGTAGCAAATCATCTTATAATTTACAGACAATATGGTTCTTGAGGTGTGATTTAGCTATGCTAGTGTGATTGTTTCGTTCTATTTTTCAAGAGTTCCTAAATCATTATGTAGTAAATGTGTGATGTAACACACTGTGCTGTTTGTTAAAAAGCCATTAAAAATTTTAAGTACATGAAAATAACCAACTGATTTGTGCAAAATGTAGGAAATTTTTATAAAATTTGAGAATTTTAAGCTCAAATTTAGGGAATGTCTAGTAACTAATTGTGGGCGCTCTGATTCTGATATTCCCAGCAGATTTTAACAAGCGTACCGGTATGTCTTTGATAATCGTTCAACAAACTCTTCAGGCTTAGCTTGTGTGTTTGAAAGTGGGTAAATGTGAGCCGGTGATCTCTTTGTTCTTCGGTAAATTGTTTTTGGTCCAGTATGCGTCCAACACCAAAGGTCTCATTTAAACAATGCTCGTCTGACTTTGCAGATGGAATTAGTGCATTGCAACCTGATTCGGTGCGGAGGAAAACCGTCGCAACGCTGAGATTGTAGTGTCGTATTAATATTTGGTGTAAAAAGCAACAGGAACTGTACCTTTACATCCAGCATACACAAGTGGGTAACATATAAAAACCACACGCTAGTAGGTTTTCAAACTACAGTCCGCTCAGCCAGTTGTCACGAACTTGCAAGCGTTCTCTATTCGTTTCATACTGGTTTAACGAGCTGTAGGGAAACAAACAAGCATGTAATCAGAAAGCTCTTCTCTCCTAAGCTGCCTAAATTTCTGACGATCTCTTCCGCTTAAACCAAGCGCATTCATTTTTAGAAGCTTTTGACGTTTGATAAAACTCGCCCTTAGTGTTCCTGTGTGGTTATTGATTACGCAGAGACCCTAATGCATTGCATGATATCTCGCGATCGCAGGAGCATTTCTTTGTATTCGCACCAGGGAACACTGATACAGTGTTAACAAACATAAGATAGCGCTAGGCTATAATCTATTCCAATCAGCACTTTATTGGGTACAAAAATTTTTCGAATGATAAATCTAGAATGAAACATCAATTACATTTTAATGTAGCATTTTACATGTGAATAATATTTATAACAGGAAAACTTGTTCTCAAGCCTAAGCACTACCTCAAACTTACTGTAAACTAAACCCTATCTCCGAAAGCTAAACATCACTTCAAAGCTAAACACTTGAAAACGCCAGCGAAGCTGCAAAACGAGGAATAAAAGTGCAGCATAACACGGCTGATGCTTGTGCACCAAGAAAATTACCGCTGACTTGACAAAACTGCAGCAGGTTGCATGGAAAGTGTGTCATTGGTTTGGTTTATGGATTTGTTTTTGGCAATTTGTAGGTATTGAAAAGGTGTTTTCTACTGAGAAGTGAAATTTACAGAAAGTATTGTACTTCACTGGCCAATTATTGAAGTCATCAAATGATTTTGTCTGGAGATTGACTGCGTGGTTGTGTAGGTATGTTAATGTTGTAAAAAGTCCGCATTTTGTCAGGCAGTTTGGTCCTTTCTTCTACTGCTGCCGACAAAGAATGACAAGCGACAGTTGTGTGAGTTTGCAATAATTTTATTCATGACACCTACCTAATAGCAAAAGCCTTCCTGATTGGCGAAGATTTTTTGAAAATTAATCTTGTTCCGAGCTTTTTGAAAAAAGTTTTCAACTTCTAAATGGTGGTGTTTCAAGAGTTTGTTTTGGTTTCATGATTTTGCTTTCGAAAAGTTGTTTCCTTTTATTTAACAAAACCTGTACATGACTACTGAACCGCGTTTGTCTTTGGTGATGACGTCAATAAAATTGCACTGAGGTAAACAGTGGCACTTTTGCTTCATTAAACGGTTTTTCAAAAAAATGTTCATTTTAAAGTTGGCGGTCTTAATTATTTATTCATGACATCGCCGGCACACCACGTCTTAGCTCGAAATGGTTGCAATCTCACTGCGTCGCAATTATGGGTGGAGTCTTTCGGTTCTCGCATCGTTGCGCATGTTTTTCTACACACTGAGAAGCATTCATGAAACGGTCATACTCGTGCGATACGGACATGCAGAAAGTCAGCCATGGCTAACGAAGTGTGACGATACGCAAAAATCCCAGTAAAAATATTTCCAAGTGGGGAGAAATCCTCTGAAAGAAATTTGGTTGTATTTAAAAAGTTACAAGTCTTGTAAAGTTTTTATTGCTTTCAGATGCTCTTATTATTTCGAAAGAAATATGCATGTTGAAAGTAGCAAAATTTCCGATAAGCTCACGAATGCACGCTTATTTTGAGTTTGGCAGAAGTTGTCTAAGTTCAATTTTACTTTCAGTAATACGTCAATCATGTACAACGCTCAAAGCATGATTAATGCTTGTAATATAAGAAATGCTCCAGGTTATCAAGTCAAGCCTTCATTGTAATGGTATGTAGGTAATATGAGAGACCTGCAGCCAACGAGCCAAAGGCAACCGTGTCGATATAATCAAATCCCTTTAAATGATATAAGTTTACTCATTTTTGTGAAAATAAAGGGTTCCGTAGCTTACACCAAGCAAGTTCCTGTGAAAATAAATGGTATCACCTAATTGACGCGCAAATAAACATTCAGAACAAGATCCTCCCCCATGTGAAATAATTGTTACGATGCTTTGGGTTGTTTGACTCAATCCGATGTTGTCTTCCGCTTTGTGCGCTAGCTTTTCTCTCAACACAGCTTGCTTTCCACTGCAGTCAGCAGGTCTGCGTTTTCATATACTTATACACAGGGGATGCGTCATGCACAGCATGGACTAATTGGACTTACCCATGCCAGTGACCGACCGACGTACGCAGACTTCTGCTGCCCGAGTAACTGTAAGAACGGTTTCACTTTTAAGATGTTGGGACACAGACAGGATTAACACGTTGCGTTACATGTCTGCCACATCAGCGTCTTATAGCAGCACCAGCAAAGTGTTGCCACACAAGACGGGAAACAGGGGGCATGTTGTTAGGTGCTTACCAACGGTTAATTTCCAAGAAAAATGCAAACGACCGGGAAACGTTAAATGTGAGTTCTGTCAGGTGTCTACCCAACGAGTTTCCGTCCGATGTAGAGAAAAAGAAAAAACAGACAAAGAAACAAACATGCACGTTCACCAGCATGTGCGAGCATATAGATTTTGTTTTTTAACAGACTGGACTCTTTCGGTAGCATGCCGAACGCTGTACACAGTTTACGAATTTACTAATTCGTATGTCAAACCGCTTTCACAAAACCTCTGTTGGTGGTTCCCATTTTCCATGGACCCATGAAAAATTGTTCTAATCTCTTCATACTTGCTGCTGTTTCTTCTTTAGAGATTAATTTTGTGGAGATATCAATTGCATTATTTGATCCAGTTTTCATTCATATTAAAAGTAAGTTACTCGCAGGTGAACGAATAGAGGGTCAAAACTGACTTCCTCATCTGCGTAAAATTGTTTGAAAAACGTAAAGCATCACTTATATAAAAACAGTTTTTTTAAGGAAAATGTTAGGTACCCGGTATGGACCTGTAAGGACCCGATTTTCTCTGATTCTAGGGACCCGATGATAATTTTCTCTGATTCTGGGGACCCAATTTTAAATTCTAGGGACCCGAATCGGGTCTCTAATACACCTTAAAAAAATGATAAAAACATAAATTTTCAAAAATGTTCCTGTGTCCGTTCTGAAAACCTGGTAGTAAACCAAGCTAAAAACACACCAACTTGAAACCTTCATCGAAGAAAATTTTCCAACGCTTTCGTTAGAAAAACCTTGATGCAAGAAAGAACAGCTTTGTTTTTAAAATATGTGTCTACATTCGTTTGTGTATTTCATTTGTTTTCTTATCTTAGTAAGTAACAAGGTCCGTCGCACAAGAGTTATTGTATGAGAAACACAGTTACAGGCAAAAAATATTAGTATACACAAGTCTGCGAGTAAAGTTTCAGAATCGCCTAGCATTTCTTATTTTGTAACTGAAATAAGGTTTGTAGTTATGGGTGGGGGCATTTGAAACGCCAGATTGACATCGAATAAGTGTTTTTTCTTTGACTTAGAGTTTGGTGAGCTGGTCCGCAGCAAAAAAATATTTTCATTGAGAACACGGGTTCTTAAACTGGGATCAGTGAAGGAGATTTAAGCCAGGATCCATGAATGTGATTTAAAGGGTTAATAGGTTTTGCTCTGACATTTCGAAAGGATGAATCGGCTTTGTAGACATTCCAATTACTACTTACTTTCAAATATTAATTGCAAAGTTTCTTCTTGAGGGGTCCATAACCTTTATTGGAGTGTACTAAGGGTCCGTGACCCACAAATATTTAAGAAACGCTGACTGAGAATAACTCAGGCTCTAATTCATTATACTGTAATTTTAAGCAAGCATCGCAGCGCAACACGCTGAAAAGAAAAACCACAAACGATTCAATGTGCACACTTCTCTGAGCAGACAGGATGAGCAGTGCGCTCTTGACCGACAAAACACGTTCTGCGGTAAACAAGTAAAATAGCTGTCAAGGGAAGAATGAACGTGGTTGCCATAGGATGACATTCCAACAGGGTGCGCTAAAGGGCTCCTGGCAATTGCTACGAGATCAGATACAGAAAAGTACACCAAAATTGGGTTGGAACTTGGAAGAACCTTTGATGTATGCTATGCATACGAATTGCAAAGAAAAAAGTGTTTTGACAAAACATAAGCACATTTTCTGGCAGATTTCACAGAAAAGATAAAAAAATGTCCAGCAAGAAGCAGGGCGTTAAAATCATAATGTAGTTGCGGAAAGCGTTCGAAAATCTATCTGGATTGCAATAATTAACAAAGTGCTCAATAGATCACAAAAATACAAAGTACGTTTTTAGGAAAATTGAGAATAGCTTCCCATTTAAGTGGGAAATGTTCAATTCAGGTCCTTAACCTGAATCTTTTCAGTCGGTAGTTACGTAAACGAGTTCACGTATCAACTGTAGTTTTAACCAAACCTGATCTACGATTCATAACTTGGGAGTAACATTTGAAAAAACAAATAACAGAAAAACTTGGGCCCTAATGGTTATGTTGAGCATCATCCGTTCATCCGTGAAAATGGCGCATCCCTTTAGAGACGCCCGTGTCTACAAGCTGGAGTTTGCTGCGCAAAATTGTCTTCAACTTGCGGTGTAATCTTTTTCGCTTACACCTGAATTGTTCGTATTCAGGCGCGTAGCCAAAAAATATGTGGCGGGTAAAGAATTATGTACTTTGATGAATGATTGACATTATGCGTTTGTGGCAATTTTTGTTCAACAGCTGGACAGTTGCCGTCCAAAATTTGGAGTAGCGACAGCCTCTATTCACATTCATTACGAACACGAAGGAACAGGAAACTGTGCGTGATTCAAGGCATAAGCGTGCTAGACGCTTCCACAACGTGTCTTTCGTGCGGCTGCTAACGTGCTCACATGTGATCATCTTAGACATCCACCCGAGGCCTTGTCGTGTTATTGCATTGGAATTGAAATCCTTATTCGTCTGATGTTAATCACTGCTCGTTAGAAAACTGGGGAATGATACTGCCCAAACCTATACGTAATGTTTCTTGTGGCATTTTGGGGGGTTCCATTTTTCTTGCTAATTTCATACCATTGCCGTCATGTCACATATCATGTCCAAATGAAAATTTTAGTGAATCGCCTTTACTTTAAGTCGATTCAGGTTGGTGAGATAATCTTCTTTCCTTTGGTTGAGTCTCCTCAGTCTTATTGTTTCTCCAAATAGCATTGATTTAAATGTCACCTTTGCATGGTGTGATTTACCGTTCATGAACAACCTTCCTCCCCTGTGTATTTTACTAAGTTTTCAGTGACAATTCCAAAATAATCTGCAATAAATCATCTTGATTCTATTTGAATACGAATTTAGGACTGAGGATGTGTATAGTGTTACATGATATTGAATTCTTATTAAAAACATTTTGCTGATGGATTCAAATTCGTCGCCTTTGAGGACACTTTATAGTTACTTGAATTCATCTGATTTTTTGATAAATTGCATTTGTGTTTAGCAGAGCATCTAACTGAGCGATGAAAGCTTTGCCCCATTTTGTTCAGTTACATCAATATTCAAAACCTCTATCCATATGCTCGAATAGCAATGCTTTCATGGACTACATCATCTTTTTTTCTGTCTAAGCATTTGTTTGCTCGTGCTTTGAATTTGAATTCCGATGTTATAAAACGACAGAAGTTTTATTTGGACAAAGCAGATTCGATTTTTGAAACTTGCTATACCTTTGAAACTCATGCATAATGAATTTATGGTCAAGGTTTTCGGGCAAGTTCAACCAGCATTGTTAGTTTTAATAAGGGTACAGTAAAGTTCAGTTGGGTGAACAACTTCTTTCAATGATGCTTGAAGCACACCCACTCAAAGGCAATTTACGTGCCTCAAAAATCGTATAGGTTATTTTCACTGCGTCCGCAGGGCTTACAGTGTCGGAAAAAATCCTGGTGAGTAAATTAAGTGTAACAGCATTTTTGAAGCCATCACGGCCGACTGTAGGATGGTTGTGTTTGAACGTTTATCGTAATCATTCAGGGATTTCAGGCTACCGGGACGACCTTGTAAAGATTTCCTCCAAGTTCTCTTGCTATTGAAAAATTATACTTAATGGCAGGAGAATCATGCATAATGGCTTGTGTAATTCTAGTATACAGTAACCGCATCCAAAAATTGAATATAATATGCTTGGTTGGGCTTGCTTCCGGCTTTGCGCGATCGAAGCACACGCGAAGAGTCTTTCGGCTCAGACTGGCAGTGGAAAAATGTTGAAGGTTTTAGGTATTGGCAAAATGAAGGTGTTAACATTTTGCACATTAGCGTTTGCGCCAACAGCCATGATGATCAGCATTTTATGTTGCACTACTGCTAAAGGGAATTTTACTTTTTTGTTCAACAAACACAATGACGTAGCTGTACTAGTGGTGTACATAACAAGTAGCTGTACTAGTGGTGTACATTAACAACATACACTAAAAGTACGGACGTAGGAGTAACATAATTGTCACATCCGAGAGTTCCACGGAGTAAAGGAAGTCTCGTTTTCTTGGTACAGATGAACTGCAACTTTGCTGTCAAAGAGTGCTGCAAGGACTTTTGAAAGTTGTTTGTGAGAAATGTGTTGCAGGTTACGATTTCAAGGAGATCCCTAACCCTACTAGTTGAGGGGTCAACCTAGTTGTTGCAGGAGTGTGGGTCTGTCCCGCAAATTGGCACCCCTGACGTCTTGAGAATAATGCATTTACGAAACATCATTGAAAATGTATTGATTGATGTAACACAGAGTGGTCCAAACCCTGGCACGCGGGCCGCATTCGGCCCGCGAATACTTTGTGTGTGCCGGACATCACACAAAATCATAAGTACAGTGTATTAGCCACACAGCTCTAAAAGGTCACACATCATTGAAGCAAAGTTAGTGTAAAGACTTTATAGTAACTTTGCATTGAAGTGCCAGTCAATACACAACTATTATGGGATGACAATATCTATTTACGATTTATGACGTTACAATATCTAACCTCTAAGATAGGCTTTATGTGACCATAGAAATGCGTTTGTGTTTGATAATTAAAAATTGTTGCAAGTATAGACTCTGTAATTCAGTTGCAACTAAGGTTGCTTGACTAAGGTTACTTGACTGACTAAGGTTACTTCCACAATGCAAATCTTCTAATTCATTAGAAAGTTCATTAGAAGATTTGTATTGTGGAAGTAACCTCAGTCAAACGTAGCATTAACAAAAAAGAAGTGTCAAAAGAAAAGTGTCAGAGGTGTGAAAACGTCATTCTGCTTTTCGTACGGCAGCAGCGAATAATCGACTTTTTAGCGCGGTTTTTGCCGTAACTCGCGAACCACTGTTAGCAAGATTGACAAATAAGACATTGTAATAAAGGTTTACGAACGATCTTTTGGATAAGCCCCCCAAAAATATGTTTGCATTTGAAATTTTTTAAAACATGCAGTTTTTTTGTTTATTCGCAAGCAATATTTGGCAATTTTCGGTTAGTTTCAAAAAATCGGCTTCACGCTTACCTGTCACCATTTTCGAAACACTTTTTTGGCTTGGACTCCTGACAAATATCACAACTAACCACAAACATCAAAAAAGTCACTCATCCTGGCTTTGCGGGGAAAATGTTTGGGCGAAAAGGGCATTTTTTCAAACTTTGAAAAAATCCGATTTTACAGTTTTTACGCCAAAACTTTTGCCAAAAGCATTTTGGGAGTGTACCATTCGAAAGAAGGCGAAAAATTCTGAAAAAGTTAATATTTTTGATAGAAGCTTTGTTAACTTTTTGTGGAATTTCTGTCAATATTTTAAATTGCCATGACTTTTTTCCTCTTTATTTTTTCTTGAAAATTGGTAGTATTTTGTAAAACGTTAATGTCAACATGTTCTGCGAGTTCAGATTTTTTTGTTATATGGAACTGGTGGTATGGGCCTTCGAAGACGAAAAATGATCAAAACGCCTCAAAAAGACTTTTCTCCCTGGACCCCCAAAAACATGTTGAGTTTTTTGCCTACATTTTTTAAAAGTTTTAGATATGGTTGAATTTTGTATGCAGAACGAATTTTCTGCGGTTTTTTGTTTTCTCTACACAGGTCGTTGAATAAAACCACTGTTTTGCAGCAAAATCGTTTTTTTTCCTGCCCGACATCACAAATACGCCTTTAAGACAACAAAGGATGTGTCGTCTAAAAACCTTGCTTGCAATGTCTTACGTGTTCACGTTGCTTCAGTGATTCGCGAGGTATCGCAAAAATCGTAATGGAAAGGCAATATATTCGCTCCAGGGTCAATCAATTGTAGCACGACGTTTTTGCAAATTTGCCTACCGACTGTGTTTGGTGAACGTGCATTGACTCTGCACATCTTAAAATTGCCGG
>Ga0210059_1009203_pt1 | contig 15461 bp, 7 predicted proteins | sample Ectturendosymbi2_FD_188042 | JGI IMG/M metagenome (GOLD analysis project Ga0210059, IMG submission 188042) | Ecteinascidia turbinata endosymbiont from Florida, USA - Sample 2 (SPAdes) (version 2) | ecosystem: Host-associated > Tunicates > Ascidians > Unclassified | place: Key West, Florida... | reverse complement strand
GTTTTTGATGAGAAGTTGGATTTCATATGCATCTGTAGGAGCTAGAAATAATGAATTTTTTGGATTTATATGTGTAATAAAATGTCTGTAAGTGGTTGGGGATGGTTTTATTTTTGTAGAAAGGGACTTTCCAACTTCTGAGAAAAATTGTTCAAATCTTCACATTGTTTTTGGCATTCTAAGTTTTCAAAAAGCTTATTTTTTGTTGGGATTTGTTTTTTATTGCTATTATTTCATTGACAAGCTTCCATGCTTTTTTTATATCATGATGGCATTTTTGGAAAGCTTGTTTATAATAATTTTGTTTGGAGATTTCTTTTAAGTGGGTAAGCTTATTTCTGTAAGTTTTGTATTTTTTGCGCTGTAAGTACTTAGTAGCAGGGTTGCCAATAAATTTGGCTTTTTTGAAGCCAGATGTGAAATTCTGGCTTCTTTGAACACCTTTGGTTTCTTTTGGAGATCAAAAAAAGCCAGACAAAATCTGGCTTTTTTCATTCAGAAAAGCTTGGCTCTGGAAAAACATTGTTGTCTGAACTGCATATGAATGATATTGCAAATCTCTTCTGAAAAGAGTCTATAGCAGGGGCGGGCAACCTTTTTCGGTTTGCGTGCCGAAATCGGTTAATCAATAACAAAATTATTCTGCGTACCAACCAAAATTTGTGAGAACATATACTTGACATCCTTGAAGGTGTATGTGAAGAGCCTTAAAGAAATGATACAAATTCACCCAAAAACAGTAACAACACAATATTACCAAATTTACATTTATTCACCTTGCAAACAACGCCTAAACAAGAACAAACCTTCAACTATGAAAAATAGATATGCTTGCAAGTTTTTATTGTCGCAGAAGATTGAAAGCAGAAAGCAAGCAGATTCCTCAGAAGCTTGCCGCAAGGCTAAAGTTTGCTTACTGTATTTTCCATTCAAGAATTCAGTAGTTGCACCGGCGTAATACAGTAGCCCATGTGTAGTAGCAAGACAGATGAGTACAGTAGTACTGGGCTAGGTGTAACAAAATTGTTTGAAGTATAATGGTTTATAGATTAAGCAATGACGAGGCATAGGTCAGTACTCTTATTTATCGCTGATATGTCAACAGTTAAGGGCTGCTTCGTGCTTGTGCATGATTTTGGAATGCTTTTTTTTGTTTTAAAGATGCTGTGGTTGAGAATCTGTTCGTTGTTTTACAGGTGCATTGTGATATGAATGTAAAATTTTGAATGTTGAATTAGTAGTCAAATGTTGCAATGAGTGCAATGGTTAGGGTGAAAAGATAACTGTAATACCTTGAGTGTGTTATGTACATATTTATTGTTTCAATTTGTGCATTTAAGTGAAAGTGAAAAAAAATATTAAACGTTTTTTCAGCTAACTAGCCTTTTTTATGTTACTTCATACATTTGATTTGCTGCTAGCCTACTTGTAAATTGTCAGTATGTTTAAAAATATCCTTGAACTTGTTAAAAATATAATGCAAATAATACATATTACCTTAATTTTTATGTGCAAGTACTGGTAGCGTGCATTTCAAGTTCGGTTTTGACTTTTTTTGAACATTTTGTATGTCTGTTTTTTTTTATAATTTTCTGTTCTTTTTTCAAGGTAAATTTTGGGGTTTTTGTTCATAACAGAGTGGCAACACTGATTACAGCATTTTTTTACCTAAATCAGTTCTGACATGTTTATTTATGATGAAAATTTCTTGAAACTTGTTGTCTTCTGCCATGATCATGAGTGTTGTACAGTTTTGAAAAAAGTTATCAAAAGAAGTGGGCAGGATATTGGCATTATACTTATACATGAACTTTTCCAAACTAAGTTGGTAGAAATCAGAAACTTTGAGCATTTTAAGTAATTTAAAAATAGGCAGTGGCTATAGATTTGCCCGTGGATCTTGAAATTTGAAAACTTATTAATACGCCACCTGTGACTTAACAGTTACGCACATCGAGAGTGTAGTAGGCTTGGTAGAAACGAACTAAACGTAAAAGGTAAACCCCAAACCTAACCTTAACCCTGACCGTAGCCCTAATCCCAACACTAATCCTAAACTAACCTTAAGCCGACCTAATCCTAAGCTAAGCTAACCTAAACTAAACTAACCCTAACCTAATGCTATCCTATCCCTAACGTAACATTAACCACTAAATGTAACACCTAAGCCTAAAAAAAAGTAAAAAAAAAACAACGAAAGGCGGCAAGGTGAGAATCGAACCTAAAACCATCAGCATAGTAGCCGTAGTGCCTAACCACTACACCATGAGACCCACACCGTTTGAACGACAAACTGACCCTTTTATCAGGACAGGTGTATCCGTAGTCACTTCCTTAAAAATATTGCTTGCACTTGATGTTCTATTGCTGTAAGTCATGTATTTCAAAATTCGTTTTTTTAAGCAATGAAGCATACTGTACCTGTGTTACTGTTAGTGTGTTGCAAGCCTGCCGCTGTTGGCCTAGTTGAGGGTTGTCAGATTGGCCATTTCTCAAGTGTGCTGGCCATAAAAAACACATTTGGCAATTTTTTTTAATTTGGTCATTTTTTTCAATTCGTCACTGTAAAATGAAATTTCTATTTTACAGTGAGTTGAGTTGATGTTTTTTGGCAATAATTAACATTCAGAAAGAAAAAACACAAATTAGTGCAAGGACTCCAGGGCATTGAAGGAACGAGTCGATTATCAAGTCGATGCCCCTCAACAGTTAAATTAGCTTTGTTACTGTCTGATTTGAACTTGTGGTGTTGCATATATGTGGGAAGGAGCTGCTAGATGATCAACACTGTTGCGCAGGTGGTGCTGGGTTGCAACTGGTCTTTCTAGGTGGATGGGTTGCTTAGATCCGCAAGGATCTGGGCGTGGCAGAGAAAGTATAAACCCAACTAAAATGAAACTCTGCTCAGGTTGTCATAACCCTTTCACATCTAGCAAGCTCTACATTTGTTTGCAGTGAGAAACTAAATAGGCTTAGTATTAAAAGGCAGTGGCTACAGAACAGCCACCTGTGGATCTTTAAATTTGAAACCTTATTCGACCATCTCTTGTAATGTGACAGTAACGCATGTGGAGAATGCAGTAGGCTTTGGAGAAACATGGACCTAACTGTAGCCTTAACCTAACACTAAGTTATGCTAACACTAACTTAACCCTTATGTAACGTTATCTAATGCTAGCCAAACAAACCCCAAGCTTACCTAACTCTAAGCTAACTTTACCCTAACCTTAACCTAACACTAAGCTAACGCTAATCTAATGCTAACCTAACGCTGACCTAACAATAACTTAACGCTAACCCCCAAAGCAATAGTTGGGAAAGTTTTGAAAAAAGTAAAGAAAAACTGGTCCCACGAATTGAAACGTGCAAGCAGTAACTTACGAAAATGTAAGTGAGGTGCCAATTGGAAAGGTAAACTCTCAACCATTGGCATGGCAGACTTGGAACCTATCCGTTAGGCTACCAGATCGACACCGGTTGGATGACAAACTGACCGCTTTATTCGAACCGGGTCATGCGAGGTGGTATGGTCGAATAAGTTTTGAAACAGGAAGATCCATGGGTGGTTCTGTAGCCACTTCCAACTAAAAAGATTTTGGCATTTTGTGGACGGACTTCATGTCACTGTTGTAGTAACACTATGATAGGTCTATTGGAACTTCCGGACACCTGTGTTGTGTAAATACCACAAGATCACTACGATTGCTAAGACAAGATTGCTAAGATTACGAAGATCGCCAAGAACGCTGATATCGCTAAAATTGCTTAACGAGTACAACCTTTCTATGTTTTCAAAAAGAAATGCAAGTTACACTTCTTAAAGCAATATTAACACGTTGAGAGCCGGTCTACGGTATATTCGTACTTGGATTTCGGCCTAAAAAACAGCAGTTTTCGGTTGCCTTACCAACGCCCTAGCTCCTCTGTCGATTGCGCTAGAGAGCTGTTCAAGAGCTCAAACGGATCGGCCAGTCTAATAGATTGCACTCGAAAAAAATTTTTTTGGTTGGGGGTGCGGATTTTTTGTGACTGACGTCATAAGTGAAGTTGTTTTAGGGTCATTTTGGCTCATGTTACCTGGCCTAGCCCCATCATAAGTTTTGAACCTGGCTTAGCCCCATCATAAGTTTAAGTTTTGAACCAGAAACGTTAGAAAGTCGATCAAAGGCTCAAAAGACTCAGACTCGAGCCTAGTTTCCAATGAAAACTTCAGCGAAACACTTTGGCCTAGCGGTTGGGCCCTAGGCCAGGCAACATGAGCCAAAATGACCCCAAAACTACTTCACTCATGACGTAAGTCAAAAAAAATGTGCACCCCCAACCAAAAAATTTTTTTTCGAGTGCAATCTACTCGACTGGTTGATCCGTTTGAGCCCTTGAACAGCTCTCTAGCATAATCGACGTAGGAGCTAGGGCGTTGACAAGGCAACCAAAAACTGTAGTTTTTAGGCCGAAATAGAAGTACGAATATATCGTACGCCAGCTCTCAAACTGTTAATATATACAGTAGTTCTAAGTTTTGCTAACATAAAGAAAGACAGTGTTGCAATACGCAATTTTGAGTTTATGGAAGAAGTTATTAGCATAGGGCCAAAACTTGCTTTCTTCGTAAAACCAGATTTTTTTGTCAAAAAATACATAGCCTTCCAAACATTTTGAGTACTCTATGGTTATGTAAATTGCCATAGTTGAAGGATTTTTTTTATTTTGGCCATAACTTTTTCAAAAAACAGCCATTTTTAAATAAGATTTTGGCCATAAGCTACGAAAAATATCTGGCAACCTGGCCTAGTTACTGGTATTGTGCTTTGCACTGGAACTTCAGCTCAATACTTGTCAAACATTAAAATTTGAAAAGCGTGAAAAAACACGCATTGCAAAAACATTAGCATCTAAAGAATATGCATACCCAATAATGTTGCCATTGTAAAATTTGGAAAAGGAAGTGGCTATAGCATAGGTCTGCTGGCAGTGACATGTTTTGAATAAAACGCTGCCAACCATGGTAGTCCAGCAGACGCGTCTGCTGTGCGAATGGTTTTTGGTTGGGCTGTCACTGTGGCGACTTTCGTTTTGGTAGTTGTCATTATTCGTAAGACCAGTTTTTCTTCAATTTTTTTAAGGAAGTGGCTATAGAACCACCAGTGGATCTTTTTATTTGAAACCTTATGTGACCGCCACTTGTAACATTACAGTAATGCACTACAAGAGTGCAGTGGGCATGGTGAAACGTACTAAATCTGAAAGGTAAACCTAACACTAACCCTAACCCCGAAAGCTAAACTTTGGAAACTTTTGAAAAAAGTAAAGAAAAACTGGGCCCATTATTTGAAATGTACAACCACTACTACCACCAAAAGCTGCCAAGGTGAGAGCCAAACCTAAAACCATTGACACAGCAGACGTAAACACATCCGCTACACTACCACAGCGGTGCCGCATGAGTGACAAACTCATCATTTTATTCGAGCCACATCATCAGAGGCGGTTCCGTAACCACTTCCTTTTTCAAAAGTTTTCAAACTTTTCTATTCAGGTGTAAGGTTTAGGCTAGGTTTAGGGTTTAAGCTTTAGGTTTGGGTTTCAAGGCTTAGATTTAGGGTTTATAGATTTAGGGGTAAGGTTTAGGTTTAGTATGCTTCTACCAAGTGTAGTGCAGTCTACTACACACTCGTTGTGCATACTGTCAAGTTACAGGTGGCAGATGAATAACTTATCAAAACTGAAGGTCTGCTGGTGGATCTACGGCCACTGCCTTTGGAAAAACACTTGCCGTATTCTTTGTCAAACATCTGGCAACCCTGCTTGAATGGTGTAGTGTAGACTGATTTATTTGTGTTTTGACAATGTGTATATTCTGTCATTTTGGGTTGGGAATGGGAAGTGGTGATGACCACTAAGAAATGGCCCAACCTTAAATCCACAGGCAGTCTGTGGGAACAAAAGTGATGTTGCTTGTAGATTGCTTGAATATAGAGAAGGGTTTGTCGCTAATGATGCAAAATATAAGAGGTTCTGGCATGTGGCAGTGAAATACATTTGCCAGGATGCTTTACTGACAAAAATTGAGTTTCTAAAGGTGTCAGTATGTACTGAGAAATATAAGGGGTTTTAATGAAAATATGTCAAATAAAAGGCGTCTTGGTATGTAGCATCCAAGTCTTTGAGATTTTGATTGGCTTTCTAGCATTTCTGGTTCAAACGTTACGGCCTAAAAACAACAAATGAATTATTTTTAAAATTAAGGGATTAATTAATTGTTTTGTTTTTAGGCCATAACTTTAGAACCAGAAATGCTAGAAAGCCTATCAAAGTCTCAAAAGACTGGGATTCTAGCCTAGTTTCTAATAAAAACTTGAATCAAAAGTTTCATATAACGGTTGGGGCCTGGCATCAGGTAACCTGAGCCAAAATGGCCAAAATCCTACTCTACCTATGATGTCACACAAAAAAAACTGAAACCTAAAATTATTTTTTTAATTCCAAACTAGAAGAATTGCCGTATCTTTTGAGCATTTGATCAACTCTAGCACAATCGGCGGGTGAGTTGTGAAGTTGCTAACTGAAACTAGAAACCAAGATTCATCCGAACTGTCCTGGCAGTAAAGGTGTTAATTAGAATATAGATATTATTATTGACAAAAGCAGGTAAGCTCTGCCTTTATGATGGATGCCAAGCCTAGTAAAATTAATTAATAATATTTTTTTACAATTTACTTACGTAATAGGGAACTGCACAATGATTTTAATTGGATTCAATTGTGCTTGGTATCATTAGACACATGGGTGTATTAAAATAATGTGAGGTACAAGAGAAATTTAGGGTTGAAGCATAATCATTAAATAAACTAATAGTTTTTCAGTCACCAGGAAATGAGTGGTTTGCATCTGAGGTCTTTGTTGTTCATCTTGTGCTTTGCCATACTGTTTTACAGTATCAGTAGAGCTGCATTGACATTATAGTCCCATTGATTATTATGATGCATGACAAACTGTTTATTGCAGATACAATACATACAGTTGTGGAATTATTTTGCTGACTGTGGTGAAACATTTGACTCTCAGATATATATAGCACGGCATATGCAAAGATACAACATAAACCAAAATGGTGTTAGCTGATTTGGGAAGAAAGATCAACAATGCATTGCGATCACTGAGCAATGCAACTATCATCAATGAAGAGGTATGTAATGATTTATTACCTAGGTCAGGTGTGAGCAAACAACGGGCCACATGTAGCCTGTTGAACATTTTTTGTTCCCTTTGTATACACAATGACACAATGCATATTTTTGCACAAAATAAAATATGGTGCAGATGAATCTGGTTAATCGCATAGTGAATTTGCCAGTATTTCACCAGACTATGCGATTATCTGTATCAGACAAATATATGCGAGTTTATCGCCTTACGCTGCTCCTGTCCACATGTTTGCTATCTGAAACCACTGATATCTGGTAGCTTGATGCCATACACAGATACGTAATTCTAGAACTGTGAAATAAAACATAGGTTTCAGATGTTGTAAAAATCCCCTGGTCCTGATATTTTAAATTAAGAAATCCTAGATTTCATAGCAAACAAATGGTCATCAATTGAAATGTAATTTCAAAGTCGTTGTGGGACCATGCAGTGCATGTTATCTTTGATGTATGCACTGTGTGTGTGACGTAATAATAATTTGTATCAGTTGTGAAATGTAAACGTTCCCCATACTTGTGGCCATTATAAGTTCTTCTGCTTGTCTTTGACTGTGTAATGTGGTTGTGAACATGTTAATGTCTCAGAGCTGTCATGTACTTTTCATTGAGATTAGGCAATGGCCTTAAGAACACAACAAAACTTTTTTACTAACACTAGAACTTTTTTTTTGTTCTGTATAACCAGTTAGTTAGCAAAACTGCTGTTTAATCAGTTGAATCTGCAAATTCACTGCTTGAGGTTGAACCTGCAGTGTTGTTTTGTTTTAGCTGAAGGTGGTAGTTTCATTTCTGTCAATCCCCCACTCTGACAGTTGCATAAATTAATAGCACCATGTCTTTCGTCTGCGCAGTATACTTCACCTTTCTTTGAAACGAAATACGTGATTAAGTGATACAAATCTACAAATGACAACAATGCCAATGTCCAGTTTGTACAATTAAATCCTATGCGAATAACCAGAGTATTTTCTTCACCGGTGAATGGTTTTGGTTTGGGATTCCAGAATCCTATGGGATAAAGCAGTTTATGTGTTTAACTGATATGCAATTAACCGGAGTTGTCTGTAATACAAAACACAAGAAACCATGTAATAAAACACCATCCTCTTGATAAAATTTACTAAGTTTAATATTAAAGACATAAATATATTAAAAATCTTAAAATAAATATATTTTACATTAAGAGTATGCTTTGTAGAAGCTGACCCTTCACTAGGTACTAACAAAAAATGTGGCTCTCACTGAAAAACGTTTGCCTATCCCTGACAGAGGTCATTTCAGAAATGTCTTATTGGCTGCATCCACAAATGTTTCAAGGTATGCTAACATATGCGATTGCATTGCTAATCACACATATGTGATTGCTATCAGACATGCACCCTTTATTGCAGGTTTTGCAATCTATGTTGAGTGAGATATGCAGAGCATTGCTGGAAGCAGATGTAAATATACGACTAGTGAAAAAACTAAGGGAGAATGTGCGTTCTGTCATTGATTTTGATGAAATGGCGTCAGGCTTGAACAAGAGAAAAATGATCCAATCTTCCGTGTTCAAAGAACTAGTGAAGGTGATGCAGTGACAATTGTGTGGTATTTTAAATTCTCAAATGATTGCCATTTGCCATAAAAGTAAAAATAGTTTGGATGCAGATAGTGACTTGTGGTTAGTGTTCTTATTCATGGTTATTCTGTAAAATGTGATTGTTTGTTTATTTGTTTTTTATGTAAATTAATATTTATGGGTTATTTCAGCTTGTTGATCCTGGTGTCAAGGCATGGCAGCCTACGAAAGGAAAACCAAACGTGATCATGTTTGTTGGATTACAGGGTAGTGGAAAAACAACTACATGCACCAAGGTATGAAGCATAATTTTCAATCATTTTTCTGCTCAATAAGGGAGCTTATCCTACATCCTTCATTTGCTTTTATTGCAGTTCCCATATAAGGTTAGAGCATGGAATATCCAGGTGTTGTTTTTGTGAGGTCAATTTAGAAGGGTTTGATGTAACACATGTTACAAGAGTTCATGTCTTTATTGACTATTACTAAACTGAAAAGTTGACATAGCTAAAGAAACAAACAAGAGTAATTAAATGGAAGACCTCAACACTGAACTGTTCATGCTACTTGGTACTGACTCACAATGGTCCTAAACTGGTATGATTGGAGTTTATGTGAAAAAGAGAGAAAGAGTATGGGCTGCTCCCCAATCAATGGATAGCATCATAATAGACTCTCTTCATGCCATCAGGTCATTGCTGTGCACAGCCACCAACTGCATGCCACATTAGTGTCTGTTCTCATTCCCATGTCATGTGGTATTTGGATATTCTCTACTGACCTGGCTCATGCCAGGCAAAGTGTTGTTGTGACATTTTGTGAGACCTGACAAGCACTCACCATTGGTAGAGGAGGTTGAACTGATGGACGTTAGTCCTATGTATGCACGCATTCAATACATCGATGGATGTGAAAGTACAGTTGTGTTGAAACATTTGGCACCATGCCCACATGCAGAGGTAGGCAATCGTGTCACTGAGAATAGGTCATCAGACTCAGACTTGACCAGGTCAGCTGATGGGACACCTTCCCAAACACTTAAAGATAGTCTACCCTAACTGTTCTTCCATCTGAAGTATGCAACAACAGCAATATGGCAGAAACCTGAGGCTTCTGAACCTGAACCGTTACACCAATCAACATGCTCTAATCACGGTGTGCTGCCGTTGAGGTACAGCTACGCTTAATAACATACTGAAATCTGATATCCATCTCCTTCCTGGTCAAGTGCTGTCGAACAGTTAGGACTGAGTTTGACTGGCAATACTTACATTACCCATGCAACAATGGGCATTGTCTAACTGCTCTATTATTCTTCGGAAGCAAACACTCCCATTTGTCACCCCAAACGATATCTGCTTGAACTGAAAAAGCCTGACATTTGCTTCAAATGCTGTGTACTTTCTTTTGGTCGGGCAAATGGGAATTTCATGATAAGGAGGTCGAATGTCAAGAAGTACTTATAATGAGCTAGGTCATGCACCATTTCTTCAGTTCTTGGCTAGGATGCATCCTGCTCCATGTATTTGTTTATCATTTGTGAATAGTCCACTCACTGTCCTCATTTGGAATTCTTGTTTGGTTTCATGACTATGAGTTGTGCAGTGTGCATGCCATGATGATGGACATTTTCAATAATGTCATTGCATTATCACTCTTCTATTTTATCTGCAATGAATGTCTTCATCACGACTTACCCACCAAGACTTTGCAGCTGTTGTGTAGGTCAGGGAAAAGTGATATTGCTTCAACAGCTGCTGCTCAAAGTGCACTCAAAGTCCTTTCATGTAGAAATGAGAAGAACATCTAATAAATCTCCCCCATACTTAATAATCATTCATTTATGCTTTTGCTGAAAGTTTTATCCCGGAAAGACATCACAGCATAAACCTGGCATTACTTAGAACACCTTTTCATACCTGTTTTCATTGAGTGTATACAAGATCTGTAGTGCACGTGCCTGTCTCTTGTGCCTTTATGTTTGCTTGGGCCATCTGCACATCACTCTGAACAGCAACAATGAGAAGCTTAAGAACTTTCGCAATCATTTCATTCATAAAATTTGCTGTATTGCTGGAATCCAACAAGGCATGCAAGTGATGCTGGCAACCGCCACCTTCAGGCAATGCGGAAAGTTAGAAGGTATTCTACACAGAAACGAAATTGTAGGTATGCATGCACTTGAATATGAGGATTGCTTCTTCGATTGACAGACAGTTCAGAAGTGACCCTTATTGACACAATGGACGCAATGAATATTTCTGGCTGGGCATACTTTTCTGAATTTTCTCATATGGTAATAATATCCACAGTACAAGCATTTTTGCAACAGGGGATCGAAGCGGCTATATTTCCCATGATCGGGCTATTACCTTCAGAATTTTAGACAGTAGAATAGGCGTCTGAGTTTCACTGAGCTATTTTGAACATCAATGCCAGGTTGAACGCTTTCTCCGATGACAGTTCACTCTTTCCTAGTAATCGCATTTGAATGGCAGGGGAACTCAAGTTGTTCCCAAATGCGTCATGAACTAATTCCTGATGATACTCGTCGTGACAACATGGAGTTGACAGCTTTTGCTTAACTACTTGACTGCCGGTCTATGGTATATTCGTGGCTGCTGTCTGATGCTAGAACGCCAACATGGTTTTTACGCTGGCGCTTGAGGTAGCAAGGCGTTGTTTCAAAAAGACTCTGGATGGAAAACCTTGCATGATAGAAACACAAATTCTGTACAAAAACGTTAGTCATATTGTGTAGTTTATGAAATCAAAATTTAAAAAATTTTTTCACTTCTTTTGGAGAGAAAAAACACCCTGAAACAAGGTTGGATTGTCTGTTTTTTGACTTTGAAAATTTATTGCGCCTATTCCAACAATGGGAAATATGTAAAAATCACAGAAACGGTTGCTATAGCTGTTGCAAAGCACCCTGCCAGGTTTTGAATTAAAAAATTGTAGAGAAGAAAGTTATGACAGTTGTTATATCACCTGGGCCTAGCCAGCATTTCTGCTTTTCGACTCCGTCCGAAAACGCACATGCGTTCAGCTGTGCTTTGCCGATCGCTAAATAACTCAATTTGGTTTCGATTTGACTGAAATGTACAGTACAATTTTGTTTCAACATGTAAAACCTTCATAGATGTTTTCGTTGCACTAACTGAACTACGAAAAAAATTATTACACACATTTTACCACAAAAAAACACGCAAAATTTTATTTTCGCATGAAAAAAAACACATAATTTTACTTGCACGTGGGCTGAGCATTCGACAATTGCCAGTTCTTGGATGCTGAAATGTAACGCCTCTGCTGTTGTTGTTGTAGAAAAAATGTGAATATCACAGAACATGTTGTGATTACCTTGTACGGCCATATGTCGAGATTGTAGTGCATGAAACGAGAGGAAAAAAACTACAACATTTTTATCAGCTGGTCGTAAATATGGTTTGAGATTTGTGAAAAAGTTATGCACGCATGTTCAGGTGCTTGGCGTTGTTGCGATGGTAAAGGATGAGCAGCAAGGGTGCAATGTGAGCCATTGTTGGCAGCAACTTTTTTGTCCTGTGTTGAACTCTAAATCTCCAACGATATGTATTGTTGGGAAGCAGCAAAAAGATCACATGCCGCGATCACTGAATTACTGCTTTTTCGCAAATGAATGGGTGTTATTCTTCGCGATGCCCTTCCTGCCTTACAAAGGCTTTGCGCTAATGGGCCTTTTGAAGACTGCCAAGTGCGAATGTTTGTGACGCAGCCAGGCGGCTCTGGTAGTTCCTTGTTGTTGAAAATAAAACAATTTTGCAGCAGCTAAAACCATCAACTCTCTACATGATGTTCCAACTCACACTAATTTTTTATCCACATCACACTGACATGCGTTCAGGAATGCTTTACACTAACGGGTCATTTGAAATCTGCCAAGAGCGAATGTTTGTGAAGCTGCCGAACAGGCGGCTCCAGCAGTTGCTTGTTGTTGAAAATAAAACAATTTTGCAGCAGCTAAAACTGTCAACTCTCTACATGATGTTCCAACTCACACTAATTTTTTATCCACATCACACTGGCATGTGTTCAGAAATGTTTTACACTAACGGGTCATTTGAAATCTGCCAAGAACGAATGTTTGTGAAGCAACGTCGAAAACACAGCTTAAGCAGTTACTTGCTGCCAAAAAAAAATATTTATAGTCAAGCAAAAATAGGCCAAATCTATGCATGATATCTTCTAACTCAGTAAAAAGTTGTAGAGTAATTATTTATGCGCTCTGCATTGGCATGAGTTCACAAATGCTTCACACTAACGGGTGGGTCATTTGAAATCTGCCAAGAGCGAATGGTTATGAAGCAGCGTCGAAAACACAGCTGAAGCAGTTACTTGCTACCAAAAAAAATATTTATATTCAAGCAAAAATAGGCCAAATCTATGCATGATATGTTCTAACTCAGTAAAAAAGTTGTGGAGAAAATATTTATTCACTCTGCATTGGCATGCGTTCACAAATGCTGTACACTAACAGGTCATTTGAAATCTGCCAACAGCGAATGTTTGTGAAGCAGCATCGAAAACACGGCTGAAGTAGTTACCTGCTGCCGAAAAAAATATTTATCCTCAAGCAAAAATCATCAAATTTCTACATGATAGGTTTTCAGTCAGTAAGAAAATTTCTGAGTGATTGTTTATCCACATTACATTAGAAGCTGCTCCCAATGAAATGCAATGTGACGAGACAATCAGCCACATGGTTACAGCAGGCCGATCTTATTTCCGCTCTCTGCGAAACGCGTGCGTGACTGCAGGCAAAACCACCATGACTGCAGGCAAAATATACCATGGTTACTTTGAAATGCTCTCCTGACCACACCATACGTCAGCGAACATTGTAAATATATGTTTCTGGTTGCTAGAGACTTTTACGAAATGTTGATACTTTGTAGAGGAAAACATACGACCTGGCGCTCAACGGTTGGCATTTGAAGTGAAGTACGAGTATATGGTACGCCGGCCATGAATATACCGTGGGATGGTGGTATGCGGTTGGGCAAGTTTCCAGACAACTGCTGCTCGATGTGTTAATGAGTATAAACTCAGCAAGAAATCCTCGAGTCTTTCTCCCAATATTTGCTTGCATGTATTCAGTTGGTAACGTCAATGTTTGTGTTGGGCTTCTTGTTGAAGGTTTGTTCTAGCACCACTTTAGCATGCGTGCAACAATCTTCAAGCAGCTCATACATGTCGGCTGACACATGACTTAGCAAAATGCACAGCCTTATTTGGGGACGGGAAATGGAGGTGTTCGCTGGTCTAGGACTACATTTTTGCAGCTCTCTTCTAGGTAGTTTTCAAAATTCCTCAACCAGTTTTTCCACAGCTTGACGGCTGATTCCAAATGTCGATCTGCGTTCAGGTTTGCTGGTAATCACTCAGATGTGATATTATCAATTTTAAATTTATCAGTTTAGTAATTTGTTACAAGAGCTCATATCTTTATTGACTATTACTAAACTTTGAAGTTGACATAGTTTAAGAAACAAATAGCAGTAATATTAAATGGAAGAACTCAACAGCCAACTGTTCATGCCACTGCATGCTACTTGGTACTGACTCACAATGGTCTGAAAGGGGTATGATTGGACTTCACACATCCACGTGATGCCCCAAGCACGATTGCTAAACAGAGCACTTTACGCACCAAGCCTCCTTTAACACTAGGATTACCAGGATTCACAACTACCTAGAATTACCAAGTGCGTCAATTGAAGCAAGTGTTGTTTTGTGAGTTAAACACTAATCTCAGATATTTAATTGAGATGAAAAATTACAAATTACGTCATTGGTGAAGAATCAAGCAAAACAAAAAAGACAAGTGTTAAAAGACAAGCAAACCAGCTGGAAAAACACGTTTTTGAGTGGTTTATGTTTTAGATTGTTTAGTCTGCCATTTACCACTCACGGTTTTTTTGCAAATCATGCAAATGTCTGTTTCTCTGTTTCTGCAATCTTTGCCAGTCGAAGTTTTGCACTTTTAGGTGTTGGAGCACAATCTGCAGCAGTTGCATTGCTTTCAATTTGTAACCTTTTTTATGGAGTTCCCCCTTTAGGTCTTCGCTCACACTCTGTATGAACATTCTGGGACTTCTGCTGGAATTGCAAATTTTCATGCTTGTAAATAATCGAGCTATTTATGAGTGCCATATCTATTACATTACAAAAAATATGGACTGGCCCCAGCGCTTGCTTCCAGTTTTCACAGAGTAGCATCTTGACATTTGTTCCAGAATATCGAGTCCTGCCTTAGTTTCATTGTAAAAAAATAGAGCTTCAGGTTTGCTTTTCAGGTTATTGTCTGATGGAATTGCGACATTTGAGTGCAATGAGCTTACTGTAGTATGTTTGCAGATTTCGACTACTTGCATTAGTAGCAACAGCAGCATCTGCTAAGTTGAAATCGATGGTGTCATGTAGGCTGCAAGTTTCTTTCAGATTGTTAGGTATTTCACTACAGCCTTATCAAATCTTACCGACAAGGCTGCAGCCTTATTTTGCCAGGCACAAATAAAGATCTAAGGATGTGAAGTACAGGGTGACCCAAAAAGATGCGTACCCATATTTTGTTCGATAAACAACCCATTTTTTAACGAATGTCTTTTCTGTTGCAGGACGTGATAGGTGAATCTATGGATGTTCGTTTGCAG
>Ga0210059_1009202_pt1 | contig 15463 bp, 11 predicted proteins | sample Ectturendosymbi2_FD_188042 | JGI IMG/M metagenome (GOLD analysis project Ga0210059, IMG submission 188042) | Ecteinascidia turbinata endosymbiont from Florida, USA - Sample 2 (SPAdes) (version 2) | ecosystem: Host-associated > Tunicates > Ascidians > Unclassified | place: Key West, Florida... | reverse complement strand
AAATCCCCCTGTAGGATTTCTGGCGAAAATAATTTAAAAACACATCGTTCCAAGCGATTTGGATGTAATAAGCGGTTGGTTGTATCGAGGATCTATTAACCGGCGTCTACTATATGACTAAACAAAGAAGCAGGGACAGTGGCGGTTCTAAGGGGGGGCTGGGTGGGCCATGCCCCCCTCAGATTTTTGGTTGGCCCCCTGCTTGCTCCCCCCAGTCCTGTGCTTAATTTCACGTTCAAGTTCGTCTACTATATGACTCTATCGGCGTCATGATATGACGAAATGGTCAAGTTTAAATAATTCAATTGAATGTAACAACAAAATCTTCAAAACTACTTGCAGGAAATTTACTGAAAATGTCGCAAGAACTGAAATATGGAGAAAATGCTGATGCCATAAATGGTAAGATATTATATGTAACAAAGTTAGACAAAAAGGACATTGAAATATTGAAACCGAAAAGGATGTTTTGTGTTTTTCTTAATTTTCTACTTCATTGATGCGCCAAACAGCATGCAATTGATTTTTGCAATTTCCTGTGGTTATTAACCCATCTACTTCTACGAGGATGAGGCAGGCATCAATGAGTATAATCATTCATGAACGACCTGCTCTCAAAGGAGCAGGTCACAAATGAATGTGGTCTCAAATGACCGGTTTCAAGCTAACTGATCTCAGCTGTCTGCATACCAATTCTCCCAGTGGTGTATGAGCTGGGATTGCAGGGGTGAAGGCGTATCCCCCAAATTTTTATTTGTCGTGGGAAAAATCTTAAAAAATTTGGGCAAAGAAGTTTCGAAGTTTTTAAACAATAATGTTATTGAGTGTATAAATAAAAGTTTATTGTGTTATATAAAACACATTAAATATACAGTACGAGTCAACAAACTGTTTCTATTAACTTCGTGTTTTATAGTTTGTGAGAGTTGATGAGTGACTGATTCGCTTGAAAATTTGGACAAATTTTCAAACATTTCATTTATTTGGCTGGCTTATTAAATGTACACTGAGGTAATCGAGTATGCTGCAGGGCACCTACTTCATATTAGTAGAGTCCATGCCAGGCAAGTACTGAGACGTTTTTGCTTGTAATTTTAACCACAGTGCTTGGATGAACACACAGTTTGTTGCACGCTACATAGCAGCATATACGTGCCGTTGAACAGACAATGTTGTGAGAATCACGGCATAGTCATAATATAAATAAAATGATACATACCACCTATGTCACATGTCTAAAATAAATGTACTCTATTCTAAGCACAGAGTTTTAAATATTCCAGACTTATTTAAATTGTTAGTTGCCAAGTTCATTTATTCGGTTGATGATGGTGAACTACCCAAACACTTTGGTAACTACTTTTCTGATATTGCATCAGTCCACAAATATCAACCAAACCTTGCTCTTTTGCAAAAATATCATTTACCCAGAATAAAAATATCTGTGGACCAGCTTTCTTTAAAGTATATTGGTCCCTTCTGATGTTCCTGAAAATTTAAAATATCTCTCGCCTTTTTCATTTGGAAAACAGTAGGAAAGCGTCCTGCTATCTTGCCAACAATCCCGCTGATTTTCGTTTTATATACTAGTCACGGTAAAATTGATTTTAGTACCCATTTTTCCTTTTACCTTTACTTCTCCGGTTACTCATTCCACTCACCTGTACATCAACATCCTTTTCCCATCTGTTTTTTGTTCTTGTTGTTTTGTTTACTTATTTTATTTGACTTTGATTCGATGCAATTTGATAGCTTTTTATTACGTATTAAACGTCTTCGGTTTAAAATTGATTTGTGCCGGCAACAGGGCTGGCTGAGCAATTGGCACATATGGTCTTTCGCTAACCCTCTATGATTCAAATAGGTCGGAGCACATCAATCTGATAAACCTGAAGCTTTTGATGTTTTTATATTTTCATCAGCATGCAGCTAATTTTTACTCTTTGATGTTATTTTTTCCTCTTGTTGCACTTGCATTATTTCTTGATTTGAGTCACAAAAATCATGAACAGACCATTACCATTGACACATCACCCAGTGGCGTACGGGGAAAATTTTCAAGGGGGGGATTCATTCTGTGGCAGATGGTGGTCATTTGTATTTGGTGTGCGCTGTTTGTGACGTCACAATTTGACGTCATATTCATGTTTTCAAGCGAAGTTTGTTGACATAATAGGCATGTTCTTCTACACACACTCCCCTTATTTTTGTGAAAAATCAAGCCCTATACACTCGCCTTATGACAAAGTTTTTGTAAAATAGCAAACTCAAGGGTTTTTTTCAACCCCAAACCCCCTTGCGTACGCCCTTGACATCACGAAATACGACACATGTTATGTTTTAGGTAAGGTCACAGGTATTATTGCACCTATTAGACAAACTCTGCAATGTATTGTGCGTGTTTTTGTAATTTCCTTATGCGTTTCGTGTAATTTCCTTCTGGCAAAGGGACACCAATTACCTCAGGAAGATAATAAGTGTGATCTATGCCGTGAAATTCTTTTTTCGTCTGAGGAACAGTGAAATGGATTTTAGCAGCAAATCGGGATGCCATTTAAAACAATAACACATTTTGATAAATTAATTTTTCCAGACTTGTACTTCACATTGCTTTGAAATTATTAATTGATTTTTATATGCATTGTACTTCACTTTTCCTCCATGCAAAAAATCAAAAGATAGGTTTTCCGCTATGCTTCATGCCTGCAGAGTTCGTCTTAATATTTGCCGAGCTTTGTGCATTTTCCATTATATTTAGGCATGCGGCAACGATAGAAAGCATAATGTCACTTCCAGCATGCGCCGTTAAAGTATTTTTAATGAATTTTCTTTCAGTATACACTGACGTTTTTTTCTATTCGTATTAACTACGACATAGGTCTGTATTTTTAGAGACAAGTTGCAGTACAACTTTCAACTTCAGTGGTTGAATGTCCCACAAAACAAAATTGTTTGAAATATTTTCAAAGTAGGAAAAATTGTCTCACAGTTTGTTTAAAAAGTTTAGTGTTTCCCATTTCAAAAAGGCAATATTTACTAAAATGCATTATACTTGTCAAACGCAGGCTAGTTTCCTGATTAATGGAGTTTTTCTTTACCGGCCAACTTTATTTCAACAGATGTTCCTGGTCTGGGAACTCGCGTTGGAAAAAGATGTGATGAGGAGGTAACCAGCATCATTTGCGTTTTTCTGTATGAGGCAGTGTTTAATGCATTACGCTTGACCAAATCACAAGCGAGTTCACTCCAAAATGTGGTTAATACGGGATCTGTGCTTGCCCTGTATACGACGGCTTCACTGTATTTCTACTGTGCTGCAATAATACGTCGCATTTCAGAGGTTGGAGATGTTCTCTTCTGTAACTCCAACCAGCAGATCGTCCCTTTGAAAGCCTTGACCTCTGGTTGTATCACATGGTTCCGCAGCCTTCACACTGCCACTTTGCCGAAATGTCACGGCAAGATGTCTCAACATTTGGATCTCTAATTCAGCAGACCGCAAATCGTGGTGTCAAGTGAAACAACGAAATAACCTACGCACTAGTACGGTAGAACGCACGCCACTAGGCTGGATTCAAATTCCGGTCCGGTTGAAAAACGGTATTTGCGGCATATCCAACCTCGCGCTCGGCATTCACGGATGGGTAGGCTTACAAGAAAAACTTCATGCCATTGGGAAAGTAGCCGCGCGAACTACGAAGAAGAGAAATGTTCGAAAATGACACACAAGCGATTAGGTTTAGTTAAAACCTTTGTGTAAGGGATGATTTTTCTATTTGGTATAAGTCACGATTATTTGCGTTTAAGTCTTACCAATTTAAATCTGAAAGTTTATTCACTTCTCGGTTTAGCACTGCCAGAAACTAGCAACAAACTAAATAAGTAGCCAAGTGCAGTATTGTTGTCTGATTTGACATTTTTTGACAATAAGAGAGTTCGTTTATACAATGGCAGAAATTATTTGAACATGGCCTAACATGGTGCTAAATGATATGAAAAACTTTGGCATGCACCCGCATTTCAGTTGACTACCCTGCTGCAAATAATACAAGTAGCCATTTCCTGGTGAAGGAAGTTTGCTGCCAAATATATATGCTTGCGGTCGGACTATAACAATATTTAGAAAGAGAAAACGTTTCAGTATAACATATCTGTTACCGAGCAACATGAATTCACGTTGTTCACAAAACTCTTAGCTGCTCGGTGCCAGCGATAGACATTTTAATAGTAGCAACACAAAGACGCGTCAAGGTTTTTGAACTGTTATACAACTTTTTTGTTCTTAGTTGCGTTTTCAGTAATATTGATTTTGTCGAATTAGCCAAACCCGCCCAACACGTCAAGAAATGGTGTGTTAAAGTAAAAACTGTACTTTCTAGAATATGTCAGTTTAACTTATATTTTGGTTGGTTCATTAGGTGGCGTAAACCAAATCCTCAAACTGTTTGTCACCGAACACATTTTCGGGCAAAAACCGCCCAGAAAGGCGGGAAATGAGGTGTTCAATAAAGATGCAATAATTGCCTTCTGCCATGTGTTTGTTCAACTGGCATTTTAGTTTGCTTTACTAGGTGGTGAAAAAACGCGCCAGAATCATACCGAGCGTTTTTTTGCAAAAAAATTTGGCAGCGAAGGTATACAACAAATCATTTTTCTGATGACCTTTTCTGACATATGATCATTTATAGGAAATATTTTTCAACTTCCACTCACCTTTGTTTTGCACCAGTACGGTTGACGGAAGCATAAAGGGAAATAAATAAAGTTTGAACATACTAAACAAAACGCACATTCCTTTAATTAGGATTTAGCTTGCCTTGAAGCAGCTTGGGTGTCTTTGGCAACGAAAAGTCTTGAAAAAGTCTGCGGGTTTATGAGTATTATCGTATTTTAAACTGCTTGCCGTCGTGTAATAAAGCGGATGAAGCACCGTGTCGCAGACATTGTTCTACCCGAAAAGTATACTGTTTTTACTGTTGATTCCCAAACGACCGTCAGCTTGTTTATTTACCATAAATTTGTTCTTTTCATTGCAAGAAATAGGCAGTTTCGATCTGTTTAACGATGAAGTTAACGAGTTGGGTAAACTGCTTTTAAGCACCTGAAAATATCGGAATATGATACAAATGCTTATTCAAAAAAGGTTCAGCGAGGAATGCTTCGAAACATGACGATTTCTCTGGCTACAGTGTTGCAAATTTCAAAGTTGATAAAAACTTCATTATCATTCCGCTACAATAGAATTTGTTGCTGTAGCGCTGTATGAAATATGAAACGTGCACACTGCGCCATGACCGAGTTAGAGATGCCAGTAGAATGTGGGTGAAGATAACGGTCAGAGGAGACTGCTTTTTATTTAACGCATGGAAAATGCTACGTTGTGTATGTTAACCACAGGCTGATTATCCTAAAAATCAAATATTTTAAAATGTGTTTCTTGCTGCATTAGTTTCTTGCAAATGCTCCCTCTATAAATTATTATATGACTCTTCTGATTACGCAAAATGGAGGTGCCAAGGATTTTTGCCTGCAGCCATGCTGACGTATTAGGTAAGCAATGACAGTACTGTGCCAGTGTGCTTGAGCGGCGTTGTTTATAAAACCTAGACGTTTGGTCGTGTCTAATTTCATACGAGGTCCCACAAGTCAAACATTTAATGGTTCTTTCGTGTTATTAATTTTTACAGGGAAACCCTGATGAACTGGAAGCCGGAACGGTTGTTGAAGTTATCTTCAAACTTTCGTTTATTGTTTTGTGGGACAAAGGCGAAAAGGAGTCATTTTATGTCGGCTGCAAAGATCGAACTGTAGTTATTTTAGACAGTGCACCAGCAGGTAAATGTAATGCAAAGGTGAAACGTAACAGAACCCAAAAGTGTTTCCTACTTTTTGTTAAAACAAAACCTGCAGCTGAAAACATTCATGTAAACTTGGTGTACACCACACTTTTTTAAATGAAACTTCACTGTTGTCAGAACAATGAAACATTGTCTTTATTCTGAGTAGAGTTTGCTCAACAAAAATTAACGCATCAAATGAAGCACACTGCAATAACTACAGTCAGTCCTTTCAGGGGCGTAACAAGGGGGAAAGAGGGGCACAATTCCCCCGAGCGCCGAATCACTATGGGGGCGCCGAAAAGTCCCAACAATGTCACAAGTGCTTCCTTTAATACAGTACATCTGCTTCAGAACATGCTTTAATAAAGTACATCTGCTTCAGAATCTGCTTCAAACATCAGGTTCGAACATGGGGTCGCCAAACTTGCCTCTTGCCCCGGGCACCAAACTTGCCCCTCTAACCTCGTTACGGCCCTGAGTCTCACTGTTTACTTCGTTTTTCTACACAAAATTGTACACTGAAAGCAAGCTATCCTATACATTTTCAAAAAGATCTGCTTTTCTGCTTGCGTATGAAATAAATTAGCAACAAGTAAATAGGAGCAGTTGACATACAAATGAAACCCTTGCCTTGTAAACAGTCTTTTTCAAGGTGTTTTGAGGGACCATTTCGGTCTATCTCAAAATACAGTAGAACCTCGCTGCACACCCTCCATCAAAATAAACTAAAACATTGCTTTATGACCATCTTGGTATTTAGATAAAATAGTTGCGGTCTCTTCAAATGCCTACGCGGTTACCTTAAAAAGTCAAAGTCAAAACCTTAAAAAACCATGATTGCAAAATAGAACCATCAACAATAAGAAGGATAATACTGCAAATTTTACATACCATTTTGAGGATCTGACGTGCATCACCCTATAAATATATCATTCATGAAAATGAACCTTCCATTGAGAAGATAACTGCTGTACATGATCATCGAAAGAGAAAAGCATAGTTAACCGAAAAACGAAATAAACGAAACCTCGAGCAACACGAAATGTAGGTAGCACTTTAGTAGCCTGGAAGATTTGTTAGGAAATCGTGTTTCTTTTTGGTGTTGAAACAAGTCATTTGAACTGGGCACACGGGGGACGTGTTCCTTCACTTTTTAGACCGAAGAGACATAATATGCTATGTCTAGTGCCGGATTAACAATAGTAGCAAATGCAGCAATTGCTACGGGCCCCGCGCTTTTGGGGGCCCCGCGGTCTTCTGTGATAAATCTTATCTATTTCATTATACATAAGATTTTTTTCAGTCTAACAAGTCAGTATTTTGCTAAATTTGCCATAAGTAGTAAGCGAAGGTTTTCAATTGAACGCTGTCCGTGTCCAGAAATTCTTATTTGATTCTTTTTGTATAGTTACGTAGCACAAGGCATAGGCCTGTTGCGGTCAGCAGTGTTGCCATTTTATCTGATTTGCTGCTAAATCTACCAGGATTTTCTCGCTGTTAGCTGTAAAATTTTCAATCTAGCAGTTAACTGATTTCTAGCAGGACTTTACCAACCATTTAGCAGGTTTAGCAGATAACAAATTCCTGACCAAAAACCTGTTTCAACAGTTTTTCAAGATGAAAACTTTTGCACCTTCTTCATGAAAAAATAGACTTACCTTCTTTGTTACGTTTTTAATTGGATACCACCAGGACAAAGCACAACCAGCTGTCTGCAATTATTTGGGAATTATATTATGATGCGAAGAAGCTTCTTCAAGCAGCTAATTCTATTATAATAACAAGTATTTAAATGGCTTGGTGAAGACTAAATGATTTGCTTGTGTGCTTAGTGAGCGCGTTAGGTCAAAAGGCAACATCGGTAGAATTTGTTTTATATCACGGCACGCTATTTCCAAGTGGTTCAGTTACGCTAGTAAGTAGTATTGTCTGTTAAAAAACTTCCTGGTAAACAAAAGCTGCCAAAAGTTTCGACATATATGGTTGCAAGATTCAGACCTTAAAAGCTGACTCAGTGCCTACTGCCTATCCTGCTGATTCATGAAGAAAAGCCTTTTGCGAAGTTTGCAATAATGCAATCATAGAGAAATATTGTGAGCTTAAAAGGCACAATTGGTAGCAAAAGCACACAGATAAGACTGAAGAACTTTTTGCATTCTCCCTAATGTAACACAACGTTTTAAGTTACAGAGACCAGACTTACACAGTTGTAGGTCTGAAGCTATGCCCAGATTGTTTGCGGCTGAGCAATGTACTACTGCATAAAAACATGCAACCATTTGAAAGAGATCGTCAGGAACTGTGTGTCATACAAAAAACGAGGTAAGCTGCAATTACGTTGCTCAAAATATTAACTGAAAGAAAATTGTTGGTCCAAAAGTGTGTTGGTTAAGACCGGCATTTTCAGCCCATGCTTATTGAGAGCGAGTGCAAGACGAAAAATTAATATATTGTAAGCTAACTTCATAGATTTCTTTTAATCATGTTAAAAATAACAGATTTTTAACAGAATTTCACTGCTTTCAGCAGATTTTCGCTGAAAATTTGTGACAAGACTTTTAGCAGAATCTAGCAGTTTTTTGTGACACCATTTAGCAGATTTAGGTCATAACCATCTGGCAACACTGGCGGACAGCACGATATACTCAGACTGTCATGTCACGATGTGAACTGGAGAAAGCATACAGAGAGTAAAGCTAGTAACACGGATGCCTTGCCCACACACTTTATGATTTAGCAGGTTTTGAGATATTTTGTAAACTTAGGGTCCCGCGCTCTTGAAATGCCTACAGGCCCCGCGCTACCTTAATCCGGCATTGGCTATATCCCCCCACATTTTTCTCTTTAGGTTTTATACTTGGAGAGGTTGCAAAAATAAAAGTGACATTTGTCGGCGTTTTATGTTAGATGCACAGCGATGCCAAGCTGATGTTGAAGCAGAGTTTCATGTGGTATCACTGATTCTGATATTTTTATAAGTTTTCGCTTCGATAAAATGATTTTTAGCATTTTGCAAGTTTCTAGAGGCCGCGAAAGGTTGTCAACTGCTTCTGTCCGACATTTCACCCTGTGTGGTATCAGTAATTTTTATAGTAATCACTGGTTGTATAGGCCTATTGTAAGAAAGATCATGGTCTTGAAACAATAAGAGTTTAACAGCTGCACGAGTGAGAGACCACAGTGTAGCCGTGATTTGTTTCGTGCAGAAATGTAACTGGCTTTGCTGTAACGTTGGTTGTCACGTAAATTTAAAGATGCAAATTTATAATGTTAAAAAGTTGCATTTTCAGGAAAATATCTGCGAATTATTTGCTGAAAACAAAAAGCAGAACTACTGCGGAGACATAGTTTTAGTTTAAGATTGGCAGTTTTGCAAAAGACTGTCTTCAACCATTAGTAAACACAATTTAAATCAAAACGTTAGCGAAGTATTGACTACTTGACTTAGCTGAATATTGGCCTATAACTCAAAACTAGGCTACACCAGTGTGGTCCAACCACAGGCCCACGGGCCCCATGTAGCCCGCGGACCGAATTTTTAAGGCCTGCGAGCTTTGTTGGTAATGTTTTGCGTATGTGTTGCAACAGGTAATTTTAATTAGATATGTTGCAAGAGGTAATTTAAATAGAGTAAGCGTAACATCTTTTAATAAAAATGTGCAATATTAAAGGCGTTAGAATAGACTGTAGAGAGCCTGTAGAAATTAGTCAGTAAAGATAGATTTCGCAAACTGAAAGATTTCGCAATAAAAATATGCTTGGAAATATATACGTTTGAGAATACATTTTCTACGATAAAGCAAGTAAAATGTAAAAACAGAAATCGAATGGTAGGTGAAACACTGGTCGATAGTCTCCAACTTGTTACCACTAGCATAGGTATTGATAAAGGAACGATAGCGTCAGAGAAGCCTCGATCACAGGCATCTCACTGATAGGGCTTTGTAATTACAGTAGTTGCTATTTGCTATTGTGTAATAATTTCAATGACGCACTCACTCACCTTCTTTTTTTAGTTTTAAATCTTGTGAACCCTGTTGTTTTATACATCATTTTGTCGACGTGGCCCGCAAGTTGTCACGTTTTTGTAAAATGGTCCGTAGGTCAAAAGCAGTTGGACCACGCTGAGCTACACATTTAGCCTCATGTCTTGTAATGTCGCGACAGTGGTGACCAACCAATCCAAAAAAACATTTATTTCTTGACTCTTTCACTTTGCGACTTTGTGCCTGTGCTGAATGCATGGGTTCGCAAGTCATTTGAATTGCCTGAGTTTAACCAAACCCACAATGCATCAATATTTTTATCCAAGTGCAAAATATTTGCTTTACAGGTACGTATCACCTAGTTTAGTTGGACATTCTTTTCGTGTTAAGGCAGGTTAACTTGGTATTTTTTGCCAATTCACCGTTGTGCAGTTTGATTTCTGTTCAACCTCAAATATATTTTCGTGTCCTTATGCAAATATAACTCTGAAAATGGAACTTTTGACATTAATTTCATCTATTAAAATCTGACGCCAAACCTATGAAAATTTGCTCTTAAAAAAATAAATCAAAGCGTGATTAGTGTTGCTTTCAAAAGACTCTATAAACAAGATTGAGAAATTGTATTTATAAAACTTCACTTCTGCATCGACCGGATGAACATATTCGTTTCACACCAAGTTGTCCCCCCCACATTTTGCAACAAAATTGCGCCCATGGCTGTAATTACCGAATTGTAACTTTTTCAATTCTTAAAGCTGCTTCGTTCTATTTGTTGAAATATTTGCATGTTGTCCTTTTGCCATGCCCATCGGTTTGGTATCACGACTCATCACCTTTCTTTTTCAAGGCATTCAGCACCCACATATACGTTGCAATGAGTGTCCAAGGTCCGAAGTGCGCATAGTGGGAACACGCTGGAAATGCATGGAATGCTACGATTTTGATTTATGCACAAATTGCTACATGAACGACAAGCACAATACCAGCCACAGATTCATAAGATTTGACAAAGAAAGAACCAATGGGTTGGTATTGTTTGATGTGCGCAATATTCTTGGACAGGTGTCTGGGTTATGTCTTTTGAAGAAATTTTACATTCATGCTGGGTCAGTTCATAAACGTTGTCTGACAGTGTGGTTCTTGCAAGCAAAGCAGTTATTGCTGCTATCCATTAAATTTACCATCTGCTCATGTAACTCTGTGTATCAAAGTCCCGGAGCTCGTTTTTGTTTTCAAGAACCTGTTAAAACTATGCTATTTTTACAATACATAACTAAATACGCCATATGTCTGAACCAGCAGCGATGAAATAAGATCGGTTTTCACCAGTACCAACAAACTAATTTTAATATTGGCGCTCAACTCGTACAAAGTTCCACACAAGCTAAGCATTTACTTTCTTCATTCTTTAGGGGTGTTGGGCGAATAGCAAGGAAGTCGACGTGAATCGAAAGAAGTATATGTAAAACTTTAGAATCCCAAGTGCGTCAAAGACTACGCCAATGGCAAGACAGAAATATTGTGCATAGCTTTATGAAGAGACAAGGAAATCCTGTTCTTAACAGCATGCGTATTAGGCTATAGCTTTTCAATCATCTACCATGAAGCCTGCTTTCAATCGCAAGTTTTTTCACGAAGTTAATTCATTGCAGTAGAGATGGCACGATCCAAGAATTTTTGAGCCGGGACCGACCAACAGCCCACAACATTCAGCCCATTAACCGCCCCTGGACCGAGGACATTTTTCGTTTTCAATCCGGACCGCTTGTGGCCCGCTAAACAATTGCCAGTGTCTGTTTTGCCTCCTGAAGCAAAATATCTGCTGGCGTTTTTTTGCTTTTAGTGAAAAGTGGTTGGTTGAAATGGTCACGTGACAAGCACAATACTCAAAGTGACATGCTTGGGTTAGCATGTTAGCCTAAAACCCTTGTTGCAACCTCTTGGTTGGCGTTGCGGTGAATGTGCGTTTCACCAGGAACGGAATGAGCGCGAAGAATAACACCCATATACAAGTGGTGGAACCAACCAATAACAGAGTGATCGCGGAGCACGATCCTTATTGTCGCTTGCTGCCACAGTGTGAAGGTTTGCGAACTTGCTGATCGGGCTTTTGTATCGCAACACCCTAAACCTAAAACCACAAACCTAAAACCCCTAGCAATATAATTCCTCTGTATGAAAGCATTAATACCACTATTTAAAATAAAGATATCAGAATTTCAATACAAAATTATTTGGTTAGGCCAATAGTGTCCACCCAGCACTGTTCCCTCTAAGGTGCGCAGCTGCGCAAATGCGCAGTGCCACCAGATCATTTGCGCAATGAAATCTCGCTTTCGCGCACTTGCAACATTCTAAACTAAACATCGTCTATACATCACATAGCCCTTTCAACGCTTGAAACGCTTCACTGGTTGTGTTTCAACATGGTTGCGCAATTGCATGCGCACTAAAACAAACATTGCTCAGTGTAAAATTTTCTTAGAGGGCACACTGCCACCCACGATCGCTACGATCAGTTCTAGAACTGGGAAAGTTTAAGTCGGTTCCGCGAGTTGTAGTCTCTTGATATGTAACAACACTGGCCATCAGGGTTGACAAAAATCATGATTTTTTTTAATCCAAAATATGGAATTTTTTGATGTAAACCGGATGTTTTTCAGTTAAATAAGATTTTTTAAAATTTATATGATTTAATACTTAGCGGGTGGCCACCTAACCCTTGTAAGTACTAATTAAAAAAAAAACTGTCTTGTGCTTTGTTAACTTCAAGAACATCAACTGGAAAAACTTGATTTTTCATTCAATATTGTTCTCATGCAATATTACTTGACGCAAACCAGTTTTTCGCTTTATGACGAATGGGGTCTTGTAGCATCATGATTATGTTGTGTGTTGTCGTATGAAATTTGTTTCCCGGTTTCTAAAATGAAGTTTTCTATTAAGTGAGTGGCAGCTTTATGTTTCAACAAGGAAGTAGATTGAAATAGAATACCCAGCCTGTCCATTGCCTGTTTGAATTTCAATTACTGTGAATGGTACGTGGGACAGGTATAACAAGAGTGTGAACGACTGTTTCTGGGTTGTTACAATGTTCGCATAATCCACTGGAAGCGTGAAAAGGTTCTTTAACTGTTCAACCTGCAACGACCATTCCGAAGTTGAAACGGTGAAATGCAGTCGTTTTTCTGCGTTTGACTATTATCCTTCGTGATTTGAGGAAAAATGGTTTTGCACGCACGACCCTTAGTATCACCAACACATTTACAGTTCCATAAATTCGATCAGCGGTCAGATATGAGACTGTGTGTATATAAATGATTCAGGTCTGAATGTACAGCTTTCAAGATTGACATCCTCCTGTAGATGTGGACTAGTGGAAAACGTAGCTAATCTTGCGAAGGAGTCAGTTATTTCATTTCCTTTTACACCACTATGCACTGAAATCCACAGAAAACAATTTCATAACTTAAAATTTGAAGATTGGAGCTTAAAAGAAATTTGTTATTAGCAAGCAAAGCTCTGTTTTCTTCCAATTCCCTGTATTTATGGATGCAAAACACTGCGAAACTATCGGTTACAATTAAGCCATTTTCGTAACGGTTCTTACAAAACATTTTAGTGGTTGGTCTGACACGATAGAAGTTGTATTGAAAAAGCAACATTTTGAAAACAAGCAAACCTCATGTCGATTGCTCCACCACAGATAGATAGATGTTCTTTATGAAATATAGGATTTTTGTATTCCATTGAATTACTTTAACCGTGGAAAAATGTCGGAGTATTTTGAGCTGTATGAAATTTTAACGTTCTGCAAGAATTGGGTAAGGTTCACTTGATTGCATTGTATAACGCTTTCACTCCCACACGCAACGCATAGATGACTGTGACAAGGAACACACAGATACATGAAAGAACATGCACGAAGATCGATATGTGGCGGCAACATGAAAACATACGCTTAATGGCGCTAACACGATTACTTCGATGAAACACAAGCATAGATATGCGGTACTAGTAAAGACCACACGCACAGATTGCGCCAACACGGTTGCTATAATGTTTAGCATTGTGCTGCGATGAGTTTCAAGGAGGCCGACTGTGAAAATGCATGGTGGAATGCGAAGGATCAGGGGTCATTTGGGCAGCGCACTTGCCGAGGACGAAGCTACTTATAGTTTAAACTTAAAGGGAACAATTTATAGACGTAGGTAAAAGTCGGTTGCTCTGAGTATAAAGCTTAATATGCGCAATGCGTATAATTGATTAATGGAAGCAAAATGCGTTGCAGGCAAGTTCAAGCCACCAGAAGAAATTTGGTTTAATTTCGCCACAAAAAGCTTTTGCAGTTTCCACATATTGGAAATATTCGTTAAAGCTAAAGAGGAAATGTGTCTCGACAGTTGTGGACTAGTGCAGCGCTGCAATGTATGTCAAAAAAATTAAGCAGGCTGAGAACGAGGTTGCATGTGAACGTAAATTCGTTTAAAACTCGGTGGATACATGATTAATAAGTTGATTGGAGACTAAAGGCCTCCCATTATTATATGAAAATCTAATGCAACCAATGTTAGTGAATGCATCAAAAACCAAACTGAGCAAAATATAACAGCGACAGCTCATGAACTATTTTCATAGTAACAGCGTTAAATTATTATCAACGCACTAGGTTAATTCAAAATGCACGCCAACAAGAAAGGAATACCAGCAATGCTTCTAGAGCCAGGTTTCTATTGCACTGTACCTCAGCATTTTTTCACCTGAGTTTGACGGTGCTTTTTGTAATGCAAATTTTTCTAGTTTTAGTTTGTCTCGTATTATACGGATGAACATCTGTAATGAGTTAAAATTATTGTAAAATGTCAGCTGAGATTAATTGTATTTATGTATGAATTTTCTCACTTCAAGACTAAAAATCTTTTGGTTGTAGAATTTCTGCGCCTTATAAATGCTAGTAATTTTACGAATCGCGCTTTCGTATGTGTTCAAACATCTCATTGCGCGATTTAAAGCAACCGATACTGGCTATTTAGAGTGTAGATGGTACGAAGCTGCTCTTCCCCAGGAAATAATTCCATATAGTATTCGTGAACTTATTAGGCTGTGATACAGCATGCGTAGTGCTTGGTTACTAACGTAATGTTTAACTTCATACATTTCACCAACGTATTCGAATATAGTACAACGCAACCGTTTACGATTCTATTTCTATGGCAGTTTTTCATCACAGTCACAACAATACTTGTAACTCAAAGCTCTGTCAATATGATTACCTTTTACATTTATTTGAAATGAACCTGTGTTAACATGTTTATTTGTAATTAATATATATTTTGGTTCAGAAATGTAGTGAAAGCCTTTTTGCAGTTCGCCAATCAATTGCTTTGTCATTTCACGGTCAACCGAGTTTCGGAATTTTTCCAAAATTATTGTCATTCTGAACTAAAACAACTAAAACTATATCGTCAGCAAAACGTATATTTTTCACGAGATTTCCTTTGGGTAAGACATCTATAAATAGATAAAAGAACAATGGGCGGTTGCTCATCGCGAGTTGTGTTTTTGGATATTTCTAAAGCTTTTGACAAAGTCATTCATTCCGCCCTTCTTTTCAAATTGCGTCAGCTTGGCGTG
>Ga0210059_1009201_pt1 | contig 15466 bp, 9 predicted proteins | sample Ectturendosymbi2_FD_188042 | JGI IMG/M metagenome (GOLD analysis project Ga0210059, IMG submission 188042) | Ecteinascidia turbinata endosymbiont from Florida, USA - Sample 2 (SPAdes) (version 2) | ecosystem: Host-associated > Tunicates > Ascidians > Unclassified | place: Key West, Florida... | reverse complement strand
CAATTGACAGTGAAACCTCAAGCTGTTGTGATGAAGAGCTTACTCATCAAACCTTTTGCTTTTAGTCCTTTGCTTGTCAACTGGAGCGTTCCCCTTCGTACCGCAAGTGGACTAACAATTGTCCTAATCCGGTGGCAAGAAACATGCCATTTGACGCAATATAATAAGGTATAAAATAATCTTCCCCACACATGGTCGCAAGTTGTATCTCTGACGCAAAAATTTTGTGGCGCAGGTCTATATTACGGTACGCAAATAAGTTATCCACTAACAAAATATGGTGTATGTACTGTAAAACTTTGTTATTTGAAAATTTTGATCATAATTTGTTTTCAGCTCAAAGAAAAGGTATTTAACTTGGTGTTTTCCGTACGCTGTAGGTGAGTAAACTAGACTTACCGCGCACGTCCATGCGTTGCATTACTACCGCAAAAGCAAAGAGTGCCGAAGGGCAATAGACTAAACAAAGAAGTGCAACACATCACCTAGCTGTGCTTCAGGGAAGTCAGCCCTCATTCACTCAGACAAATTCATGTTAACAGGCATTATTGTTGAACATGAGAAGGAGAGCATATTTCGCATTACGTAGCAGACAGCATTGATAGTACGCAAAGAAAAATTTGACGAGCAGGTTTTTCATTTCGATGTTTTTATTAATATGGAGAACAAAAGTCAGTCGTTCCAGTCACTCTTCAAGTTATATTTCATAGCTTATCCTTCAAAAACAAAGCAAGTCTGTTAGACTGATCTTGCAAAAGTACGAATTGATATGGAAAACCTGACGATTTTCAAAACAGAGTTGAATGTCTCAAAAGCCAACTTAAAAATACTGCTGTGAAAAATTAGGGTAACGCTATTCACGTTTTGGTCAAATCACAAGCATTTCCTGCGCCGAAAGAAAAGGGCAATTCTGCTCAACACGATTCAGCGAAGTCTAACCCTTTTAATAAACGCGATTCAGCGAAGTCTTTTAATAATAAACGATTCAGCGAAGTCTTTTAATAAACGCACCTCTAACCCTTTTAATAAACGCAAAGGCACTATAGTGGCCGGGACTTTGTTCAATCATAATGCTGTCCAATAGAACTAGAGAGCTGTTCAAACCCTATGAAAAAGCAGAAAACCTCCAAACTTCGATTTAAAAAAAAGTTCACTATTGGGTTTGTACATTTTGGGGGTGATTTCGCGAGTGGGGTGGGGGTCAAAGTATTTTTGGATGAGGTCATTGGGGTCTGGCAAAAAACTCAATGGGTAATTTATTTGTTTTTAATAAACTAGGCGAAAATTCGCATCTTTAGAGGCTGTGACTCGCCTTCTAGCGTTTGTGATTGGAACGTTATGGCCAAAAAACGATAATTAATTAACTAATCGACCAATGAATCCCTAGGGGATTACGCAATTGATTTCTATCCCAGTTATTACAGCAGACTTGTAGCCGGAGTGGTTAGGGCTGTCAATATTGGACCACCCAGAAAGACACATTTCAACAATTCATTGAGTTTACAACCAAACAAAATGTATTACAGTATGCTAAAAAATTCCAAATATTAGGCTGTAATTTCAATTTGACAAACAATCACAGATGGTTCCATACACGGACTACAGGTGGAACACATAAACGCTTGCAACAATCTTTACCAAACCCTATGGTTGTAACTAACAGAAAAGAATATGACTAATATGCTTCAAAAAGGTGTCAAGTGTTACCGAAAAAAGATGCAAACTAACTCAACCGTTCGTACACCGCATTGAAGCATGGTGCCAAATGTAAATGGACAGTGGGGCATCACGTGGTGTCCGTCATTTATTTGTGATTGGTGTCACAAACTTAAGATTCACGATGAGTTGTTAGCATTTATGTAAGCACCCTAATTATTTTTCTTTGTTTTCCAAAGATACGCCGAGAACACTTTTTTTGATACACGGAATGCCGTCTTTTCTGTTTCCCACCCCCAAAAAAAACAACCAAACAAAACCAGGTAACGCACCTGGAAGGTGCAGTTGCGCTCATTACCGAAACAAAGTACGGATTGTAACATCTAATGCAAAACTGGTTTCTGCTCTTGTGTCTGAATTGTCCACCTGCACTGAACTAACTACTCCATTACACCTTCCTCAATGCCAGGGACGGATTTAGGGAGCGCGGGGACCAAGGCAATCTCAATTTTGAGGGCCCCAAGCAGATGTGACCTATTTGGCCGTTCGTCTGAAAAGCCTGAAAGCATGCCCCTCTTATGTGTAGTGCCCCCTCAAAATGATATCTTTTGTTGTGCCGACTTTGGTTCTACATTTGCCTTAAATGTTCAACAGAAATTAAAGCCTTTCCTACATTCTTTTAAAGCACAAATGGCATTGCGATCTTTTCTTGGAATTTACAGCTCTTTCGTGCAGTTCAGAAGTTCTCTTCGTTAAATTTCCATGATTTCTAGCGTTTTTTGTAGGTTTGTTTTTCGGATGTACACATTTTCATGCGGGACCGTGTTACAACCCTCGGAAACATCGTCTAACTGTGGATCCGATTACCTGCACGTAAACTCGTTTTTTTATAGTAATAGTAACCACATATTTTATGAAACAAACAAGCACAACCCATTCAGTGGACACCGGGCTTATTTATGCCGTTTTGAAGATGACATGTTCCAAGCAATACAAAATATAGTGTTTTGATTCTCTATGCCAGGGCTTCTTAAACTTTTTTATTCTGCGGCCCCATTTAAAAAAAAGTTTTTTTGTGCGCCCCCCCTTGATGGATAGCTTAGATCTTAATAACACATGTAAACGTCTCATTACAAATCTCAAGATACATTTTTTGTCAATGGCGAAATCCTACAAACGCACACAATCCACGAAAGTAACTACACAATAATAGAACTACCACGTAATGGAAACAGTAAGGCGAAAAATAATTAACAAAAAACAATTAAGTTTATAAAAGTTATCACGCACAACTAATGGGATGGATGCACTTGACAATTTTTACATAGATCGATCATTCGCAGAAAAGGGCACACGTAGGAATTTTTCAACGGGGAGGCTGAAATTTTGAGAAAAATGTTTTGCTCTCACTAAAGTACAGGCTATCTTATTTACTATAACATTCATGTCATATATGGTATTTCAATTTCAACACATAAACACCTTTCTTGACCAGGTCCAGTCGCTACGTTTGTTTTTCTTTGCCCGTTTTCCCCCGTTACCGTGATTTTGTTAATCTGTACGATGCGATGTAGTGTGGCACTTCTCTGCAAAATTTTGACATTGTTTATGGAAGTTTATAACATGCTCAGTATCCCAAAATATTGTTTTCAAAAGCACTCTTTTGTCATATAGTTGCATTACTTCATACCACTTCCAGCAAATTCTGGTGTCTCAGTCGGCTATTATTTGTCACGAAATGTTATCAACAGCACGTTTTTCAACATCGCAGACAAGCAAAATGCACTGCAGTACCACTACAGATCGTAGAATTATCTCACAACCACGCTGCATGGTTGTTGGTCGATACCAAAAGCAAAATACCTTTGTTAAATCACCAAGACAGAATTGAAACAAGTTTCTACACATACTCGTAAAAAGCAGCACAAGCGTTTGCGAATCGCTAGTGTATGATCTAAAATATTGGAGGCAGTGGTAGCAAACAAAACTTAGCCGACATATCACTAACTTTACAGATAATTGCGCAAGGTACAAACAGATGCCGCTGTAGAAATTTTGAAATGAGAGAATGGGCAGGGGCAGATGCTCTTCAGGAGGCTCTTGGAACAACCCATGCATGCTTATTTGGCCAACTAAGCACGTGACATCTCTCACTATCTCCTACAAGCAATCCGTCACGTCAAACGGAATCGTAGCGATAGCACGAATACACCAGCGGAGAGTTAATGTGTATAGTTTCTTAAATGTTGGTCCTACCTATAGGTCCATAGGCAAAGTAGTTGCTTGTCGTACAATATTCGTTTCAAATCTTTCGCTTTAGTAAAATAATCCCTTTCACAAATTCATATATGCTAAAGCACGAAATCAGATCTGCGATTACTGCTGGCAACAAAGTCATTCATAATTTTTTCTCTGTCGGTCTTGCGGCCTTTGTGTATGGAAAGCAGCACAAGTCCTGTCTTTCGCGCATTTCCAATCAACGATCTTAGATAGGTTTTAAGACGTCTCATGGTGCTGAAACTGCGCTCACTTGTAGCAGTTGATACAGGTAGAGTGCCTAAAATGGTGAACAATATGTAGACATTCGGATAAATGTCAGCATGGCAAGCACGGAATGACTCGGCGGCATTCGAAGAAACAGTGCTAACATCTTCCTTCCACAACTTTATTTACCCAACGCTGCACTTCAGCAACAATCACTGCTCTGGGACCAACATCTTCCTGATATATTTCCAGTAACTTTTCTGAATCTTAAACAGTGTTTGGCGAAGCATCGCAATACTTAGGTATCAATCCCCAAAAACTTCGTCACTTCTGCTTCTGATCAAAGAATCTATCCTCCGTTTCCACTGTTAATTAAATGATTTAAATACGGTACAAATATGGCTTCCCGAAGAAAATGCTCAGGGCCATCAGAAGGATAATTATCTCTGAAAATTTGATTTTTGTATCTTCTGGGAATCAAGAGCGCAGCATCATACTTTTCACATTCATTATTAGTTTGCTCAAACATTTTATGAAAAACGTTTTCCCAATTGCTTCTCTTTTGTCGGAGAATATCCAGCACACTATCAATGAGCTCAATCACTGCAAATATATCCAATTCTTTCTTTTGCAGAAGTTTTGAAACAGGCAGGATTATACCAGAAGTGTGTTGCAAAACTAAAGCCGCGATTAAAAACGTGCATTTCTGTACAGAATTGAGTAACGTTGCTGCTTTGGTCGCAACCTCCACTTGCTTGTTTTCCTGCTGCAATTCCTCAAGTGTAGAAACAACTGCTGGCAATAGTGTCACAAAAATGATGGTCACGTCATGTCTTTCCACCCAGCGTGTGGCGCAAATTGGGTTCAGATTCTGTCGCGAAATGCCAAGCCTGAAACTTCTCTTTCAACATTGTCCTGAAATATCGATACGTGCTGTGCAGAACGCGACAGAAAAACGCATATGTCCGATATAGTTGCCATCTCATTTCTAATAACTGGCAACTGCGATGAAGTAAGTACTAATGACCAAGTTATGAACATGGCGTCAGAAATGAGTGTACATGGCCAAAGGATACAATTCTTTTACTCTAGCCTGGACACCACGATCTGTTCCGCCCATATTACTTGCACCAACATAACCTTGGCCACGCATATGTTCCAGATTAAGCCCAAGTTGAGATAGTTGGGTGATAATCGTAGATGCAAGATCTTTGCCTGTTGTTGAAGAAATTGGAACAAAGCAAAAAAATTTTTCGTGCACTTTGGTATCTTTGATAAACCGAACGGATAAACTAAGTTGCTCTGTTTGACTTACATCAGTCTTTTCATCCGCTAGTATCGAAAAGTGTTTGCGTTGGGCAATATGGAAAAGTATTTGTTTTTTTATGGCATCACCCATCAAAGATATAATTTGATTTTGCACTCTCCAGCTTAAATATGAAGCGTTGCCGGGAGCCTTTAAAAAGAGGTCAGATGTTTGCTTGTCAGCAGCCTCCAGTCGCAGTCTTAGGGCAGCTTTGAAAACTCCGTCATTGCAATCAGTTTCGTTCAGTGAAAATGAACCAGCGTCTCTGTGACCCCTCAGTGGTATTTCTTGGTGACCGCAAAATTCAATTGTTCGCATATGGGAAAGACGATTTCGATTTTTCTCGACAGCCTTCTGTCGACTGCTGTTTAAAGCATTTCGTACATCTCTGGATTTGTCGGCATTTGTCTGCACAAAGTTATCGAACATGGCTGCACATAATTTATGATAGTGACAGTTTTGGTGATTACTGTAATGTTCCTTTGCCTTTTTGTAATTGCAGTGTGGTCCTGACACTAATGAGCTGGGAGGTTTTGCGCTAGGACTGACAGTCTGTGGAGCGAACACAACGCACCGTTTGCAAAAAGATCCATTGTAAATATTACTGTTCGCTAACCATGTAATTTCGTTCAACCATTGCTTCTGGAAACTTAGATTTTGAGCACCAACTGTTACATATGGAAACGAGAAACCTGAAGGAGGGGACCAGCAATTAAACAATACCTTTCGTCGATCAGCATCAGTCAGGGAACTTCAACGAAGTTACCAATGTCATTTTCACCACTGAATACTTGACTGGCAGACTCTGAGCACGAGCTAGTGTCATTTCTATCTCTTTTGCAAAAGTCTCTTTCTCTTGACGAACCTCTTTTCCGCTTGCGTTGTACAACTACAAATTTATCCATTTTCCCTAGCACTCTTCTGACTATCACGGTACCCGAAATTCGGACTACAGGCGGAAGGAACAACAGGGTTTCCACAAATGTTGACTAAAAATTCTCTAAAATGATCTTAATATTCCCAAAATCTCACAGAAATTCCCTAGATTTTTTCACTAAGCATTATATTGTCTTAATCTCTTTTTTAGCACTTTTGAATAGCCTTTTATACTTTTAGCAAGCGGCATACCCTAGCGTGTTATATTGCACATTTGCTTCTGTATAACAACTTAGGAGTTTAAGTCCGTGACAATTTAAATTTGTCTGTTAACGCAAAAACTGCTGTGAAGCTCACACATATTTGCATTTTGGTTGAACTGCTGCGGCCCACTCCGACATCACATTTTTTCGATGGCCACTAACGCTCGATAAATAAGCTAAGCACAAATGCTTCTGTCCAGAGACTAAGAAAAAGAACCTTAGTTAATAGTTGTTGGTCCTTGAAATATCATCAGTTAGTATCCTTACCGCACCAGTTGAGCAAAAATGTTAATTCATGGAAGAAGAGCTTGGTTAGTCTTATTTAGGGCTAGATTTTTCTGCCCAAATTTGGATTTTTGTTAAATGTACAAGTTTTGTTATGGTCTTCACTGCAAAAAACGAAAATGGAAGTGGGAGAATTTAAGATCTGTTTACAGTTCAGATGTAGATGACAAGCATTCTTACGAGGAGATTCTAGATTGTAAAATGCCAGTAGCAAGTCATGTAACTTGAAATTGTCGGGCCGTGAAGACTGAGAATGCGATTCATAGATGAACATGGCGATGATAGCACCTTTCCAAATCTTCGAATTGCTTTGCAGATAGTGCTGACGATGGCAGCATGTATTACAAAGTGCAAGCGATTTTTCAGTAAAGTGGAACTGATCCTTTTATACCTTCGACTTTCAATGAACCACGGGTGAGGGCAGATTGTGTGAATTAAATGTGTTTTCATCTTTGAAAAAGTTGTCGTTTGCATTTGCAATATGTTGTGTCATTCTTTTGTAAATTGGGTCAGCCAGTATAATTATAACGTTATTATTTGAATGTTTTGATAATCTTTATAATAGACATAAATGAGTACAGAAGTACATTATGTTCCTTGTGGAGACGTTATGAAGTACAACAACGCCAAAACAGCTGAATATGCTCTCAAAATATTTTGCTAGGAAATCAATTTCACATCAAGCATGCAGTTTTACTCATGCAATTATAAACAAAACTTACAGGTGAAATGATGAAACCTAAAGAAATTTGCTGAACTTTGTACTGCACCTTACGGATAAAATGTAATTTTATTTGCTGAAAACCTTGGAAGTATAAAAACGTATATTTTCTGTTTTAATACATTTAAGTTCTTCATAGTTTATCTTTAGTAAAAGTTGTCCATATATCCAATATTTAAATTGTTAAAAAAGTCGCACAGCTAAACTTTGTCACGGGCGCAATTTTGCAGATACGCCACTGCTTAAACCCATTGTTTGCAAACAGTGGCGTACGCAGAAAATGTTCATGGGGGGAGTTTGATTCAGGGTCATATGGTGGTAATTAGGATTTGGTGTGCGCTGTTTGTGACGTCACAATTTGACGTTATTTCCATGTTTCCAAACCAACGTTTTGGCGACGTTTGTTGACATAATAGGCACCTTCTGATACACCCACTGTCCTTATTTTATGTGTCATTGCACTTAATATAAACTATCAGCGCTCCAAGTTAAGATATCAGCGGAAAATATACTCAACGCTACGACGCAGCAGTTCATAACTGCAGCTGCAAAGATATCAGGTTGCGCGTTAAAACAGTAGAGTGAAACACACTCATCACTACGTCAGAGCAATTTACAACTACAAAATCAGGCTGCGCTACGGTCTCGCCAAATACGGGCAGTTGAGCATTGAAGGTGTGCAACTGGACTGGCTGGCGCACACCCTGGTTTGCAAGATCAGATTTTGCTAAAACGTATAAAGTACGCAAGAAAATGTTTATTTTTTGTGATGTATAGAAGTCAGTCCACAAACCCGTAACCAGAGCTGGCGAAACCTCCCCTTAGAAAAATTTTCGCCCCCACAGGAAAAATGTGTTGGACGTATTTTGAAACTATTGCACATAATTTAAAAATTTTGTCCTCTTCTTAGAACTCTTCGCCCTCCCCCTGGTGTCCCAAGCTGGTTACGGGCCTGGAAGTCCAGCAAACGTTTAGTTTTCCTTTTCTCTGCTGAGACATTATCAAATGCCTGAATGCTTCTATGTTAACAAATGCGGTTTTTGAGCTCGTGCAACGGTTTTACCATGCTACAGAAATTGCTAATGTAGCCAATCGGGTCAGTGCTTGTGCTAATCAGCCTTAGCAAACAAAATAAAGGCGATTGTTTCGGATAAAGTGAACTACCGCGGAGCACAATCTTAAACATGCGTGGTGCACGAAAGGTCTGCAAAAAGTGGTGAGATGGTTTCTGGACGCAGACGATAACGGAGATTACCTCCGAAATGCATGTGCGGCATTGTTTTGTGTTTTAATAAATGTCAGCAACAAATTTGTGTTTAGGCGATTTCCATTAAGGGGGGAGGGCTCTAGCCCCCTCAGCCCCCTTTCGCGCGCCCTTGTTCGCAGATTGATGCAAAACAACGCAGGACGAAGGACATTCTTAATATTTTTCACAATAGATCGGTTTGTGGACTTTCAATTTAAAGAATACCGCTTCACACAAATATCTTGTGCGAAAGTCTAAGAGTTTATGAATGGCTTGATCAGAAATGACTGAATATTCTATTGTTGTTCCTATCCAAAAACGACATAGGCTAAACTCTGTTTTGGAAATTCCAGTTGCAAATGTTTGTCGTTTAATAACTCCGCAAACTCATCCTGGGCATGGCAGGTGTGTGCCTTCTTAAAGTTTCAATTGTCTATGGTTTGCGGATCCAACTTCTCCTGAATCAAAGTCCCTCTGAAACTGTGTGAAGCTTTTACTTTTAGTTTGTAACTACTCGGTGTGCTCTCAAAGCAGTTTAGCCCACCCCCTAGAGTAGACCTATAGAGTCTAAGTAGAAGCATGCTTTCGTGTCGGAATAAATGCAATAAGGTCAGTACCGGTCAGTATAAGGTCAGTACCGGTACGTTAAAACAATCACTGCGTAACAGCGCATAACTTGATGTGCCTGGTTTTTATTATCATTTGATAGCTTAGGCAGGCATCATGGAAAACAATTGACAGCATAAAGTACGATTTTGCTCCTAAAAAATGCAGCAGAAATAGATTCACTACAGGCCTACTTTCAAGATTCTTGTAAATTTTACAAAATCTATTATATCTGATATGTCAAGACAGTTGGTTTCGCGTGCCCCATTTGGAGCCGTGACCCATAGTTTGAGAAGCCCTGCTCTACGTCATAAGTCGATGATAAACATCATGAAACAAGTTTTGCACAGCAGCAAAGTATTGTCGCAACACCTTCAGATAAACATACGAAGTAAGCCCAATGTAGACACGTTTTTCCCAGTAAAGGTCACGAGAAACTGTTCTAGCTCAGCGCCGGATTCAGGTGGTGGGGGGCCGGGGTCCAGGCGTGGTGGGAGGCCCCATGTGTGGATCGGATATAGAATCTTTACCTACAGGGTGGCACATGAAGTCACTAGTATTTCCACGGATCATTAATATTTATGACGCAATCTTGCGACGTCACGTTAATTCAAGTGTAACAAAACTTTATGATGCAACATGATAATTGGCAATGATTAGCAATTTGTGAAACTCTTGCAAAACCCGGCACCAGAAGCATCGTATTTCCTTTTTTTGAATTTTTGTTTGAAAAAAGTTTCTGAGCGGTCCAACGTTTTCATCATCTGTAAACGTCAATTCTCTCTCAGCAATAAATTCTGCGACAGAAACCAAACGTTGCGGAAGCGATTTCCAATATTGTTGGCAGTGATTGACCAGACTAGCTAGCTCTGTATCAATTCTTTATAGTGATCAATTACGTCTGCGACAAAATGTAATCGTGACATCTTTATGTTCCATTGATTGCTCGTGGCCCCTCAGCGTGTTTCCAGTCGCAAATTCCATTTCTAATAAAGAAATTCCCACATTTAGTCGTACCCGCGCACATCAGTCTACATGTGAAACAATAAACACAAGTTTGTGAAGGAGAAAAACAAAGCCAGCTTCTTTCAACGACTTCGGCGTTGTGGTTCTGGCGCCGAATAAGATTTGTGGTGCATTTCCGTGAAGAGTTTCTCTCTTTTCTGTGTTGTGGAACATCATGTTTCAAAATTAACTTCTCGTTTTTCAACCAATATTCCCGCATTTTTTTCCAGTATATTGGATGACCAGAGACCGATATCTTTGCCTCCTTTGCTAGCATCAGACAACTCATCTATCGTGTTTTCGATGATACCTCTTGACGTTCTTCTGCTACTGCACCGCTGGTTAAACTAGGTCTATTGTCGTCGTTACGTACATTTAAGTCTGTTACCACATGTTCTCCGATTTTCTGTCCTGTTACAGGTTCCGTAGAAATGTCTCCGCTGGACTTGGACAATTTACGGCTGTCACTTATTTGAGTGTATTATCTACACTTAACAAGTCAAAATAAAAAATAGGCCTATTCATTAGTTTTAAGCAATGAAATAAAACGTCCAGTGTAGACAAGTGTTTCATTCAAAACACACAAAATCCTTATTTACTTAACCTATTTAGCCCATGAATATTTTGCAGATTGCTTAAATTTCCTAAAAATGTAGAATCGTCTCTTACAATTTTATGAAACTGCTTGTATGAAATATGTTTCAAATTCCACATTAGCTTTAGACAGCAACTGCTTCAAACAGAAAGGTTTCTTTTTCTTTTTGATATGTGGCTGCCTCAAGGAAAAAATCGTTCCAAATAAGCAAAAAGAACCAAAACGTTGAAGTAAAACTGTGCAATCTTTATCAGTTCGTGAAGCGTTTAATGGTATTGCAAGTTGCAAAATATTTTGCCTATCTTTCATGTTCCATCATTTTCATTTGCATTTGGTTGATGCTCTTTTTGCGTTGATGCTCTTTTTGCATTTGGTTGATGCTCTTTTTGCATTTGGTTGATGCTCTTTTTTGGTTGATGCTCTTTTCATCATTTGCATTTGGTTGATGCTCTTTTTGCACGAACACGAACAAGTATTGATATTGGTCAAACAGTTTGCTTCAGCTTCATTAATAGACACATTTCTATCAAGCAGATACCACTCACATGTTTCATCCTTTTCTCAATTAGTTGTTTGCAAACGGAGGAATCCATTCAAAGCATTTAAATTCAGCAAATAAAGTGATCCATTTAGCGGCTCAATCTGGGTAAATTTTAGCCAGATGTGAAACACAAAACTTGTACAATACAGATACACCTGGCATGAATGAATCACAGTCATGATCCTTGCCTTCGCTGACTTTTCTTAGTGTTGGTTTTACTTGGCTTGATATGTACATCTGATTTTCTCTCTTGGATCCTTGCCTTCACAGTGGCGAAACACGATACAACCTCAACAACTGATGCTTTTGACTTCTCAACATTCTGACCTTGCAAAATAAAAGCAAATTCAAATCATTGGTAATGTCTTAAAAACAGATTTCGTTCAAAGAATTTCCAAAAAAACGCTTCGGAACAACAGCCGACTTGCCGATGGCCATGAAGCATGAATTTGAAGCTGGGTACAATTGAAACATCCTTGGCAAGCTGCGATAAAGTGATAACCGCCACCTGGTTCCCCTACGAGAAATATGTTTTTGGTACGCAATATCCAAAGTCACAATAGTTTTTTCCACTCTTCTTTGCAAACTGTGCAAACGCAACCACACGTAATTCACTCAGCTTCAAGATAATCTAGTTTTTGACCGCGCGATGCCAGTGCTCGACCGTATTTGGTACCCCTGGACTCGCTATATTTACGAGAAGATGCTACACTGAGCTATGTACAACACAGTGATCACCGTATCACGGTTCATCAGCAAAGATAGTACAGTATAATGGCGTCGGCAGTCCGCACTTTAATGCCAAGGTCATTGAGATACTGAAAAAAGATTTACCACTGCTTATATCGATAAATAGCGTCTACAAACAAATTTTTCTCGCTAAAAACGACTAAGGCACGCACATATGGCTAAACACATGAACATGGTTGAGGGCCCTCTTTAGTGGAGGGCCCTGGGCCCGGTCTCCTTGCCACCCCGAAATCTGGCGCTGTTCTAGCTGATTTAATTAACATACGGAGCTTCAACAAGCAGTCTCTGCGCGAAATCTAGTAAAAACAGCCAAACGTAAGATCCAATACTGACAATATTGCTTTTCATCGGAGTTTTGCAGTGTCGGGGGATCTTGCGTTGTTGCGAGTTTTTTACCAGTGGAAAATTAAACATCAATTAAAGTAACCGTTTTTTTCTTTTTCATTTATTTTTTGTAACCACGTTCTAAAAGACGGCCCGCATCTCTCTCACGGCCAGATGATCAGTATTGTCGTGCTGTTACTGAACTGATAAGAGTCTAGAGTAGAAATTTGCATTTCCGCTCGTTTCAAGATAAATTGTGAAGCTACGCCTCATGCACAGTTTCGGAAATTTTTAGTTATTGTTGAATCGTCATAGAAAAGAGTTGCGCGGGACCCCCAAAAAGCGCGGGGCCCTAGGCCACGGCCTATTTGGCCTATGCGTAAATCCATTGCTGCTCAATGCACCAAGCAGGTCATTGGGAAAGGATTGGTTATTATAGAGAAAAATTGCATGGTTTCAAGATCAGAAGTGGCCCTATTGGACCACGAGAGTTATAAAAGTTTCAGCAATAGAAAATCTTTCAAGGGAAAGATTCTTTCAATTTTTGGAAAATTATTGTACAAGAATGAAATTTTTATTTCAAAATTATTGCTTCAATTTTTCCGGTGAGCAGTTTTCCACTGAAAGTCCACAGTATTCTGTCTGTGCAAATGCTTCATAAGCAAAAACTGAAATTATTGTTTCCATAAAATTTTTGAACGATAATATGTACCAAAGCTTTGAATTTTCTTTCAAAACTTAAAATCTTTAAAGCAAAGAAAGTTTCCATCAGAAAATAGAGATACCATTTTGAGCCACCATTCATATCTTTTTCTTGAAAAAATCTTGTGAATGACAAAAAACAGTCGTATTTTTCTTCAGTGTGTGACAAACTATTGTTGTTACTGTACAAATATCTCATATTTTCTAATCTTACGAAAATAACCAAGTGTGCAAGTCGTGTTAAACGCCAAGTCATAGTGGCAGAATGTATGACTGCAGCCGCAGGTATGTTTTTTAAAAGCATTTAATGCAACGCAGAAGAACGCTCAACGATTTTGTAAACGGCAGTAAGTTTAGATGATTTGCAGCAGCATAAGGATCTAAAGCTATTTGCTTGTGGCCGTTAGATAGCGGGAGATTTTCCTGGGTAGTTGCATGCAACTTATTGGATCGCGCCCCTGGAAAATTTTTGGAAATGTTTTGTGTTTCAGGAGATTTTACGATGTAAAAATAGTGGCATTTTGGGTCTTTTTACAACGCAAACAATGCAACTAAAATAGAAGTGGGATCAACAAATTGATTTAAATTTGCCGACTTTGTTAAATTATTACCAGAAAGTTTTCTCGGTCAAGTAAAATTTGTTTGTTTCTTTTCGATGATAGGAAATTCGTAATAATCCTAAACGTTGAAAAATTCCCACTAAATGATGCAAGGCGTTCGTAACAAAAGTAAAATATTTCATTCTTTTAAGTGGACGATTTCGTGATGCGTACCACTGCAATACACAGTAAATTTGCTGTCCGAAATTTTAACAAATTTTCCTGCATTCTCGTGAAAGAAATTTGTTGCTGAGAATGTTTGACGTCACTGAATTCAAACCTAACTTTTATGAACATGAATAGTTTTTCATCACGTTCAATCTTTTTGTAAATGCCAACACTTGGCAGCAATATTTGAAGAACAAAATGAAAGATACCAACCTTCTGTAGCAGGGCTTGTGGCCAATTCCAGTACTGCTGAGCACTTTGAGCCTGACCTGTCTCCGCATGAGGGTTGGCAAACAGCGGCCTTGTCAACGTAGTGAGAGTTTTCCGGGCAAGTGAAACCTTACGGAATAAAGTAAGTTGAGTTTACTATGAAAAATACTGTAACTGTACGGAGAACCAACACCAATAGTTCATGTACGTTTTCATGTTTTAAACTGGGCAACGATTTGCAAAGTATTGTAGTCAGCTGCTTACAAATAGCTTTTGCGTTGGAGTTATTCAGCAGTGAACTTGAAAATGCTGACAAGAACTTTCCATCTCCGTGGTAAGTGTTTACGTATGAGAAAGGTACAGACCAGTTACTTGAATGCAAATATGTGCAAGTTTGAATCATCTTACAAAGAAGTAAGCAGACGCCAGTCGGCTGATGCCTCGAAAGCTTGCAACAATCCTATTAGAGCTTTTGATTGTCGTTTGACTGATATGAAGTTTTGAGATTGGCTTCGAAATCAATTCTAAGACTACATGCAAAGGCAGCTAACGGCTGCTTTTCACAGAGGCATGTGTGACTCACTGAAGGGGTTCTTAAACTGAACCCCTTTGGAGTCTGTGAAGCAATTTAAGAAATTAAAGTAAGTTTCTTCCCTCCAATTTTCGTTTTTCCGTATATGTATGTATTTCTGAGAATAGACCACAAGAGGTCCGTGCAAAGGGAAGGAATTTTTCAAGGGTGCTCGTTGAAGACGGTTCAATACGTACGTCTTGCGTAATGTTTAATGCCACTGCCAAGCCATGTTGAATGGATTGTAGATGGTACCAGTGAAATGGAAACGTCTGAATGACCAAGTTTTATCATTGCAACACCCTATTCACTCATTTTGCCAGTGTTCTAATCTAGCCGACATGTTGAAACATATGCGAATCGTTTACGCGGGCACTTGAAGACAATATTTTGACATTCCCTTACCTATTCCAGTAGAAGGTCTTATGCCCGATGTAGTGATAGAACCCCTGAAGGCGCATTCAGCAACATATCCCATCATTGTGGTTTCCAGGGTTTCCAAGAAAGCCTTGTTTGCGCATAATGCTTTTTCGCACGACATCTCGTGAACAGTCGTGT
>Ga0210059_1009200_pt1 | contig 15466 bp, 10 predicted proteins | sample Ectturendosymbi2_FD_188042 | JGI IMG/M metagenome (GOLD analysis project Ga0210059, IMG submission 188042) | Ecteinascidia turbinata endosymbiont from Florida, USA - Sample 2 (SPAdes) (version 2) | ecosystem: Host-associated > Tunicates > Ascidians > Unclassified | place: Key West, Florida... | reverse complement strand
CACTTTGCCTGGCCCTGGGCGCCAACCGTTAGGTGGTAGTATTTCGCTGAAGTTTTTACTGGAAACTAGGCTATAATCCGAGTCTTTTGATACTTTGGATGACCTGCTGGGGTTTCGGGTTCAAAAGTTGTGATGTAAGTTAGTAAAAATATTTGACTAATTAGCTAATTAATCAATTAATTTGTTTATTTTAGATCATAACTTTTGATCCAGAAACGCTAGAAAGTCGATCAAAGGCTCAAAAGACTCAGACTCGAGCCTAGTTTCCAATAAAAATTTCAACGAAACACTTTGGCCTAGCGGTTGGGCCTTGGGCCAGATAACATGAGCCAAAATGACCCCAAAACTACTTCACTTATGACGTCAGTCACAAAAAATCCGCATCCCCAAACAAAAAATTTTTTTTCGAGTGCAGTCTACTAGACTGGCCGATTCGTTTCAGCTCTTGAACAGCTCCCTCCCTAGCGTAATCGGTGGAGGAGCTATGGCGTTGGAAAGGCAACCGAAAACTGCTGTTTTTTAGGCCGAAATCTAAGTACGAACATATCATGTGCCGGTTCTCAAAGTGTTAATAGTTAGGGTCATTCCATGTCAAGTCACCCAATGGGCTAAACCCTACCTTTTCAGAATTTAATGAAATTTGGCATACATGTCGGTTTCAGCCCCCAAACCTCAAATCTAAAATTTTTCAGTGATCGGATTCCAAGATATATGTAGCTATGTAGAGCAGATTTTTTTAAAGGAAAATGTTAGGTACCTGGTATGGATTATTAGGGGCCCAATTTCTCTGATTCTAAAGGACCCGATGATAATTTTCTCTGATTTTATGGACCTGAATCAGGTCCTGGTGTAGAGCATCAAAATCTGAATCATATGATATAAATTTTTTGATTGGAATTTGTGTGGAAAAGGAGATATCAATGTTTATGTGAAAATTGTCTGCTGACTGGTGCACCCCTTGTAATTTGTTAGCAAAAAGCATAAAAAGTGAAATGACGAAGAATAAAGCAAGATCAGAAAGTGCACAGATTGTAGCAACAAGCACAGTGATAATAAAACAGGAAAAATAAGCGTAGTGACAGAAAAAGGCCAGTACAGAAAATATCCAAGTGGCAAAACAATAAACAGTGACAACCCAAAAATTAAACATGCGCAACATTCATTCACATAACACAAATGATGGTGGGAAGCAATGCATGAAAAGTTGAGGGATATACAGATGAAAAAGTGGGTCATGCATGTAGGTGAGACTAAATAAGTGACAATGCAGGTTATGAAGCATGAAATCATGCAGCAACCATGATATTACAGAAGAGAGTGAAAAAGCAACTTTGTTACAAAACATTACACATGAACTATGATAATTACCACTTTTGCATATATGTACCACTGTAGACGTTTCATGATACCACTGTAAACTTGATATTTGTTTAAAGCTGTTTTGATAAAAACTTTCTCAGTTGTTTTGTATATTGAGACTGCAACACATTTGACCTGTTTGTGGCTTTACAGCATTGTAGGCAATTCGCAGATCCTCGAGATTTGGGAAAGAGTTAAGTACTACCTTTGTAATAAGGTAAATTAGATTGGTTATACCAATCATTAAGTGGAAACAAACAATGTTTTTTGCTGACAGTTCATGTATGAGAAAAGGTATTTGCTCATGGTCAAAACAACATATTTCCAAGCTTAAAAAGTTTGTGTAGTGTTCATTGGCCTGCAATAAATTTTAGGTTTTGCATTGGTGAGGCTTTCATAATTTGACTTTTTTTTGCAGACACCAACCTTGAAGTATGGCAAAGTCTGCCAAAAAGGCTCATGCTCCCAGAAATAAACTTCTGGGTGGTGGGATTAATCGTTACTCACGTTCTGTGATGTATGCCAAGCGATATGCATTCAAAAAGCGAACTAATGTTACTAAAGTTGAGAAAAAGCAGCTCAAAGCCCTTAAGGAAAAAAATATTGGTGGGGAAAAAAATGGAAAAACCCGGCTGGTACGAATAAAGAGAATGGTAAGTGGTATGTTGAGCATGGTGTATTGTGTTGGTGAAACTGCAGTATTTTCTGTCCAACATAACTCAACATTGTGCAATTGATCTCATGGAAGCTTTGGTTGTATGAAGGGCACTGCTAATGTGGTATTGGAGCAGAAAAAGGAGGGGCAAGGAAATTCAATGAAAACTAAGGCAAAAAGAAGTTTGCGTAACTGATGTATCTTGACCCATCGAACCAGAAATTAAATATATTTTTTTCATTTCATGGATAGTCTGTTGGCTGTGTGTGACCAAGCAAGATGAAAATTAGCACTAAAAAAACAAAGGTATTGTCACTCCAGAAACGCAAGGCCGTGTGGCAGAGATAAGATCTTTGCAAAGAGTTCATGACAAACTGCACAGCTGTGAAATGGTGAAGTCCTGAAAGTTGGTTAAGCCACTTCTCCAAATTGAGAGATCTCAGCTAATTTGGTTCGACTATGAGTCCAAAATGTCCCGGCAAAGATTGGCATCAGTTCTACCAGCTACACCTGCTGGAAAGCTGCTGCCTAGAGGTTGTTCAAGGACCAAGTAAGACCCTTACATCTCCGACCTTACTGGCCCTGTTTTGGTGTGGTGCCAACGGAACTGTCTCAAAAGTCACTTGACCATAAGCCATTTCTAGCCCTCTTAGGGCCTGCAACCCTTCCCTTAAGAGAAGTGGGTATGAAAATGAATGGGTAAAGGCTGTCAGTTGTTTTGTGAGAAATAAACATTGTTTTGGCTATACATTGGTAGCTTTTGGAATGGTCGTACTTCTGCTTCTGTGGCCTATGTCCCATAATCAGTTGTAGCTATCCACTAATCCAGTGTGTGGTAAAAGCACTAGCTGTGTCAATATATTGTCCCAAACCAGTTAAAAAACTCAGATATTTTGAACTGTTGTTGTGGTTTCATTGTCTATTTTACGTTTGGTACTCTTGCTTGGTGAAAATTTGGTGGCTTGCTTATTCACGGCCTAGAATAGTCTTTTATTTGGCAGTTGGAAGCAAGCAAGCATAGCCTGGTGCTAACCTTACCACAAAATAAACTTGCGAAGAAAGTTACACAGCCTTAAACATAGTTTATGTATTTTAAATATGGTTTTGAGTCAGTTATGAAAAAAATGTTTACTCTGGTGATTGTCTGTCACCCTTATGTTGTCATAAATGTAAGTAACTAGTTGGTTCTTCAAAATGTAATAGCTGCTGTTGCAATACAGTATTTTATTCTAAAGATTTCTTAGCACTGATTTTAATTCTATGCTGTTAGCCAAGGTATTATCCAACTGAAGATCTGCCACGTAAACTTCGCTCACATGGCAAAAAACCTTTCAGCCAACATAAGCGAAAGCTAAGAGCAGCGATTACTCCAGGAACAGTTTTGATTCTTCTTGCTGGTCCCCACAGAGGAAAGCGTGTTGTATTTCTGAAACAGTTGGATACAGGCTTACTGCTGGTGACAGGTTTGTTTGTATAGCTTACATTTCACTTGTGTTGATCCTGTTTCATCAGTTTTACTTTGTTACATGGATGATGATTTGGAAGTGCCGTCTGACTATATGCTTTGCATATCTTATCCTATTGTCATGACGCAATATCCATTACTGACATGTAGTGCAATGCTGTTTATGCACTGCTCTTAACACTTTGAGAGCCAGCCTATGAATATATCGTACCTAGAATTCCACCTAAAACCAGCAGCTTTCAGTTGCCTTACCAACGCCATAGCTCCTCTGCCAAGTGCGCTAAAAAGCTGTTCAAGGGCTCAAACAGATCAGCCAGTCTTCTAGACTGCACTTGAAAAAAAATTTTTTAGTTGGGGATTGCAGAATTTTTGTGAGTGTCATCATAAGTGAAGTAGTTTTTAGGTCATTTTGGCTCATGTTGCCTAGCCTAGGGCCCAACCACTAAGCCAAAGTATTTTGCTTAACTTTTCATTGGAAACTAGGCTCGAGTCCAAGTCTTTTGGGACTTTGATCGACTTTCTAGCGTTTCTGGTTGAAAAGTAATAATTTAAAATAAACAAGTTAATTACTGTAATTATATAATTATGAGATCAATCAATATCATAAATTGTGAACCCGAAACCCAAGCAGGTCATCCAAAGTATCAAAAGACTTCGGTTGTATCCTAGCTTCCAATAAAAATTTCAGCGAAAAACTACCATCTAACAGTTTGGGCCAAGGTAGCCTAGAAGTCTTCCACTTACGTCACTCACAAAAATCAGCACCCCCCAACCAAAAGAAGTTTTTTATTGCAAACGACAAGACTTGCCAAGTCTTTTCAGTCTTTGAACAGCTCTATATGGGTCATTCCATGCTTAATTTGAAATTTTCAAGATTTTTTGTAACCGTATGTCATGAAACCTTTTTATTTGTACTTTTCAAAGAGTATAAAAAATGATGAACAATAAAAAATATTTTCGAAATTGCTCTAACGCTTCTCTAGTTATTGCGATTTGAAATTTTGGCCACTAGAGAGAGATTTTCCCTCCGCTTTTTAGAAAATTGGTTGCCACATGAATACTAGTGCAGCTGAATGCATGAAAATTAGTAACAGGGTTTTTTTTAGGTCTTCGGAATCATTTTTCGAAGTCAAAAATACCCAAAAATGAGTCCTTCAGGGTGTAAATTCATCATGAAAAAAATTTCATGCATGCATTTTGGCCACAAATATGGGGATGTTGGCGAACGGCTGCAAAAATTTTTTTTGCCCATACTGTAGTATACAGCATGTATTTTGCCAAAATGATATTTTTTTTATTTACTATTAATTTCTACCAAAAATATCAAGGTTAGTGTAAGTCATGAAATGCTGAAAAAACAACCTTTCACAATACACATATATACTGCCTTAAAGCTGATTTACCAATTACCAGTGATTCTAAATTTACATTTCTAATCAATTTTGAAGTTGCTTGATGTAACTCTTCATTGACTATGCCCCTGTTACTGCTCTAAATTATTGAATGTTAGAATGTTTTAGTTGGACATAAGTAATATTTTCTCTAAATTGTGTTCTGACATTCATCCAACATTCCATAAATTAGGAACAACACATTGAGGAGATGTACATAACAATTTAGCTTATGTCTTCCATCAAAGCGCTAGTACAACAGTCAAGAGCACATATCACACAAATACAAATATTGTGCTATAAAAACACAACGGAGTAGCCTATAATTCACATACCTCCTGGAAAACAATTATAAATAAATACTAATGGAGTTATACATCCTTCAGGATAAACATAAGCATCTTGGACAGTGAAAACAATGGACTACAGAAATCCTACTGTGCATGCAAAATGCACTCATACTTTATACAAACATTTCAATTGCACATGCTTACACTGTATGCCAGCATGGATGAAATATTACAAAACACAAAACTCATGAAAATACGCTTAACACTTTAAGAGTCGGTCTACGATATTCGTATTTCGATTTCGGCCTAAAAAACAGCAGTTTTCGGTTGCATTACCAATGCCCTAGCTCCTCTGCCGATTGCGCTAGGGAGCTGTTCAAGGGTTCAAACGGATTGGCCAGTCTAGTACACTCGAAAAAAAATTTTTTGGTTTGGGGATGCGGATTTCTTGTGACTGACTTCATAAGTGAAGTAGTTTTTAGGTCATTTTGGTTCATGTTGCCTGGTCTAGGGCCCAACCGCTAGGCCAAAGTGATTTGCTGAAGTTTTCATTGGAAACTAGGCTGAGTCTGAGTCTTTTGAGCCTTTGATCGACTTTCTAGCGTTTCTGGATCAAAAGTTGTGATCTAAAATAAACAATTTAATTAATTAGCTAATTAGTCAAATATTTTTACTAACTTACATCACAACTTTTGAACCCGAAACCCCATCAGGTCATCCAAAGTATCAAAAGACTCGGATTGTAGCCTAGTTTCCAGTAAAAAGTTCACCGAAATACTACCACCTAACAGTTGGCGCCCAGGGCCAGGCAAAGTGGGCCAAGATGGCCTAAAAGTCCTCCACTTATGACGTCACTAACAAAAAATCCGCACCCCCGCACAAAGCCATGTGCGTTAAGGCGTTTTCTGAAAATCCCTTAATCTTAGCAGACCCCAAAGAGTTAAAGATGGTGGTCTGGTCTTTCCATAAATTATTTATTACCACTACAGCCAAAATCATTGGTTAATTGTGATAATTTCTGGAAACTCTATGCTTTTTCAGTTACCACTTCACTTACAACACCACAGATTTATTACAATGCACCTGGTAATTGCGTTTCACCACAAAAAAATGATAGAAGAGTAAATCCAAAATTATAAAATGGGGTATTCGTACAATTGGGGTTTTAATTTATCCTTCATCCCCAAATTTCTCATATTAACTAGCATTTTAATGCTTGCTCAAATTAAACTTATAGCCAGCATTGCAATTGAAAATACTTTTGTGGGAAACCAACAGTAGTGTTCACTGGCACACCCTGTTCCAGAGCTCCAAAGGGGAGGGGATTACAATGTAATATAAAACGTGCACTCAAAGTGCATATAATTTTTTGACTTTGCTCGTTTTAGCCCCTAACCTAAAGTGACTGTTTTCTGATAAAAATAGGTAAATCTGACACAAAAAATACACAAAAAATATGAGTGATTTTTGTGATTTGTACTATAATGCACTAGTTCTAGTTATTCATCATCAGGCAAAATCAATCTCCCTGGGTGCACCAGTGATTGTGTTGATAGTTTAAACTGACATATCACGAGACATGCACAAAGCAAAGACTTAGTTGTGATGATTTTCTATATAAACCAAGTCTTTTTTAGCAATGGAATATTTTCTTCCAGAGGCTGTTGCAGCTGTAGGGGGTGTAAGGACACAAATAATTTTCTCACATGGAACCCAGCAGATATCAATCTTGTGATGGCCAATTAAAGAAAGGGCTTGGTCCATGTGGAAACAAACTTAACTTTCACTTCAAGGTTGCTGTCACTAATCTCTTCAATCACACGAATCCACCAAAATGAATCATACTCACATGCTACACAATCAACAGTTTGAAATTTATGTTAGATGAGGGAATACCAGAAAAATAGTGTACACCTGCAAACTCTGGGCTGCATTCTATGTAACTTTTAATATGTATATAAACTCAATGCCTTCTATATTGCATTTACAATATTCAAAGAGAGCTTGAGGTCTCAGAATTTGGTCAGCCAATGGTCTTTGCAAACTTGCTCTTGCTGCCAATCTTGCCACCAACACCATCACATGGAGATTTCCCATGGCTTGTGGCGAATGGCGAAAAAGCTCCAGGAAGCTGCCATGTTGAAGTCTGATTTGTGGAAACAAATTTAACATATTTTTGTATTGCCCTGTGCATCCGTCTGAAAAATATTGAATAGAATTATCTGGGATCACAAAAAATCCGCAACCCCAAACCAAAAATTTTTTTCCAGTGCAGCCAGGCAAACTGGCTGATCCGTTTGAGCCATTGAACAGCTCTCTAGTGCAGGGCTTCTCAAACGTTTTCATTCCGCGGCCCCATTTCAAAAACGTTTTTTCTAGGCAACCCCTTGATGGATAGTCTAATGTCAATGATACGTGTAAACGTCACATTAGTTTACAAAAACATTTATATCTGATTTGTCAAGCCAATTTGTTTCGCAACACAAATTTCATTCCGCAACCCCTTTTGGGGTTGCGACCCATAGTTTATAAGCCCTCTAGCGCAATCGGCGGAGGAGCTATGGCATTAGTAATGCAACCGAAAACTGCCTGATTTAGGCCGAAATCTTGGTACGAATATATCGTATGCTGGCTCTGAAAGTGTTAAATACTGCTGTATGTAGTTTATTCCTAATATTGTTGAGGCTGCTAGGGCGGCGTGGCATTACATGCGCGATGCACTACAAGCTGGAAGTGCAATATGTGACACAAACCAGTGGCAAGTGATCTCATCAGGTGATCTCTTTTGTTGCTTGCTGCCACAGGTGTGAAGCTTTGCGTGCTTGCAACTCAATCCCTCTGTTCACAATTTATAATATTGTTTACATTTTAGACAGTCTTTTCAGTCCTAATAACTTCTGTAATCAATATATGATGGAACTGTGAAGGCAATATATATATATATATACTGACCCAGGGGCGTAATGAGGTTAGATGGCGCTGCTGGACTTGTGCGCCATGCTCAAGTGAAGAAGCAAGTTAAGTCCCCATGTTAAAACCTGAGGTCTTTTGGAAGCAAATGTGCTGTATTGAAGAAAGTACTCATGACATTGTTGGTACTTTTCAGCGCCCCCGTAGTAATTTGGTGCCTGCCAATTTACTCCCCCCTCGCCCCCTCTTGTTACACCCCTGTGCTGCCCTTTTTTTTCTGTTGCATAGCTCATCATCAATTGATGATATAATTCCATTCATTGGCTTCCTCATTTGGTTGTGTTGAAGTGTTAGTAGTGGCTGCTTAACAAATATACTCTCAACTTCTTTGCCAGGACCTTTCAAAATCAACGGTGTTCCACTGCGTCGTATAAACCAAGTGTACGTGATAGCCACAAGTACCAAGGTTGACATTTCAGGAGTTAAACTTCCAGATCGTGTAAATGATACTTACTTCAGAAGGAAAGAGCTTTCCAAGCCCAAACATGGTGAGGGCGAAATCTTCGAAGGCGGGCAAGAGGTACAGTTTTATTTGCCTTGGTTTAAAGTTACCTGGCTTGCTAACCCTTTTGGTCTGCCAATGATGCAAATTACGTTTCAGCTTTGGTTGAGACACATGAAATTACACTAATGTCTGAGGCAGGCTCGTTAGCACTTGCTTGTAGCGGAGTACCAAAGGTGCAGCTTGTTGCCATGTAGCTCTCCATCTGCAAATAACTGCATGCTGGTGGGCAATAAATGTGTGCACAATTAAATTTCATAAAATGATATTTTGCAGTCTAAAAGACTGTGTTCAGCGGTTGACTTGCATCTGAGGGTTGACGTATGAACCGCCGTTCATAAAAAAGTTACATTGGCCACATTTAATAAAAAAAAAACTGCTAAATCGGACAGATTGAGCTCCATTCAACTATAACAGTCAAGAGTGTCATTGACCACTTGTTTGATGTCACTCACAAAAAATCTTACTGCTTACTGTGTGAGCAATTCTGACAACAACTAAACTTATCGTTGAAAGCAGGGTATTTTCAGGTCTGCATTAGCACTTCTTTGTTATAATATCAGTTTGCATAGATGATGGATGGCAGTAAAGTTGTGATTTAGGTGCAAATTTTTACAAAAAATTTCACATTCATGATTGTTTTTGCTGAACACTTTTTGGCTATACTTCCTGGTTTGGCCTACTGGTTTAAAGTGTCCTCCATTGTTCCTGGTGTATTGTACAGGCCCGTCATTGAAAGCTGGCTGTTTTCAAGTCTTCGTTAATACTTTTTTGTTATATTATTCATTTGTGTTTCCAACCTTCTAGTCCTGCCTGCAGCAGCAATTCTGATAACATTTGGATTGTGCTGCAACAACCTCTTGGTTGGCGTTGTGTTGATTTTGTGATTCATCACAAACGGGATGTGCGCAAAGAATAACACCATATATGGCGCAAACAAGCAATACCAGAGTGATCTCGTCCAGTGGTCTCTATTGTTGCTTGCTGCCACAGTGTGAAGCTTTGCACATGTGCCGCTCGGGCTTTATGATCACCACAATTGGATTTTCAAAAACTGATTCTAGTAATTGTAGATATTTTCACTACATTGAAACATGTTTTGAATGCAGCCAATGTCTATTACCTGTGTGGATTTCTACTCTAAGCCCACATCTCAGATTTTTTGAAAAGTCAATGTGCATTACAAGCAATATACTGCACATTAGACCAGCAATAATGGAGAGCACTAAACCAGTAGGCCTAACCCATAGCCTTGTGTGGCAAAAGCAATAATGACAAATCTGAAACTTAGCTTTAAAAGATTTGCGCCTAAACCACCACAACTTTATTGCCATCCATTGTCTACACCAGGGATGGGAAAGCAATTTATTATCACAGGCTGCATGAAGTAAGGAATATCACTGGTGGGTTGCAAAAATTAATTAATTTCATCTAAGTTCTACCTTTATAGTCAATTGGGTAAAAACTCGTCTTCTTGGTCTTTTGATAGTGGGTAAACCCCATGTCAAAGTATATTGTAACATTGAAATTTTTTGGCTATCTTCTCCCAAAGAAAAGTTCTAATAAAGAAACACTAGTTCTTTTCTCCCTGGCAAAGGGCAAAAAAACTTCTGGGTAAAAAAATTACAACTACTTCATCCATAGTTGACTGTGTTCTGTACATTAAAAGTTAACCACATTTTTGCACAAGTATTTGACCATAATGTAGACTTGCTTTCATGCAAAAACAGCAGGTTACAATGATCACTTCAGTTCAAGCAGTCTTGAGTGGGTCAAGAGTATTCTTTCCAGACTTGCAGGGCTTGGCAAACTTTTAGGACACCGTGCTCTCACTTAAAAATGAATTAAACCAGCCTTTTCTCTGCCTACATCTGTAAGTATTGGCTTCTCTGGACCATCAAAACAATGCTTAGGCAGAGAAGAGGATATACATGTCTTTCACAGTTGGCCAATCGCACAATAAGCAACTTGTGTTAGATGTACTCCCAATTTTGTGATATAGGTTTATTTCCACACTTGTTGCTGTTTCATCATTGACATACTCGGAAGATTTTTTAAAGTTGTTCCCAGTAGTAAGCTTAAGGCTTGGTCCAGAAAAAATAGCATCTTTTTCCACTATTTACTCCAGTGATATTTTTGTATCTTCAGCTTTACTCTTATACATAGTACTTGGTAAATTTAAATGAATATTTAGCAGGGTTGAATCAGTAATTTAAATCAAGCAATAAAAATTAAAAAAATTGTCGTTTTAGACCTGTATGTGATGTCTATGACACATTTATGTAGCATTCTGATAGGTTATCACATAATGGTATTAGTGTAGAAGGCAACGAGTACTTCCTATGACACACAAGTTGAAACCACTTAAAGTTTTATCAGTGATAGCAACTGTGAGCTCACAGATGTGATTTAACTGCAAAGAAGACATGATGACTGAAATCACTAACCCTTGCAGGTTCAGAAGTCACAACTGTTAGAATGTTGCGAGTGTGAAAGTGTAGACTGGCATGAAGTGAAAGTTACATTTTAGGCTGTTGACTGTAAACATAGTTTTAAAACAGGTTATTGATTCACGAAACATTATGTTATTATTATTATAGCTTTTTAACATTTTATACATGTATTATTATAGCTTTAACATTTTTGCATAAGTGCAAAAAGTTTGAATTAAGGTTCAGGTATTTCTATTCAGGGTTGATTGATTCAAATCAGTGATAAAAATAATAGAAATAAGTAAAAAATCATATATGCAGTTTTTGAAGCTTGCTGTGATTTCTATAACACATTTAATTGGTATTCTAATCAGTTTCACTTATTATCAAAGAAGGCAGAGACTTCTTATGACCACACAAGTCATAAAAGCAATTAAAGTTTTATCAATCATGGCAACTGTGAGGTCATAGATTCTATGTCAACTAAGTGCAAAATGATATGTTGACTGAAATCAGTAACATTTGCAGACTCGGAAGTCAGAACTGTCAAAATGCCGCAAGTTTGAATGTGTAGGCTTGCATAAAGCAAGCCTGTGGCCAGCTTTTGAGGTTTCAAGGGCAAAATAAACTGTTTGTTTAATTGTTTAAACGGACACAACAAAATTTGGGGGGCACAAAAAAATTAGGGACACTGCCCCTGAATACCCCCATGGCTACAGGCCTGGAATAAAGTAAAGTTACATCTGAATTCCAGCAGATATGTAGGTTGTTGACTGTAGAAATATTAGTTCTAGAACATTTTAGATTCAGATTCATAATAACGCATATAGGTTTTTACCATTTTATGCCTGTAAGTTATACTTTTGCAGAAGCTGAACTAGAGATCAGTTTTAAACAATAGTCTTCACACAAGAGTGGCAAGCTTGTATTTTTCTACAAGCTTCTTAACATGCCATAAGTGTCAATAAAGTTGATGAACAGATGGTAGTATTGAAATTCCAATAAATATTTTGTTTTATACACTGGTGCTGGTGTTATGAACTGATTTGCTTTAAGCGTGATGTATAATTGCAAAGTAAGTTTGAATGAAAGTTCAGATGAATTCCAGTTGCCCAACAAAAAGTTACAATAAAACGAACTCTTTAAAATAAAAATTGCAAGTGTGAGGTGGCCACCCTCTATAAAAAAATCATGATTTTTATCAACCCTGATATTTAGTAGTGCATTGGTAACTGGTTCAACAAACAAATTTCCTCATCTGATTCGACTTACTCTTTCAACATACCTTCCTTCTTTTTCTCACTTTGCCCTAAAAAAAGCTTGTCTGTAATGACTTTTCCATGCATAAATACTGTCCTTTCTTGGAGGGTGAAATTTCAAGCTGGACTCAAATAGCCTCATGAGGTGCGTCAAATATTTTCTACCTTCAATAAAGGAAGGTTTTGTCTAAATGTACTTCGTCTGTTCTACAGTAAGATCATACAAACAAGGCAAACATGGGGTTAAAAAATTGTCTGGGCTGAAAATAACTAGTTACTTTTTGCCCATGAAAACAAACTAGCTCATAAAACTCAAGGTAAAGTAGTTAAATTTTTATTGGTATGGGTATGCAGAGACGTGCATTTTGAAAGCAGATGCCAACTTTGACATGTGTATGCTAAGTACTTCTGAAGCAGCATAAAAGTTATTAAAATGTATTTGAAATATCTAATGTCAACATCAATTTTCAAACAAATGTGCTAACCTTACTAGAGGACTTGGGTTAGAACAAATATGTTACAATGTCTCAATGAATGCCTCCGTGGCACCAATTCATTTAAAAGTTTTTTTCTTGTGTATAATTTTTAAGAGGGGTAGTTATTTTTTACCCCACTAGACTATATTCCCAAGGAAAACTAGATAAAAGAAGTCTCTCGCTCTGTCATATTTTGATCTTGTGTTGTTACTTAAATGATAAATTCTAGTGCAAGCCATATTAAATGATCACGCGGGCCGCAGGTTGCCCACCTGTGGACTACACAAATGAATATTATAACGAAAAAGTACTAATCCAGACCAGAAAATACCCTGCTTAACGCCCATCTGTTGTCAGAATTGCTCCCAAGTCTGCTATAATTGAAACGGGAGCTAAACCTGTCTAATTTAGCAGTGTTAAGAGTGTCCGATATCATTCTTTAACGAACGGTGCCCAATATTTTCGCGTGTTATGGAGAGTGCAATGGAAGTCTTGTTCTTCTTTTTTTTTTTTTTTTTTTTTTTTTTTTTTTTGAAAAACAACTTTTTCTCCATGCTGTGTTTTAAGTGAAGTTTTCTGAAGCTACGCACAACTTACTGGAGAAATCCTCTGCGTTATTAGACACAGATAAAAGCAACGTCAGTCTACGCAGCCTGGTGCAATGCTTCAAATTAGAAGATTTCTTGTATGACCTGCGAACTCGTGTGACAATGATTTAACTTAAACTTTCGCGTCGTGTCTATGACAACCCGTGACATTTACATAATCGGACGTCCACCCGTGTCCGGTGTGTCTCGTTAAATATGTTGTGTAAAACTGCTGCCTATATTGCACTGAGTTGGAGAAGGTAGCTGAATATAGTGCAAAGTTACAAGTTACGCTAAAGCATAGTCGCCGCTGTAAATGCGCCAGAGACGGTTCTGGTGAGCTTGTTTCCCTGTGATTCATGTGCAAAAGTTTTGATATGAAGAAACGATGGCCCTTTCCCGCTGCGCAGGTAGCTGCCTTGTTACGAAAAAAAGATTCTTGGTCAATCTCTCCTGTTGGTTTAATAGCTCGAACCAAAGCTCTGCAGTCTTCCAACCCATTGGCTTACAGAGGTGGCCACGGAGCCGGTGATCTGCGTTTTTAAGCGAGTCGTAGTCTGAAAAATTTTTCTGCGAGTCGTTGTCTTAAAATATGCGGCCATCTCTGCCGGCTTGCACCCATACACATGTAGCTGTTGCATCCAGTTCGGATTATCCGGTGAAGCACGAAGATTTTGTGGTTAATAACAATTTCAATTCTCCGACTATGCAGGAATACGCCGTATCCGATGAACGAAAAGAAGACCAAAACGTTGTTGACGATCAGCTGCTGCCTGCGATTAAAAACGTCCCGTACTTGAAAGGGTACTTAGCAACAAAGTTCAGCTTGCAGACTGGACAGTATCCTCATCAAATGGTCTTCTGAAGCGTGGATGCGACTGCTACTGAATAAAATTATTTTGCAGTCACTGGGCGTGTTACAACAGAGGGTGAGATAAAGAAAACAAAAGTTACGAATAATAAAAACGTATTTTCTGAAGGCAAACAAACAGTTTCATTGCGAGGATCTACTTTCCCCGCAAAAAATGTCTGAACTTCGCTGGCGTTGCAGCACATTTCGATCATAGGTACGGATCTATGGCGCCCTCGGTCATCTCAGTTTTTTGGGGCCCCACGCAGGTGTGACCCATTTGGCTGTTTGTCCAATAAACGGGCATTCAAGGACAATTAACCCCAATTGTGTTGTGCCCGGAAAATTTTGTAATAAAGTCTTGCCCCCTAAAAATGTATTTTGTCGAACCTTAGACCTCGCTACGTCCTGCCCCTGCAGCAAACGGGTCTCAAAACTTAGCCTCACTACATAGAATCACGCCTAACTGCAGCTAGCAATCACGCACCACTGTTGCAGTTCCACATAAAATTGTGAATATTGAACTAGGCCCGTGGTTATAAACCTCGCGTCACAAACCCTGCGCAGGTCGTTTACCTTTTCCTAGGGTTCAGAGCTTATGATAAAATATTCGTAAATTACTCAGAGCTGGGCAGTAGCGAGCTAATTTTCCAGTAGCGGTAGCGACGATCTTAAAACGGATGCGGTAGCGAGCTATCACCATTTACCGCTACACTTAATTGCACTAGTGTTTCTGCATGCTTTAGAGGAATCAGTCGACTGCCATCTGCTTTCGTCTTTTTGCGATGATTCAAACTTACACATATCTCTACTGAAGTATGTACTTTCCACGATGGGTGTAAGCAAGGATTCGATCAGCAAATATTTAATAGGAATTCGATTTCACGTATAATTATGCATCCTCAGTCCTTAAAATTGCAAGCAAAGCTTACGGGTGAAAAGTTAAAAGGCTGAAGTAACAGCAGAGAAAAAACAAACTCAAGACTACAATCAAAATTTCGTAACACAAGCTCATAACATCTTAACAAACTGACTGACGTCAAGAATACTAGAAATAAGTGTTTACTCAAAAATTGAAAAGACGTTTGCTCAAATAAATAAATGACTGAAACATCTAACTAGTTGATGCTAATGGCTGAAAAATTTCTCCAACTAAAAACTAACTCTTGGTGAAATGACTAACAACGGTAGAGAAAAATAGTAAGCCATGTGCGGGCAGTAAGTCTCTGG
>Ga0210059_1009199_pt1 | contig 15469 bp, 12 predicted proteins | sample Ectturendosymbi2_FD_188042 | JGI IMG/M metagenome (GOLD analysis project Ga0210059, IMG submission 188042) | Ecteinascidia turbinata endosymbiont from Florida, USA - Sample 2 (SPAdes) (version 2) | ecosystem: Host-associated > Tunicates > Ascidians > Unclassified | place: Key West, Florida... | reverse complement strand
CCCCCCCGCAATTTTCTCCACAATCCGCCACTGCCCTACTGACACATTCAAGAGCTTCAGTGAAAATGTCTCTCAATAAAATTGGGAAAAGAGCTTTGAAATCTTCCACCACAAAGTAAAACATGTGCTGTTGTTTTTCAGTACCTCTCATATTAATCTGGAGGTCCTTCCAGGTGAACAGGTCTCAAATATATTGACGGCTCTCTTCACAAAACACATCTTGGCCGTTATTGCAAACGTTTGCGTTGTAAGATATAAGCGTAAATTCAAATTTGCAGTGATGCTTGGGGTGCTGATGTTGCTTAGCAGATTGTATGAAGCGTGCTTGTCTGTCCTTGATGATAACATTCAATAAATCCACCGCGGTTAACCTGTGTGCCATAAAATGCGTCTATGAGAAAGGCGGTGTGCCAATCCAAAACCATTTTCCTGATACACCATTGGCATTCGATAGTTTTCCTGGCATTTCATTTCGGATGAGTGTAACGGCATTCATCACACACTGCACCCATAGCATTAAGTTCAAGAACAAGACCATAACAATCTATGCTCATTTTGGTAAGCGTCGCATCTATTTACTGGCTTATCCCATGTTTTAATTATTGCTGTTATTTCGTCATCAGAGCGGTGTAATTTTCGTATTTACGAATTTAAAGGTACATTATCACATGATGTTAAACTTGATTAGCAAACTGCCTTGTCGCCATTGTATTTTCACGTTTTATGATATGTGCACATGAATATCTTGAACTATTGCGAAATATAGGCGACATTGGCCTGGGAAGATTTCTCCGCCTTGACAACGGGAATCGTACCCCAACACGAAAAGTTGCAACAAAAAGTTATTTCTCAGTATACTTACAACGTTGCATGCATGGCACGATATCCAGATCACACCGAAAATTTTATGAGGAAGTAAGGCACCCTCGAGTGTGTCAGATGTGCAGAGGGAAGGTTGCTTTGAAGCTCAATTTGACACAATGGACAATTTCGCAAAAAGATCATAGGTTTGGTCCTGGTAACATCACTAGCACAGGGCTTAATTTGTTTTAACTCCGGTTTTGGATATTCAGTAATACTCGGCAGGCTACTACTCAACATTGGCTTTCACAGTCGACGAATGATGAAAATTATGTTGCTATTAACTTTTCCAATGCATTCTTTGCAGAACAACAAACTGACGGCCAACAATCCTCCAACCCCTATTCCAAATTTTCTCAACTTTCCAAACTCAACAAATATTCATACTCACGGCTTGCACATCAGCAGTGTGGTAAGTAAAGTTGATTATGAAATTGATCATGTTCTTATACATCTACTCCTGGCATATCTTGCAAATTTTCAAATATTCAGAGTTCCCTTGAACATTTCGAATGCCTTGAAAATGCTTTGGAAAGTAAAGGCAAACGTTTTTGTGCAATTTCTAAGTTGTGTGGGACATGAGACACATCCATCATATATAACTTCATTCAAACTAGCTTTCTGAAACAAATGACGTTTTGTACTTGGTTTTCCAGCAACAACTTAATTACGGAGTGAAAGAGTCTGGTCCATTGAAACAAACGGGTTGTGATTTTACAATAAACGCAGATCAAACATTTGAGATATTCAGCAACACAATCCTGGAAAGTGACCGATATGTGTTTAATGTATTAGTGAACATTATGCGGAGGATACTACCAATCGAGAAAATATTTGTGCGCTTGCTGACGGACACGCTTTCCAAATTTATAACGAAAGTACAAAACGTAACGCCCTCTAGTTGATTGGTATAAATTTTCGGCTTTTCTCATCTACCGTTTTGGTTATTCGATCCATGGCAACTGAGATAAATGTTAAAGCTTTCCAGGAGCAAACGCTTTTCCCGCAAGCGCCCTGGAAAGGAACAAGCCTTAGAATTTGGCCAGACGTTAATGCCTATTACTGGCTACATCAATGAAATTACAAAAAGTGATGCTGTTCACATGGACTGAGAAAGTTTTCCAGGCGGGCGTGGCATCGTCAGGATTTTTCTTATTTTTTTCACGTTAATGACGATGCAGTGTAGATGACAAAACGCTTCACCCGCTCTGCTCAACAAGAAAAATCCCTCTTGTTTTGGCAACAGTCATGGAAATTCGCTTCCTCGTGAGAAATAGCCAGGTACATTGCATTAACTTTGACAATAGTCTTACTGTAGGTTCTCAAAGCAGTGTATTCATTTTCAAAGAAGTCTTGCCATTTTAGTCAACGAAATCACAAATAATATGGCGCTTTCTACCTGGCAAGACTTAACAAGGTTTCGTCGAAACACAAGCTGCAAATGTCTGGGAACACACTATGAAACCAAAACTAGATTTCAAGGCAACAATTACAGGCCCTAGCTTTTCAGCGGGCATTTTGAGGGATCGCCTGCCTGGTTCTGCTCCCGTCTCCTTGCAATGATTCAAGCTTGTACTTATCATTCATCAATGTGTGTAAAGCCACATCAGTGACCCACAACAAGCGAATCTATTGCAATTTTTTGCGTAAGGAAACTAGTTTCGTGTGTTACACATCTTCTTCAGTCCTTATTCACATAGATTTGAATAAGGACTCTATTTGAATAAGGACTGAAGATGTGTAACACACGAAACTAGTTTCCTTACGCAATAAATTGCCATAGATTCGTTTGGTGTGGGTCACTGATGTGGCTTTACAAACATTGATAGATTTCAAGGGTTACGATATATTCCCAAAAATCTGCACAGAGATATTCCAACAATTCACTTAGTATGAAGTCTGCATAAGCGTAGATTGACCAAGCTTCACTCAGACACATTCGTCGCACAGTCTGACACTATAAAAACCAAAAGTAGAAAAATCCGTTCGCACGTTTCGCACCCTACCTCGGCAGGCAAATGAGCTGATATAATTGAATTGCAGGCTCAACACTTCATGCCCTCTGAACAGTGAACCTGGATCTTCTGCAGTGACCGCCGGCAGAACTACATGACTATTCAAGAACAGCAGACGAGAATCTGTAGCAGGACAAATTTACGGAATGAACGCTATTTTCCGTCTATTTCAGGACCCGGCCGACAATGTGTCAGTGACAATCGACCCTTTGTTGCAACGCGACTACGTATATCAGTTAATCGACAATCACCCATCAGGCAGTTTCTGGTATCACGCTCACAAGAAAGGTTCAGCCTGGTTTCAGGTGGGACATTTGGTTTTAATGTAATGAATCTCTTTTGTTTCTTTTTCAGTGATTATAAACTAAACAAATCTACAAACATGAGTATTTTAATGTTTTTGCTGTTTGAATAAATTGAGTTTTCTGAAATGTTTTTTGCTTTTTTTCTAATATGGAGAATACTGCTTTGGAATCGATTAAGGTAATCTGAAGCCAGAATTATTTTACCAAGATATTAAAGAAAGTTTTTCGTGGTCATAGAATAATGTTTTTTTTTCACGAGAAATGAAGGCTTCACTGTATCAATTTGCACGTTTCCGAATGTTAAAATTGAACTGGATGTAAAAATAACTTTTACAAATTCCCTTTGGATGATCGTTAACTATTCTTGAAACTTTCGTTAATGACGATTAGTGTGGAAAAAATAATGTGCAAACGCTTATGATCGCAGGTGGACAGTGGAATGGCGGGGTTGATACTAATCGAAGATCCAACAGATTGGTCAGTTCCATGGCACATTCGACGAGTTTCTTGTCCCTTGCACTGCGAACACGACATTCAGCTGATTTTTCAGGCTCAGTTGGCTTACCAAAATTTTGGTTTCAGTCAAGCGCAAAGAACCATCAAAGACAACTTATTCATGTACCAATTGTATTCATATTTTTGTTTATCTTTCTCTTCATTTTTGTTTTTCCTCCTTGCAGTTGCCACAGACTCGTTAGTTTTCGGACACATTACACGCTACTTAATTAGTGTATGTTTTTGACGGAGCATGTTCTCATACGTGAATATGGATAGTTGTTAGTTTACAAATTGAGGGATTTATTTCCTGTCCGCTTACACTCTGGGAACCTCACCTTTAAAATATATTTACTTTGTCATAAGCAAGATTTCCTGTCCCTGCCGATCAATATTTTTTGCGAATCGTCTTGTTTAGTGTAATAATTGTTTCTTCGTGACTGCGACAAAATAAAAAATTGCTTTCCTTTTGTTATTTCAGAATAGACAAAATCAAGATTTTCAACACTAACGAAACTTTGGAAGAATGGATGATGCAAAATGCGAGATTTATAACAATTAACGGTTTGTTGAAACCAGTGATGAACCTTAAAACTGGTCAAACCAAGCGTTTCAGGTAGGTGGAGTGGCGTTTAAGAGGTCTGGTGATATCCGTTACGACAAAGCCGGACGAAGGGTTGAGGTACCCCCGAACCGTGCCCGCCCTAAAAGGGGACTCCCAAATCTGACTGAACACCTTTGTTACAACATATTGGCACCAGAACTGAACTCACCAAGAACTGATTTCTCACATTTCCCCTTTCAATCCTCATATTTATCTAATACATCAAGGAAATTTATTTTCACACAACCCATAACTTCCCAAAGCCAACCATTACGAAATGCATTGTGAATAGCTTCGTTGTCAGCATTGACCTTGGTAAGCTGCTGTTATGCAGGTATTGTTTTCTGAATCCACGTAGATTATCAACATTTTCGTATAGACTAGCAAAAAATTATTCCGGAAAGTTAAGTTGTACACCAGTTGCGCATCTAGAGGTTTTAGCCAGGGTGGTAAACTTAACTCAAGCGCTGGTTGTCTGGAAACTTGCCCAAGTATATACCGCCAGCCCACGGTATATACTTGGCCGGCGTACGATATACGCGTACTTCAAATGCCAACCACCGAGCACCAGGTCGTATGCTTTCCTCTATAAAGTACAAACATTCCGTACAAGTCTCTAGCAACCCGAAACATATATTTATAATGTTCGCTGACGTACGGTGTGGTCAGGAGAGCATTTCAAAGCAAACATGGTATAGTTTGCCTGCAGTCATGGTGGTTTTGCCTGGAGTCAGGCATGCGTTTCGCAGAGTGCAGAAATAAAGTCAGCCTGCAGTAGTCATTTGACCGATTGTCTCGTAACATTGCATTTCATTGGGAGCGGTTTGTAATGTAATGTGGATAAACAGTCACTCAGAAAATTTTTTACTGAGCTGAAATCAATGATGTAGAGATTTGATGATTTTTGCTTGAGCATAAATATTTGTTTCGACAGCAAGTAAGTGCTTCAGACGTGTGTTCGACACTGCTTCACAAACATTCGTTCTTGGGAGATTTCAAATGACCGCTAGTGTATTTCTGGACGGATGCCAGTGTGATGTGGATAAAAAATCAGTGTGGGGTGGAACATTATGTAAAAAGATGATGGTTTTGGCTGCTGCAGAATTGTTTTATTTTCAACAGCAAGAAACTGCTGGAGCAGTCTTTTATTCAAAAACATTCGCACTTGGCAGTCCTCAAACGACCCGTTAGTGCAAAGCTTTTGTGAGGCAAGAAGGGCATCGCGACGAATAACACCCGTTAATTTGCGAAAAGGCAGTAATTCAGTGATCGCGACTTGTGATCTTTTCGCTGCTTCCAAACAATGCATATCAATGGAGATTTAGAGTTTAACAGAGAACAGCAAAGGTTGCTGCCAACAATAGCTCGCATTGCACCCTTGTCGCTCGTCCTTCCCCATCGCAACAACGCCAAGCACCTGAACGTGCGTGCATAACTTTTTCACAAATCTCAAAACATATTTAGGACCAGTTGATGAAAATGTTGGAGTTTTTTCCTCTCGTTTGATGCACTACCATCTGGACATACTACTGCTACAAGGTAATCACAACATGTTCTGTGATATTCACATCTTTTCTGCAACAACAACAGCAGCAGAAGCGTTACATTTACGGCATCCAAGAGCTCATAATTGTCGAATGCTAAGTCCATGTGCAAGCAAAATTTTGCGTTGTTTTTTTTTTGGAAAGAAAATTTTGTGTGGCTTTTTCATGCGAAAAAAAACATTTTGCGTGTTTTTTCGTTGTACAATGTGTGTAATAATCTTTTTTGTAGTTCAGTCACTGCAACGAAAACATCTATGAAAGTTTTTAGTATCTAAACGAAAGTGCTGTACGTTTTAGTCAAATCGAAACCAAACTGAGTTATTCAGCGATCCGCAAAAGCAGCTGAACGCATGTGCGTTTTCGGCCGGAGTCGAAAAGCAGAAATGCTCTTTAGGACCAAGTGACACAAAAACTGTTATAACTTGGCGCAATAAATTTTCAAAGTAAAAAAACACACAATGCACCCTTGTTTCAGGTGTTTTTTCTCTCCAAAAAGAAGTGAAAAAATTACCTGATTTCTATTTTCATAGACTGCACAGTATGACTAACGTTTTTGTGCAGAATTTGGGTTTCTATCGTGCAAGGTTTCCATCCAGAGCCTTTTTAAAACAACGCCTTGCTCGCTCAAGCGTCAGCGCGAAAATCATAACATCAGACAGCAGCCACGTATATACCTTCGACGTGCGGCCAATTAAAAAGGCGCCATAGCTACCGAAGAGGATCTCTCCCCAACATTCACAAAAACGTTTGGAAATGAAATTTGTTTCGGGATTTGAATTTCTATGTACTAAAATCGGAAATCACCGGAAAAAGAACAGTCCAAAAACTTGACGCTAGCTTAAACAAGACTTGCTCCTATTTCCTTTAGAATGTGGGGCCCTCGACAGAATGCGGCCTTTCACTGAATGTGGCCTTGTAAAGTGACCCCACTGGTATGAAACATTGATTGTTTGACATTAACACAGCATTGAAGTTTTCATTGTAGTTTTTCTTGGCTTAACTTCGCTAACGAAGTTTAAATAATGGTGGCTGTCCACGCCGATTGCAGGCGCGCTGATGACTAACAAGTCCAATACGGGTCAAGCAGGTCCGGCCGCAGTGACTGCAGTCAAAGGTCTGGCCCGGCTCTGATGTAGCTGTTGAAATTGATCTGATCTTCCTCCTTGGGCGTTTCTCTCTCTGGTCCTCTTTGCGGGAGGCCTCCAAGGAGGAGACATTGTAGTATTGGTTACATTAACATAGCCTTGCTTTGTTACAGATAAATGAAGGCAACATAAGTTTGAAATTTGGCCTTCAAAAAACACGTGACTTTAATTGCCACTGAAAGGGCATAGGCCTTCAAAGGGGGCTAAATTATCATTAACCCTCTTTTGGAAATTTGGATTAAGAACCAAAAATTTCTAGCAAACATGAAGCCAGCAGCTTAATCACTGTGCTGTTGTTGTCAGGGCCGGATTAGGGGAGGGGCAACGGGGGCAATTTCTCCTGGCCTTCCGCTCTAACGGGACACTGCGTGGAGACACTTATTTGTTTTAAATAAAATATTCCTTTGAAATATCGTCGTTATTCAAAGGAGATACAAGAGTAGAACTCTATATTCCGATGAATCGTTGAGCATCATTAATATACATTTTTCTGCAAGTTGTAGTAATCACTACTGAACAAAAATATTTTCGTTTATGTTCAATGCAAATGTAATTGAGATTTACTTGTAATGTTTTCTAAAAATCGTTTTTTAGGCATGGGTTTATCTGCTCGTTACTCAGGCCTACTGCACAAATGTCGCGAAAACGATACTATTTGCGTTCTTCAATCCTTTGAGTCTAGCGCAACGACAAAAATTTGGGTTTGCAACACTGTTACTTGCCAGGCTATTGAGCTGGAAAGATGTCAAAACCATCTGCATGTTTAGCAAGGCTGCTTGTTGAAATTAAAAAAGATCGTTTTTGGTTTGTGGTTCTCTTGGGGAGGACGTCACAAGTGGGGGTGTTATTTCCATTTTGTTGGCCTAGTTTAGGCCTAGTTTACGCGGCACTGGACGCCAATCCAATGAGCCAATTGTTTCGCTGAAACTTTTCGTAGAAACTAGGTTATAGTACGAGTCTTTGGAGGCCTTGATTGACTTTCTAGCATATCTGTACCAAACATAATGCCACGAAAACCAAAATGCGTCAAAATTTCTACACCTACAAAAGGAAACCAGGGGTTGACTAATATTCTCAATGTATATGGCCATAACTCGCCTTTAGAATAGGTTAGAGAGCTGTTCTAGTCCTCAAAATACTCGTGAAGACTTGCAGTTTAGACCGCAAAAAAATTTACTTTGAGATCTCGAGTTTTTTGGTGATGTTTACATAATGAGAGGATGTTTATGCATTTTTGTTTACATTTGGAGGATGACGTCATATCGAAGGAGTCGAACAATCCATTAGATTTTGTGGCTCAAAGTTTTTTGTCAATTCTAGGCTACTATGGGAGTCTTTCGAGGGTTTGATGGACATTCTAGCATTTCTGGTTCAAAAGTTGTGGAAAAACAAGCAAATATAATTATGGGAATCCCCACTGATTCCCTAGGGAATCCTTACAAGATTAGAGATCTTTCGGCCATAACTTGGGTACCAGAAGCGCCAGGATATCTAGGCCTCTAAAGCTAAATCTTCCAGCCTAGAATCCAACCAAACTTGTAGTCACTATTTCGGCTCATTGTCCGGGTGATGACGTCATAAAAGAATAAGAAAAAGTAGCAAAACCTTCCCTTTTTTTAACGACAACCACTTTAAAATCCCGAAGCCAAACCTCAAAAGTTTTTTTTAGTGTAAACTACAAGGCTTCACGAGACTTTCTCGAGTGTCGAGAATAGCTCTCGATCGATAGCTCACGGCAGTTTTCCATGGAAAAATGCCGTCAGTGGGAGACTCATGCTTTTGCTAGAAATCTAAACTTTGACTACAGCAGGATTTTTGGGCCATAACGTTTGTTCCAGACATGCGAGAAGGTCAATGAAGGGCTCTATAGACGCGGATGATTGTCTAGTTTCTAAAAAAATTTGAGCCAGAAAAAAACGGTTCATTGGATTAGTACCCTGGGCCATTGGTCAAATTTCAAAATTTTGCCTTCGTTGTGGCGTCACCAAGAGAAAAACCCCCACCTAAATCAAACAAATTTTTTAATTCAAACTAGAAGTCTTGCTGAATGGGTGGATGGTTTGAACAGCTCTGTAGCTATATTAGCTGGCGAATTATAGCTTTTAATGCGTTTAAAATACGCGCCAAAATGTTGGTAGACGCGGGACTCAAAGGAGAAAAGCTAGTTCTGTTGTCGTTGATGTTTAGTAACAATGATTCCGTAACTTCTTGTTCCGTCTGGAATTAGTCGCAGCCTAACTGCGACCGTTGTTTGGTCATGGGTAATGTAAGGTGGAAATGCACTTTCTTTTGATGGCTGCTATTTTTGCATTACCGTACGAGGCGGGGGGTCGACCGCCCCCCTCGGGCTTGAAAAATTTCAGGGCAAACTCTGTTTTCAGGGCAAGCGCAAGTTGCTCAAAAATCCTGAATGACAATAAATACTTATTCGATACAGTGAAAAATTCAAGGACAACTCTTTTATTCAAGGCAAGCGAAAGTTGCTCAAAAATCCTGAATAATAAAAAAGATATATTCAGCACTGTGAATTCAGGGCAAACTCTGTTTTTCAGGGCAAGCACAAGTTCCTCAAATCTCCTGAATGTAAAAAGCATATTGAATACATGTTGCAGAACTAGCCAACAGGAGAAATAATAATAAAAGTCTTCGCTCAACTGTTGTAAAAGTAAAAACGACGTCAACGTTTCAGCCAGCTGACAGCAGGCTTTCATCAGGGCAAATGGCGACTCGAGGACGGAAGCATTGAAATCCACTAGTATATTGAACACAATGAAAAATTCCACGGAACTCTGTTTTTAAGAGCATGCGCAAGTTGCTTAAAATTCCTGAATAATAAAAAATATATATTCAGGACTGTGAATTCAGGGCACCCTATGTTTTTCATGTCATGCGGAAGTTTCTCAAAACTCCCGAATGTAAAAAGTGTATTCAATACATTCAATACAGAACATTTCTGGGCAACTTTATTTTTCAGAGCAAGCGCAAGTTGTTCAAAAATCCTGAATGGTGAAAAATATATTCATTACAGTGAAAATTTTCAGGGCAACTCTTTTTTTTCAGGGCAAGCGCAAGTTGCTCAAAAATCGTGAACCTTGAAAAAATTTTCAATACAGGGTATATTCACTTGGGGGTGATCCGCACAATTTGGGCTAGTGTAGTGTGTAAACTGGACCAAAGTCGTGAATGGTTGTAATGAATTTGATCTGGACCAAGCCCTCGTTTTGTGTAAAAATCGAACAATCTGATATCGATAGTTCAGCAGCTTGATATAAGAATTCGGTATTTCTTTCTTTGTTCGTTCTCGAGTGTTTGTTCGTTTTCACTGGGTAGAGGTGCAAGGTGTTAAGATGGTAGACTGTTTTGATTAACAGGAGTTTCAGGAGCGGGCAACACGGACTTGCAGATTGCTTGGCTCCTTTGAGTACTCGTCTTTGAGTGCCTTGCTCAAGCGCACAGCAGCCATAACACAGGCAGGTTTAGGGAGTCAGACCTTTCGATCTGGAACTGTCGCTTTTAAAACATTGCGTTGCGTCATCGAAGTCGCGTACATCATTGCATCACTAAACGCAATTACCGTAAAATGTCGTATGGGAGAACACAATACGCAAAGAATTTCAACACCTTGAGCTAACAAGCAAGGTACCTACAGAATTTGCCTATAACAACACCTCTACGGGATTGCATAAATAACGTTATTGCCGAATTGACATTATAAGCGAATTGAAATGCATATAAAAGATGCCATCGCGACCAAACCAAATGTAACGTTATGGGCCAATTGACGTTACAGAGGAAGCCGTTATGAACGAATTCTACTGGATAGAACAGATTCTCGTAATGTTTCCAGCCCCATTTGGATGAAACTAAAAAGTTATTTTCAGAAAAAATATTGTCTATTTTTACAGTAGGGCAAATTGTTATTTTCAGGGCAAATTTTATCCGCCCCCGCAGTAAAATGCCTTCCCATACGCCTGTGTGCATTACATAACAAACATATTAAGGTCGTCAAGCCATTTACACCACATATGATTGCGCGTTCCATCAGAAATGGTTTTTGATCAGTCGATTTGTAGAAAGAAAGAGGAGAAAGGAGATTGCAGTGTTTATACTGTAAGTTAGCGCGATGCCGAAATCTGTGGTGCCATGAATACGGCCATTTAAAGTCATATTCTTTTTCTGTGCTTCAGGCAGTTGAAAAGAATTTTCAAACAAAAATCGCACCCCTGCCAAACCTATAACCAACCTTATAAACTCATAAAAAGTCATATTTTCCATGTTAGGTCAAAAAGTCATATTTTGCATATTTTCAACCTAATTTAATATGGAACCCATTAAAGAAATCTTAAAATATCGGATGAAACTACTATATCACTACGTCTAAACTGCTTTTTGCAAACTGAACCCACTTGATCACCTGCGAATGTTGGCAAAGACGTTGGTCAGGCGTGGCCAACAAGTCGATCGCGATCGACCGGTCGATCGCCGAGTTTCAGTTGGTCGATCGCGCTTGATTTTGCATTGAATTGACAAGATATCTATAAAGAACGCTTGTCAATCAAAACTCCAGAAAGTACATAAAATGATCCATGAATTAGTTGGTCACATATATTTTTCGTGCGTCTTGCGATTGCTGACCGTAGGCTAGCACGGCAGCTGCCGCGAAGGTTTTGTGATGTGATTTCCTATTATTTCGTGACGATCATGATTTAAAAACGCTTTGCCTTCTATCTGTGAATCACTTACTGTTGTGATGGTGCACTGCATTTGCACATGCGTTAATCATCTTTGGCATTTTGTTCTTGAGACTTTTTACCGACCGGTCGATCACGAGTTAGCGAGAAATTTTCCAGTCGATCCCAATCGAAGACACGTTGGCCACCCCTGACGTAGGTGAACCAAGTTATTTGGTTGAAATGTAACGCACCGCCTAAAAATGCATGGTCTTACTCCAGCAAAAGAAGTAAGCCAATGTCCATGCATGCTTTAAAGTTGCTTCAAACGAAAATAATGTATATGTTTTGCTCATCTGTTGAACCGATTAATTTGGAGGGCTTCATCAAACCACGGGGCTACCATATCTTATGTCTATTTTCGCTGGTAATTGCTGCTTATTCGTACGGTGGTAGTATGCTTCAGTTCAGTCATTTTTGTTTTGTCATATAAAGTCATATTTTCTGATTCATAAAGTCATATTATCACGTTTTTTAGTTGGTGAAAACTAACCCTAGGCATCAGGAGCTAAACATGGCAAAGTGTCTGAGGAGAAAAAGCGCAGGAAGCTGGCGGTGTTACCTAAAACGCCGTGACTGAAATGTTTTCTTTTTAAGCAAAGCTTTTAAAGCATCGTTAAAACAGGGCGTTAACCAGAGTACCTGAAAAATGCAGGTGAAAATCACGACATAAGTTTCGAGGAACCTTTCACACTCAGACTCACTGGTGTAGGCGGGGTGAACGCGCACCCCCAAAACTTTTGATTTGCGCAAATCCGGGCAAAATTTTCTGCTTACTGTTCCGATGAATGTTGTTTCTTGCCGAGTCACTCTCTAGCCTGTGGAAATATTTTTTCTTTGTGTGATAAACTGTAGTGTTTATATAATAAGCCCTCTTCTCGCAGCCAACCCTATGTGCAGCTGAGCACCGTATTTATTGGATTGTAAGCCGCTGCTCATAAAGTTTTTTAACCATTTCATTCTGGTTCCAATCAAGGGCGGCTTACATTTTTTATTCTTTTACTTTAACGAAAAGTATAGATGACGCTCAGTCTTTCCTTGGCTACGTTTTGTCGACCAAATCCTTCTTGCGTATTCGATTTTCTTCAGCATCACGTGCATTTCTGTTACAAGAGGGATTATGATAAACAAAAAGCACTTATAGAGGTGTAAACATCATTTAATACGGGAAACGCACGAGTGCGCGAACGTCGTAAATACATCTCAGAGGATTCGGTAACCTATGTTTAAGGGCGGTTTACAATCAAAGGCAGCTAACAATCGAGTTAATAAGGTAGGCACATAATCGACTACCGGAAAAAGGAAACCAGAACAAGCAGATAAATTATATCTTCTGGCGACTTTTCGTTATGAGACGTTTCGCCCACCTATTGAAGTGGGCTATTTCAGAGCGAATTTTTTCCTCACTTTTTTCTTCACTTTTTTACTAAAATTATGCTCACCAGGTTTCAAATCAAAACAGAAGATAAAAGACATTGTGGGTGGTATGTCTGCTAATAAAAAAAAATCGCCAGAAAAAACTAATTTATCTGCTTGATTTGAAACCTGGTGGCAAACGCTACGAAATAACAACATGAGTAGCAAAAAGAACAGCATTTTTCGAGGATACGAGCACGTTGCGAATCAGCGAAAACATAAATCACGCAAACTATGACGTCATGCAATACGTCATAGTGGCCCTCGAGTGAAAATTGCCCCGGGCCCCCCATCCTTTAATCCAGGTCTGGTTTTGTGCAGTGTGAGCTTGCAGTTCACTTGTGTTCGCTCGTTTGTGTGTCTGCAGAGGCAGGTTGCGACAGTATGTGCATATTGTTCCACTGTTGGACTTTATTGTGCAACAATAACATGGAAACGAATCTGCAAGTGTTCACTTTATGTCACTGTAGTAGGTAGGGTTGCCATATTGGCGAAGTTGTCGGCAGATCACGGAAATCTGTCGAATTTTAAAAGCGTTTGGTTGCAAATATTTTGGTTTGGCTATTTGGAGATTTTTGGTGATTTTTTGAAAGCATTTGTCTACAATATTTTTGGTTTGGCGAAATGTAGCCAATGACCGGTACATTTATCCGTTTTAATTGCATAATTATATGCAGATTTGCTATTTTTAGGCTTGCGGATCATTTGAAAATTCATGAAAACAAATCAAAGTGTGAAAATTTCAAAAGTAGATGCATGATATTGAGCCATTCTTATCAAATACAGTATGCTTGCAAAATGTTGAAACTGATTATGTAGGAATGTTTGCAAAATGTTGAAAAAATCTTGGCTTTCTGATAAAATATAAAAAAGAAGATAAAAGACCTTTGAACGACTGATTTGCAATGCAAAAATATAACGTTTTGGTAAAGATGCAACCATTTCCAGACGTTTGGGAATTTTTGCTAGTTTGGCTTTTTTTTGCAGTGAATTTGGAAGCAGTTTTTTATTTCTATCTGGCAATCCTGGTAGCATGCGTTTAGCCGCATGCGAGTGTTGAACGCAGGTAATGCAAGGAGACAGTGAGTTCTGACAGCGGACATCCACGTATTTCATAGCCTCCGGTCTAAAAAGGAACATGATAAGTTTGAAAAATCCATTGTTAGTGTAAGATTGATCGCTTGTCGTGATGAGAGTACAGCGTGAAAATGTCGGCGAAGACAAGCAAGGATTTAAAGCTTGTTTGATTGCTTTCGACGAGTTCCACGACGCTTCCAGGATTTTTACAAAATGATGTTGGCAAGTCCTGCTAGGTAAAATGAACACAGAATTGTGGCTTTGTTAAAGACCAGGGAAATATCCTTTTTTGTGAAGACGTACCCTGCTTGAAAAATCCGCAGATAGACTGTTTTGTTACTTATCGCAATATACCTGGCTAATGGTGTCAACGAAGTGCATTTCTTGTGACATTTGCCGTAAAATCGAGTAGAATGGATAAAATTTGTTTTGAGTAGAAAGGGTAAAGCACTTTGTGAACGTCCACTTGCATTGCAGCAAAATATCGACGTTGCACCTCGAACAATTTCTGTAGACGCCCATGTAAAGAGGAGTTGGGTCCATTTCAACGAACGTTTGCCGATGACTGGTACGCAATACTGCTGAACGGGGCTTCAGCACGTTGATGCTACTCAAAACGTTTCACAGATCAACTATGATTGCTGAAAAGCTAGCAAATCTGTCAATAGTATATTCTGATAGTGAAGCTGCTAAAACATTAGATATCACTGAGTTGACAGAAACATTTGCATTTTGAAAACTTGCAAAATGTCATTTTCATAGCTTGAAACAGCAAGTCCTTACGACTGTCTGCTTTGCACGTTGTGTTGATTGTTTAGTGCAGAAAATGCTTTGATAAGCATTTGTTAACGATACAGTTGGTTTCTATAATGAAAATCACGGCCAATGAAAACGATAGCTGCGACATATTGTAAGCATTTCGATAACTCCTATTATCATCCTCAGTACATTGCAAATTCGATAACTCGTTTTGTCATCATCAGTGCATTGCAAAGTCCTTGCAATGAACTGATGATGATAAGAGGAGTTATTCGAAAGGTTTGCAATATCTCACTGATATTGTTTTGATTGGGGGCGATTTCCAAGGCTGTTTAGTACTTCCGCTTTTCGTATACCAAACAATTGGTTTCATTATTGACAGCCTAGTCGCTGTGGCCAGAGGTTTACAGCTGAACATGTCATTGTAAAGAGACGCCGAAATACAGTATTGCTTTCATATTAGTCGAAACTTGTAATTTTGACTCATCGTCGCATTGCTTGCAGCTAGAAGTTTCCAA
>Ga0210059_1009198_pt1 | contig 15470 bp, 8 predicted proteins | sample Ectturendosymbi2_FD_188042 | JGI IMG/M metagenome (GOLD analysis project Ga0210059, IMG submission 188042) | Ecteinascidia turbinata endosymbiont from Florida, USA - Sample 2 (SPAdes) (version 2) | ecosystem: Host-associated > Tunicates > Ascidians > Unclassified | place: Key West, Florida... | reverse complement strand
GTCTTTCGCCAATCCTATATGACACAGCGCCCCTCTTTGTTTACACTGATCAGCTATTGTGCCATTGTGTTTTCATTTGCTCTAATGTTCGCTAATGGTTGGTTTACTGCATGCGATGGCTTTTATGGTGCTTCTGCTTGTTAGCTGAGTCATATGAAAAAATAAACCAATACCATTCTTGCTACGAAAATACATCACTTTTCTACTTTCGCTTTCGTTTTGTTGCCTCGTCCAATTTCAGAACTTTTTTTGCGGTTTTCAGACCGAACAATGGAGTAAAATATGATGATGCATCGAAATAAAGAAAACGTCTAGGATGTCGGGCATCTTTTGAGCAAAGCTGTCGGAGACTCAAATGAAGTCTGTTTGCTGAATGATAACAAACTCGTATCCCCCACTAGAGCCAGAATTACAGACCGACCAAAGTTTATGTTGGCTTTGGACACCCTTTTGCTACACTTTTTCGACAGATCAACACAAGGTGTCATCCAATTCGACAATGTGCTGCCAAACAAAACCTACAGCTGTCAGTAACAAGCAGGAATGTAATTACACGATGACCTGAAGCAGTTCTGCGAATTGGAAAAGACTACGACTGTGAACACGTTGATCGGTATGCCGCCCACACACGGGCCCAGTTCGCCTGAGCGGCTGACTAAACATATTTACACAACTCTACGCCGGATATGCAGTAGTAAACGGTTTGCCGCACTGGACTGAAAATGGGTTCTAATAACTTTACCAGCAGGATCGCATCCAGCAATGCTTGTCATGATGACAGTTGTTTCACTCAGCTAAATACTGTAGTTCTATCAACATTTCGGGCCATTTGCTGTATGCTCCAAACGACGTTGCAGCAGTTGCTTACGACTACGTGCGTGCTGCTTAGAAAACTGAGCGAAGTCCAGAGCAATGCTTGGAACCGAAAAAACCGCTGCAGCACGCAGTTCATACGCTGACGCTTCGAGCTCGCACCTTCTGTTACACGCAACCCATCGAAACAACTCGACCCTACATTGCTGCAAAGTTGAAACAATGCATAAAGCGATTTCAGCTGAGGTGCCTTGACTCGTTCGTTGAACGGCATGTCGGCGTCAGCCCAAGTTAGGGCCGCTTGCGCCAGCAGGCAGTTTCGCACGACATCACAGCAAAGTAAACTTTCGCTTTCGCGCAAAAAGCAAATAAATCTGATGAAGAGTGAATTGCCACCCTTTTGTCACTATAGATAGCGTCTCTTGTGGCCACATTCCAAACATCGCAAACGTGAAATAAGTAAGATAGCTGTTGCGTTCAGACCAACACATTGCAGAGCTCATTTGCACGGGTTTCCTGGGGCAGAACGAATACGTCACGATATTGAACCGCGCCAACAGAGCAAGTAGAGTTGTTACGAGGCCTGATTTTTGGTTCTTATGAATTAACATGTACATCTCAAACTCAGGGCGATCTGTTAAAACCCTCAATCCCTTTTGGTGAAATCCTTCCTTGAGAAATGGATTAACCTGCAAACGGTCACCGTTTCGATTGGAACAAACCGTCGACTGTACACATTTAGTGTTGGCTCATGGCTGAAGAAAACATTTTCCGATTCCGAACATCACTTGAGTTATATCTGCTGCTGACAAGGAGGTTAGAAATAGACTAAAAAGTGTGCTTAGGCTTTGGTTCTGTAGCCGCCAACATCAGGCGGGCTGCTGGATCGACAAAAGGAGTACTGGAGTACGTTCTGTTCAGCGCATAGGAAACGTGTTAATTCTTTGCTGACGTTCTGCAGAAACGACAAAACCATAATAAAAAGCTTGTAACATGTGTTGGAACAAATGATTCGAGTTTTCACTTCCGTCTTAAAATATCAGTTGGCATAAAACTGAAATGTTACCAGGCTATCAGTGGCCCATTGCAGGGTAATTTGATATTTTACCTTACAAAAATCTCAAATACAACTTTTGGTTTGCATTCAGTTTCACCACTTTGTCACTAACTTGCAGTTCACGCAATTGCGGAGATAAGAATTGTGTGAATTAATATGTATCGTAATACATAAGTGCTTCATGCTACTCACTACATTATTTTGCCGTATACAAATCTATCTGGTCTTGCCTGTGTTTAGATTAAGTAATTCCTTTCCAAAGTCAAAATTCCCAAAGTTTGGAATTATTTTTCTGGGTGAAAATTCACCGTTTTTTCATTTTTTCAATATGCGAAGAATAACTGTTGCATTAAATTCATTGCTTGGACAACATATCTTGCAATTTGGCCGCAACAAACCAACTACAAACTTTTCCGTCGTTATCCTGTTAATCCTGCAGTTTGTTTCTTCTCTTTTGCATATCCGGCAGCAGCAGATAACCTCTTGTTTGCTTTTAACCACAAAAATCACAATGAAAGTGCTGTTGACATTTAACATCAATGCGTAAAAACACTGGGATTTTACCGATGACCAGAAGCGCAGTGACGAAAGCTTCCCGGAAGGAAAGACATTTTCACGTTTCACGGCAAGGTTTGCATGCCAGTATGACGCAACACGTGGTGCAGAACCGTCGGGAGAAAGTTTTAAACAAGGGGGCTTTGCGTTTGTGGGGGGACTTGACATTCTAAAAATTGACAAGAACTCCACTAATTCATAGTGTTTCATATTTCAATTTGGGGAGGCTTGGAGTTTTGGTTGAGGGGCTAAAGCTACCAAAGCCCCCCGTGGTGACGGGACTGATGTGGTGTGCGCCTGCTTTTTATAAAAATCGCAAGCAACGTTTAGTTTCCGAGCCAAACATATCGATTTCCTCTGTCGTTACACTTAGGGTCTTGATTGTTGTCACAGATTATGGCGAGAAGCTCTACTTACTGTTTTCAGCTTCAGTCTATTCCTATGCTTTACTTCCCGTTATCTGCAGCTGTTTTTGACTGCCCATATCTTCAACCAAAACCCTGTCTTTATCAAGTCAGAGCACCACAATCAGCCCACACTGATGAGAAGGAAAATCGATTTGAACGCTATCACGGCATCTTCAGTTGCCACCAGGGCTGTGGAGCTGGAACTCCAATATCAGGCCCCAGCTCTGGTTCCAGGCATCTAAAGTTTTTGGCTACAGCGTCTACATGTTTTTGGCTCCAGCTCCAAACTGATTTGGTCCATTGAAAACTGAAAACCATTGTGTTGTTTGCACAACTCGTTTGCCCCACAAACTACGGCTGTGGAACCACAAGCAAATTTCAGGCTCCAGCTCCGTTCCACCATCTAAAAGTGTTTACCTCCGGCTCCGACTCCACTCATCCAAAATTGCTTGGGCTCGGGCCTCGGGTGCCGGTTCCACATCCCTGGTTACCACAAATTATGAATTAACAGATGACGTGCTTGGTTCGAGCGAATCGTTATGCTTTACGTTTTTTTTGTGTGACACAGACGAAATTCGTTAGTTAGCTTTCACGCATCACTTCCTTTGCGTTTAGATCAATCAAACTATTGATTTTAATCGGCTAAGTGGTATAGTGGGTTGGGCGCCTGCCACTAAAGCTGGTAGCCCGGGCTCGCATTCCCGGCAAGATCAGACTGAAGACTTCAAAAACGGTACTTGCAGTCTGTCCATCCTCGACGTGCTCATCGTTGAATACGGTTGCGTGCAGCCAGGCGCGTAGCCAGGGGGGGCAATTTCCCCCCCAATTCCGAAAGTAGCACTAGCAATTTTCAGGTTAATCAAGCTTTTGATGTGTAAGCCAAAGAAATGCGTCAGTGCAAATCAACGAAACTGCCATAAAACAACTATTCTACTTCAACTTTTAGTCGAACCTGATCAAAGCAGTATGGCTTATCAATTCCCCGTGATTAATCAAACATTGTGTGTAGTGTAAATGCTGGAGAATTCATGCAATGCCTGGCCTTCACCTGAGGCTTAACTCCGTGTGGAAGTGGTGATAATGAAATACAAACTTTTATCTACGCGCTTGTAATCACAAACCGAAAGTAAAACAAGGATTAGCCTAACGCTTTTCGCAGCTGTGTCTGGCGCACCAGCTTGCTGTATACCATCTGATGGTGATGCAAATTTCATTTCAAGACCATCGCAACAATTCTTTGCTGAAAACTCTGACATGCTGAAAATGCTGTATATTTTGCCCTTGACTGCAGCATCAGCCGTAGCTTTAAATGAACATCGTAGATTTTTCTACAGTTTTACAACTAAATGCATGAATATGGTGGTGATATTTTGTATGCCTTAGCTCAAGCCTTGGCTAAGAACCAATTCAGTTTCAAGGTCTTTTTTACTAAGCAATTAGGCCATGGACACTCTTCAGCAACAACAGCGATTATTCTACATACTTAGTTGTGATGGCATATAGACCTACTGACATACTGTGGCTGTTCAATCACAAATATGTAGAGCGTTAACGGTTTCATCAATGATCTCCTATTACCTTGCTGGCGAGTAAAAAACAATTTTGTCAAGTAATCAGAATCCGATCTGTACATAGTCTAAAAGTGTTTCAACATTCACCTGATGCTAATTACCACCATATCCTACAGCAAATTTCAAAGCATTCAGCTGCAACGCGAAGAGTCAGCAGAAAAATCTAACGAAAGTAGAAAGATGCTTTTTATTTTGTAAGTGTTAAGGCCATTGACACTGCCATTTACTTACAGAAAGCTTGGAATCTGTATTCTCGATAAAGCGCATGTGACCAATATGTAACTAAATTGAATTTTTCCTAGTCGACTGGATTTTTTTTTATTTAACCACTAATGGATTTTAAGAAAGACTTCAACCGCTTACTTCAAAACTTTTTTGAGCGCGACCCAAATCTGAGTTTGGTGAACACCTGGTGACTCACACCTCAAACAACGTATGAAAAAAATGCTGGAAGTGTGGTTGATTTTTGCAGCAAGTTGCTACGTTCGTTTTTAATGTCAGCAATCTACTCTTTTCTCAAGTATCTATGCTACAGGCAGACAAGCAGGGGTAAAGTTGAAAATTTATAACTCCGGTTTGGATCGCCTCTGCGTGACCCATTTTTTGACCCTTCTCCACCCTTCTTTGGGTTTTGATTCATACTTTGGAAACCACTGGGCTAGATCAACTAACCAACCGTTGTGTTATGCTGCGGCGACAAGTAAATATAAAAAGCGCAATCACAATGACGGCCACGATGTCTCATTGCTCAACTACAATATTGGCTGAAAAAAGCATACTGTTAAGAGTATAGCATCAAGATCTTCACAAACGCTTTCGCAAGAAAGTTTTACGATAAAATGGTGGCTTTCATTCGAAGTAGAAACTTGGAAATTTACTAAAAATAAACTTTTAAAACTTGTCAATTCAAGGAAAACAGACTTTCTATTTGCCGGCTTAAATCTGAATAGAATTATTCAGAAAAAGCGCCAGAAAAAGGCACATTTTGTGGATGATGCTTAAAAACAAGGGGCATTATGCTATATATTTAAATGCTAAGACTTGGTTGTTGTTTGCCCCCCCCCTTATCAAAATTTCTGGCTACGCGCCTGCGTGCAGCTGAAAGGGCCACGAGCGGTGCTGCCACCAACTTGCCACCAGCACAGCGTCAAAAGCGAGTGTGGTGCCTGCGCCCCGACCCGGAGCAAGCGGAGATGGGCCTTTCTGACCATTCGTGACACTCCACAAAGTGCGCCAAAGCGAGCACAGTTAAACCGAACCTGATTTAGGATTTCTATCGTTACTCGGCGGCTTGTGATCCGGCATGTTCATTGCGCAATAGGCGTTCACTGGCACGAAACAGCAGAAATCAAGCAAACACAGATCTGCAGTTCGGCACAAAACCATGCATTGCTGTTTTACAGGAAAACCATCCAGGGCCTGATTTTATTTTGCGCAGTTGTTTCCACTGCTAACGTCATTACTTGATAAAGTGTTCTGGAAGTCGACGAGTGTAAAAGAGTTGTAATATTTTTAATCGCTCTGCTTTACTTCACTGCAACAATGAAAAGGTCCGCGACAAACATTGCAACGGAACTTAACATTCATCTTTTTACGACAGCATTATACTAAGCCAGGCAAGCCTGGGCGCCTGCGCGATCACCTTTTCTGGAACCACCTGCGCAGCAACTGCCATTAATTTCTCATTTCAGTCGTTCACTATGACCCTGCTCCAGCTGAATTCTGCTGTGGGCCTTGTGTGCTGGGCTGAGGGATTTAAAACAAATGGTGACACAGTAACTTTTAAAAGCATTCCTACCATCAAAGAATCTGCCGCCATGCGGTTTCAACAGAGGGTATATTTCGCTTACAAAGTAGACATTGTTATCCTCACCTCTGCGTGACATAGAAAACGAACGTTTATGCCTTCAAAAATCCAAGCAAAGCTTACAAGAGTTTATTAATGTTGTTGGCTGCGTTGCAAAATAGGTATTGAACTTGAATTTAAAGTGTTAATCCTCTGTAAGCAGCTCTGTGCCAAAAAGAGCTGCCCTGCAGTCACTGCAAGGTAGACGTCAACATAACCTTACTCAAAACAATCAAGATAGTTTTTTTCAACCACCTTCTTTCACTGGCATGCCTGCATATGCCCCTTAATCTCGCATGAGTTGATTTCCCAGGCATATCTTTAACACTGATCCGATCTGTTTTAATATATTTTCCAATTGCCTAAACAGGCTTTACCCAATAATGGGGAAATTACTTGTTCCAATTATTTTCATCTTTCACCGTAAATCAGTGCTTTTCAAAAGTTTTGGATGTGGGTCCGTGGGACCTGTTCTAAATACGCCGCTCACCCTTTTACAAGTCTTTCCATTCTCCGTATGATATTTGCAAAAACACACCACTCGTATGCCTTGTTCAACATCCTACAGCTGCGGTAGATCGCTACTTTGTCAATGACAATTCTAAAAACTTTGCACCCAGAGTAGCATTTAATATTACCACTATCTGTGAATATAAAGCTAATTTTCGCTACATACAAATCTCTTTTTGCTCTTTTTTCGACAAAGTAAAACTGAGTTGAAACCAGGCCTGACGCGCGGCAGAACGTAACAATGTTTTCAAATTTGTCTGTGAAAACAACACTGAAAACAAAACTGCACCGTGAAATCGAACAAGCGGCAAGGTTGCTTCCTGCTTCAGATTTATCCAATAAGGAAACGAACGGGGAAGTCACGTAGCCCATTTTTCGATACACGGTAATTTTGACCATTTACGCATGCCTGCAACTTCGAAAAGTCACAAACAGAAATAAAGTACTGTTGCAATACCAGACTGCGTAGCGGTTCAGCGAAAAAAAGTTACGACGCAGCAACACAATCTCCTGCCCTGCTTTTGCTTGAGGTTTGCTTGCGAACATAAGAAGCCTGGCACCGTGCTTCATGCAAAACTGACGTCACACCACGCACTGGCGCATTTCCTTCCTGCTGCTTATCAACCGTGACAGTCACGTGACTTGACAATACGCAATAAGATCACCCTGGACCGAAACTCTATCCACCTCGCAGAAAGGCTCATTCACCATACGTTTTACTTCAACATACTTTGCATGGCATGATAAAACTGAGACACTCATGAAAAGTAGGACTCTCTCAAATACCGCAACACACTCCCAAATTTAATGTGGTCAAAAAACATATCGGTCCCTACTTCCTACAGTCACTTAGGTATAACATTTTGAGCACGGCGAGAGACTCACGTAGAAATCAAATCAGAACCTAATGCTTTGCAACTCTTTATTTTCTCCTAAAATGTGGGATTGTATTTCCATTATGCTAGGGATGGACAGTTCGAGCAAGGATGCGTTTGTTTCACGCAGACAACAGATGATATTTGTAACAAAATTAATCAAGTTGCTTGACACTGATTTGTTGCCCTGTGGAAGCAAGACAGGGCAAACAACAATTTTACCTGATAGAATTGTAACGAAGACCGGATCATGACAGCTAATTTCATGCTGCTCCTAATATGGCATTTTCCGCTGTTGCCCGATACATAAGGCAGCGCATGCGGGCAGTTGTCAAAGTATACTATAAGGCAGTTGAGTATACTATAAGGCAATTGAACAGCCACTCCAGGCGTTTTGCGTAAAAAGGTCAGTTACGGATTTGCTGGCATGTTCTGTGGTCACGAACGTCCATTCATGACGTACAACAGGATTGACTGAGAAAGAGAGAAGCAAACGAAAAGGGAACAGAGAGATCGAAAAAGAGAAAAAACGACTGATAAGTGGCCTATTTTCTTCTTTTTACCTAATCTGATTTTCGAAGCTTATCGCACAGCTTTTGGCCAGGGTTGCCAGATGGTGCCAAATTTGGCAAATACTGCCAAAAATCACTGTTTTCCAAAAGATTTGCCAATTGCTTTGGCAATATTTTTTATTGCCAAAATTTTGCCTTTTTGAAATACCAGTTGTGACTATTAATATTAACAAAATCAGGGTTTTTTTTAAGGAAAATGTTAGGTACCCGGTATGGACCTGGAGGGACCCGAGTTTCTCTGATTTTAGGGACCCGATGATAATTTTCTTTGATTCTATGGACCCGATTTTTAATTCTAGGGACCCGAAAAACACCTTAAAAAAAACCTGACAAAATTGATCAAATTGATACCAAAACTTAGGTATCCGGACAACTACCACCTGGACAAGTGCCACCCGGACAACTGCCGCCGGACAACTGCCACCCGGACAACTGTCACCTAGCACAACTGCCACCCCAGGGGTAGGGAACATGTTCCCACACTTTTTTCATGTTTTTCCTTGCAGTGCGATGAAAGTGAATATATCATTAAAATCTGATTCAAAAATTAGTTTGAAGTGTTGTTGAAATCGCTAGTTTTTATGTGCGTTTCCACACTTCTTTTTTGGATATTGCATTTAACGCATCACATACAAGCTATCAAATTCAGTTTGGTAAATCGCGTTGCGGCACGTAAAGGACTTCTCGTGGCAGAGGTCTTGAGAACCTCTGGTTGTTACCATAATATTGCTTCAGCATACTTCCGGAAAAGTGAGCTGAAACGTTACTGTTGCTGTCATTTAACTCACAAATCAAAAGCTAAGGCAAACTAATGCACACAAGGTAAAACGAAAGGAAGAAGACCAGGCGTTTTACGAGTGCGTGGTTTGAATGCGATAATGTGCATGAAAGAGTTTTCTGTGAAAAATTTGAAAATGTCCATATAAAATTAAGTTTTGCACTGACTTAGGAATGTTTGTGAAGATGTAATGATACCGACACGACATTCTTCACCCAAAAGGTTCAAAGTTGAACTTACGTTTCTTTAGAGTGGTCAAGGATGAAATTTCTGTTATACACTACATCTTTGTGGGGTTCAAATACCTTTAATGGCAATAAACGCAAAAAATCAATATGTCTTGGGTGGCGGTTTCCCGGGTGGCGATGGTTCTAGGTGACAGTTGTCCAGGTGGCTATTGTCCTGGAACCCAAAACTTTAGACAGTTCAGCTAAGATATTGAGGTAATATGTCTGAATATCATTTACTGCTTGAAGAATTGCTGTAATTGTTGTAGTGTTTCATTTGATTAACAACCAATCACAACTGCAAATTTTTTTTTTAATTGACCTGCTGTTACTGTGTTTCAGGTCTCCCTGTGCTTAGGTTTGTGTGCATTGATTTAAAGCAATGGTTCTGTGAATAACGACCAAAACTGAAATATATCGCTTCCAGTTTTCAACTAGGCCTGAAATATTACTTTAAAGTTTCAACTATGAATCACAAGGAATCATTTTGCAGCCAAGAATCAGGGTCTATGATCTAAAACTAAACAGAGGATATATTTCGCCTACTGAGCACGCATGTTGATTCCCAAGAAACAGACCTTTGCTTAAGTGTCAAACTTTAAACATTTAAAAGAATGGAAAAAATACGAATTGCAAAAGCTATGAAGTCACAATTGCCAAAAAATCACCATTTTTAATGAATAATCAATATTGCCAAAAATATTGCCATTTCCAAACATTTTTAGCCAAAAATTTGCCATAATTAGACAAACACTTGCCATATTTTCTGCCAAGCATTTGGCAACCTGTTTTTGGCTGTTGGAGCAACAATATGGTGGCGTTGCTTTTAGTTGAGGTATGGAAGGCACGAGTAAAATCTGCCCAGGAATCCAACACGCAAATATTATCACCATCTGCTTTCATCCAAGGGTCAAATTCAAATCTTACACTGGCAGTGCACTGCAGTGCAAAAAAAGCGACCGACTAAAACAATAAGACCCCTTTTTCTAAGCTGATGATGTCTACTTCCTAGGCCTGGGTTTCTCAACCGGGGCCCTCGGCCTCCCTTGGGGTCCGCGGAGCGGTTCTCCGGGGGCCACGAGCAGAGGTCTTTAGTAAATAGCTCTGCCGTTACATTGCAAAACCCTATTGATGAGCAGGGGGCGACAAGTGTTGACAGTCTTTGCAAGGGGGCCACAAACCATGAACGTTTGAGTGTCCTAGGTGTCCTGGGCGTAGTATGTAATCTGTAAGATCTTAATGTCTGATTCTTTGCTGGGAAAGGATTCCGTTCGATAGACACCCTTCCACAACATTTGTTTTTCAAAAAGAAGCATATTACTTTGAAGTAAAACTTTCCTTCTAAACCTGTAATATACCAGTACAAAAATTAGAACATTCAATTAAGCTAACATCACCCCAAGCCCCGGCCCGCAACCATGGAGGGGACAATCGGGCAATTGCTCCCGCGAAAGTTTCAAAAACACGTTTAAACAGTTGTGAGACACAACATCAGGTTTCAATCCTTACTTCCCCACCAACATCTCAGCTGGTTGCGATGCTGCCTCAAGGTCACAGAAACTAACCAATATTACCATTCGCGAACCTTTTAAGTTTGTGGCCTTTCGTAGGCTAGAGGCAAGAAGTATCAAAAAGTATTGTTTAAACTAACAAGGTGATGGGCCAGCCAAGCTCAAAGACTCGTTACTTACTTTTATTTTTTTGTGATCAAGATGTTTCGAGCTAGTTTTTTAAATATTTTTGTATGTTTTTTACAAACAGCTTTCAATTTTTTTTGCTTTAGATACAGTCTTCCATGACCTTTGAATTTTTTTTTAAAGAAATATCGACTATGATGCAACTTCAAATACCCAACATAACCAAGTTCAGCATCTGTTAGATTCTTTTTCAGAAAGTGGGGTATTCGTATTGTGCATGCTGTGCTGCTTAAGACGAAATTGCGCTCTAAAGGAAAAAGTTATATGAAATGTTACACCTATTTCATGTTCATGTGCTTTTTCGACCTATGCGGCAGCTGCTCTGCTCTTCCTCATGTCAGAACGTGAAAGAAAATAGTTGTCCATGTTCATACAAATCAAGATTTACCCTCGCATCGCTGCTGGATCTGCTGAATTTCATTGTTTCTCGGCCTGACAATCAACTTCAATACACAAACTGCAGTTCTGCCCTCAGTCGCCTTGACGGGACTGCTCAATGGTGTACAACGTGGCCTGTAACTGCGTTTGAAAGCTTCGAACAACAACTTTACAGGAAGATATTGAGATCGTGACTTGACTAATATATTTCCGCGTATACCGCTCAGCCAGTTTGCAGGGCGTCACGCTGTGAACAATCACTCCCATCTCTGGCAGCATGACTTACGCTTCGAATGTGACGTAACGCTCCTGCGTCACTGTCAGCAGCTTTGTGTGTCCAAAATGCCACCACCAAGATGAGAAATCGCTAGGAACGGCTCGATAAATTTGCACGCCCGTTGTTCATGTTCTGCATCTTTCAAAAACACGCCATGTGATTCATGTGGTTTATGGACCTGGCCCGTGGCCACGGGGGGAATTCGGGGGCAGTTCCCCCAAATTACTTTCGTGACCCACCAAATTTTGTTTTACCTCAAAAAATTTGTTTTAAACATATTACTAAAATCAAAACCTTGCACCCCTAAAAATTTACTTTGCCCCTCCACACCATAAAACCTGGCTACGGGCTTGTTATGGACGCCAGGTTTCAATAAACTTTGTCAACTGTTTGTTTGTCGACTCACTGGCACAGCTGGAAGAGTTCGCATGAAGGAAGATAATAGCCAAGTTCTTCCCAAAAGGTGAATTTCTTATGTAACTGCTGGCGACGTTCATTTTCTACTTGGGCGATGAACAAAGAGGCTCCACAAAATTGCTATGGATAAAACGCACAGTGTCCTATGTTAAAGCGTCACTAGTGTCTGCTCAATTCCTACGATATTGCCTAGGTAACCTTGGTGTGGACTGAGAAATCAACTTGTTGAGAAAAATTTTCCTTGTTTTCAAACTGAGCCAGGCCCGTACCCACGGGGGGGGCATTCGGGAAAAAGTTCACCCACATATTTGTTGTGCCCAGAAACATTTGTTTTAAGCATACTGCACAGTAAAAAAAGTATTGCCCCCTACAATGTGTTTCACTCCCAAACTTTAAAACCTGCCTACGGGCCTGTATAGCGCGATATTGAAAGACTAATTATTTCTTGTTACCAGTACACTGTCTATGGAAAGAAATCCTTTCTCAGCAAAGAATCAGACACTAAGATCTTACAGAGTCTAAATTTCCCCTACGATGTAGGCATCATCAGCTCTTACTCAAATTGAATCTTTTTGTTACAAGGGTTTTAAAAGTTTCAGAAGCCTTGGCATTTAGCAGCTTTTCCAAAGTGCTGTGTAATGTTACTTCGTTTTTCGCATAAATAAGTTTTTTTGTTACAAAGATGTCAGAATAGGAAAGAAAATGTTTTACAAACACGTTTATCGGGGACACCCATGGAGCAATTTTCACGACACGTTTATTCTAACCTTTTTGCTGTAACCTCAGACCATGAAACAGTTGTTTAGGAAAGAAACAGTTTTTTAGAACAACCGAAGTGACTTTAGAAGGCCATTCTTCGGACGTACCTACAGATAAGGCGCCGAGTGTGGGCGTACGGCTCATGCACTTCCGCTATTTTTTCATTTTTTATTGAACAGTTCTTTGTTAACAAGAACTAGGACATTATTCTGAAATTTTTTGAAACTTTTTCGGATACATGTGGAATAGAAAACTTGAACCTCGTAGGTTTTGCCGTCATAAGTTGTGACGTCATGGAATTCACACTCCCGTAGAAATTTCAAACTCAGCGCCTTTTTCAAATTCAGTTGAATTTCGTATGTGCAGTGCCTCAAAACTTCTTACTTGGATCCAACCTGCTTTTGGAAAACACAATGCACGCCAATTATCAAGCTGCGTGGTGCAAACTGTGTGTGCATGTGCTCTATGGGCTTCGTGTCTGGTACAAATATTAAAACAAAGAAAGAAATATACCCGTATATAGCCTCACAGTATTCGGAATATGCATGTATGCACAGTGCCTTGCGATCGTTGAGAAGCTGATATATATATCTTCGCTGAGGCCATACAATAGGTAGAATGAAAACGCAACAGTTGTTCGGTTTTCACCAGCTGGGAATATACGGAGGGTGGGTGAACTTTTGCTTAAAGAATTTTTGTTTGGGTCATTAATTAACTTAACACCTTTTGATCTTGGTCATCTTCACCTTCTCATTTATGACGCAACTGCAGCACTTGACGCAACTGCAGACGCAACTGCAGCACGCAACTATGACGCAACTATGACGCAACTGCAGACGCAACTGCAGCACAAAGTTTTTGCTCCGCCATCAGTTTTCTTTTGAATTATGAATAAATCAAGCACCATATTGTTATAAGATCGTATGCAAACAATTAGAAAACAGTTGCACGCATTTCTTAATGCGAGTTGCAAGATCCATGTCTCTCAACGCTTTCTGGCTGGGTCGCTGAAAAAGCCACATTGTTTGGCGGGTAATTTTTGCGCTTCGCGCCCCACGGCTTAGCATTTGACCAAAGGAACGTTTCAGTGGCTCTCGTGCCACTGGGGATGTTTTTCTTTCTCTGCTTCTGGGCGAACTCTGCTCGCCAGCGCGATGCATGTAGCAGCCAACCGCGCTGCTACATAATCTTGCTGCCTACTGTCAGTTGTCATAACTTCTCTATGCATTCAAAGACCGTGTGCCTGAGACTAAAAATTAGCAGTTAAACACAAGTTACGTTTATATATTTAGCTTTGTTGAACCGCTGTGGTTCCACTCAACTCATTTCATCAGCTTATTGGCATGTCTACCGCAATCCGCAAAAGGATTCCAATACTCTTTCAAATTAGTAGTTATCTACCACACTTAAAACCACAAGCAGTTAGAATTTAAATAAAAAAAGCGTTGGATTCACTGTCTAAATTATAAAAATTTCTGTTCTTTGCCAGAAATCACTCTTTGTGCAAAAGATGAGGCAATGACATGCAAAGCAAAAGCACAACAAAAGAGCTACACAAGCCTATTGCATGTAAAAATTTGCAGTTTTACAAACCATGCAGCGTAGTGCGAAACGGCTGTAAAGCAAGGTGACCTGTGGATCACACAATTACTCAAAACGGGAACGTACTTCATCAGCCTGATTCCTACTCAGCTGTTGCTAACGTGAGCGAAGTTTCAATGGAAGCTGCTGCAGTCAATTGTCAGCCATGGCAAAAAGTGATGTAACGCTTCCTCTTCAATTGTTTTACAGTTAGACAAAGATCGAATGCCTTACATTGAGAAAAATTTCCGCTGCATGCTAAATAATTTGCGCTTTATTGCGTAAGGATTGCGATCCTGATTACAGAACGGGAGAAAAAGTTTTCATTCAATCTCACGTGACACTTGGGTACTTCCACTCCATCGTGAATGGTTGCCAACCACGTTGTTTCAAATAAACCGGTGATCTTTACGTGACAAAGTGCGTGCCATGTCTGCACCCTTCTCAACATAAAACAGCCAGAGCTGAGAGAATTTTTATCTGACAAGATGCAAAAGCTATTTTTTTAATTTTAGAAATCTGTGTTTTTAGTTTCTTTCGGACATGTTTTTTTTCATGAAATAGAAGAGACCTGTTGGAAGCTCACTAGGAACTGTGCTAAAGACTTGAAAGCTTTAGCCAAAAATTTCGAAAAACCATCACATTTACGCTGCCTTGCTCTTAATCCATAGGAAAGTAAGTTGTCATACGCTTCAAGGTTATTGATTTGTACTTAGTGAGCAAAGTCGCTAACCCATAAGCGTACGGGAAGGCATTTTACTGGGGGGGCGGAAAAAATTTGCCCTGAAAATAACAATTTGCCTTAAAGATAAACAGTATGCTCCGAAATTAACTTTTTTAATTTAATCCGAATTGGGCCTGAAACCTCTTGTAAAGCTGTTCTATATAGTTGAATTCGTTTATAACCGCTTCGTATGTAACGTCAGTTCGCCTATAACGTTGCATTTTGTTCGGTCCCGATGCCATCTTCTACATCAGGGGTTTCCACACATTCCCCGTCCGTGCACCCCTTCAGCATTTCGATAGATGAGCGTGTACCCCTGAACATGGACGCCGGAGGGATTATTTCCAGGAAGGGGCCAATAGTGGATTTTCCAGGGGTGGGCCAAAAATATTTTTGCATGGGCGGCCAAAAGTGGCAAAATGACAT
>Ga0210059_1009197_pt1 | contig 15473 bp, 7 predicted proteins | sample Ectturendosymbi2_FD_188042 | JGI IMG/M metagenome (GOLD analysis project Ga0210059, IMG submission 188042) | Ecteinascidia turbinata endosymbiont from Florida, USA - Sample 2 (SPAdes) (version 2) | ecosystem: Host-associated > Tunicates > Ascidians > Unclassified | place: Key West, Florida... | reverse complement strand
TTCACTAACCATTTTGAAAGCAAACGAACTTGCTGAACAATTATATCAAATAGTGAACTTTAGCAATATAATGTTTCGTGTTTAACATTTTTTATGACCAGTTGTCACGTTTGATTTGCTGTAAATAACAATAAATTGCTGAAAAAGTTGAATCCAGATTTTTTCATAACTTTGTGCGAATTCATCTCAGATATTACTGAACATATGTGTTTGCCAACTCAGTCTAAAAAGCTTTTCGCATTTTATTGAAAATGTAACAAGTTTGTCCAAAACCTTGCGTTCGAGAATTTTGCTTGAAGCATTATTATGGCGTAATAATGTATGACAATCAAAGCGCTTTGAGGAAACCTTAAACGGTTACAGTACCCAGTGCAATTTAGCTTGATTATTTGTTAGGCTAAGCTAAGCTTTTTTCTACCTCAGCACCCCTTTTGGCCATGTCTTAGCAGTTCAACACCCCTACCATTGGCTAACACCTGGTTACTATAAGGATAAAGTAAAGACAATTTACGTATTCCTTTTACCTTTTGCCGCCACATATGCGTCCTTGCCCAGCACCTCCTGAAATTGATTTCAGTACCCCATGGGGGTGCACCACACGTTAAGAAATTGATTTCAGCACCCCCTGGGAAGGTACCCCATGTTAAGAAACCCTGGGCTAAGGTCAGGTTGTTGTAAGTGCTGTTTGTATTGATATGTGTTGAAGACAGTTTTCTAGGTTGTGTTTTTTGTAAGAACAGAGTAGCAGTACCATGCTGACAGATACTAACTTATGCGATCATTTTAACTAGTAATGTGCCCTTGTAAATTGTAAGCTGCTGGTTTTGATAGTCATGCTTGTCAGCAAGTTCATAGATGAGATAGAGCCCAGGCTCTGTTAGAGTCCAGGTTCTGTTGGAAGCGGAAGCGGTTGACGAAATAGCCGCTTCCACATCTCTGTTTATAACCTTTGTTACGAACCATATGGAGTCGAAAGTGCTTCAAATGTTTTGATTCCAAAGTAACAAATGTTGTTTTTTTGAATCAATTCAAAATTTTTGTATGTTTCAACCTGGAGAAATCGCTCCCCAAATCTCGTAAATCACAAAATCGCCCCTGGGGCGATTTCGCCCACGTTGAAGACCACTGGGTTAATGCGTCATTTGCAGTTTCGATTTTGATGTCTAAGCAACTAATACGTGTGGGAATTCAAACAAATTAAAGGTTCTTTATCTGAGAATTGTTGCGCCTCGCAAGTTGTTTATCGAATTTATGCACGAGGTGCGAAGCGCGACCCGACCCGACTCCCCATTGAGAGAACGCGGTAAGTCTTTGCAGTTTGTTAAAGATTTGAAAGGTGCTAGGTTAAATGGAGGAGTCCTGAGAGAGTAGAGGCATTACTTGTATTCAACCATAACGTCATAAACTTGTGTTTACTACAAATAAGATCACTATGTGTACGAGTTACTATGATAAAGTATACGAGCTTCTATGATAGACTTTTCACCTGCTTGCATAAATCGTCACTTTTTTCTAATCACCTTGAGGTGACGAATTAGGCAAATTGCACTGTACTATGAACGAAGAATAAGGGCGATATTATTGAAATGATCCGGCACGGTTGTTTTTAACTTTGGATCTTTCATGTTGAAAGAAAAAATCAGTCTTTTCTTTCCTTAGTATTCGTTCCGACTTCAACTTTGGAACTTCCAACACAGTAGAAGTGCCCTATAACGTCAGTTTATGGGACCGGAGAAAAAGCATCGTTATAGGCCAGGGGTCGGCAACCTGCGGCTCTTTAGCTCTTGTAAAGTGGCTATCTGGATTATTTAAATTTGCATTTGATTACAAATCAGCCTATGCCCCTATGAAGTCGCATGAAAAATGAAATGGTGTCAACGTTTTGTGGCTCCTCACCGATCCTATATGCTGGAAGATGAAGCAGAAAAGCTCTTGTTAAAAAAGGTTGCCGATCCCTATCATAAGCGAACTGTCATTATAGCCGAACTACAATAAATCGTTTCAAAAAATGGCTTTTTCGTTCAATGCAACAGTTAAAAGTGTTCTTTGTTCAGGATTGCTGCTTACTATATCGTGTTTTCGCGTACACTCTGAAAAGAAAGTGAGAAATTAGTTTGTCTTTATTTTTCAAAGTTGTAGTCAACGTCTTTCTTCAAAATCTCTTGCAAGTTTTGCCACTTTCGTACCATTTTTCAATATTGGACGACATCGATGTCTTACAATATCCATAATTGGGATACTGCTTATTTTGTTCAACAATTTACGCACTGCTCCACCAAGACTATCGATCAAAATGACTACAGTCGCAACAATTCCCAATACTGTAGAGTAAAACTCATGTAACGATTTGCTTCCACTGCTGCTGATGGTGCAACCCTTGATGCAATTCTCACGTCACACCTGTCACGGCTCAACGGTTGGCCACTTAAAGATAAATGTGTTCCTATTCGGTCATAGATTTATGTGGTGACTCCACAAAGCCGAGCTTACACTTCAAACTGCAAAGAAAATTTAAAACATCGTCATAAACGAACAAATATTCTGCGTGGATCGACAAAGCGTCGTTAGAGGCGAAGTAACGTTATAGTCGAACTCGAATGCACGTAAAAGATAGGAATCCTGCCGGGAGCCACGAAAAAGCGTCGTGACAGGCGAATTCTAGTGCACTTAGCGATTCGTATGTTCTTAACACATGTTAGTATTAATTGCAACAGTTGCTAGATCAGTGGTTCTCAAACTGTAATGGTTTGTGTCCCCATTCCAAAGACTGACAACACTTGTGGCTCCCTGCTCATCAATATTTTTTTGCAATATCACGGCAGAGCTATTTAGTTAACGGCTCTGCTCGTGGCCCTGGTTGAGAAACCCTGTGCTAGGTAGACAAAGTCTTTCTTTACTTAGTACGTCAATTCGGGAGGCTCAAAATTTGTTAAAATTGTTCGTCCTTCGTAAAGGGTCAAAGCTTTTCAGGAGCCTCACATGCGGTATTGAAAAGATAACCAAGCCTTTCAATAATTACTAAATGCAGTGATAATGAGATTCATGCTCATGAGTCATGACCAACGACTGAAAGTAAAATTGATTGCCAAGAGTTTGCCCAAGCCGCTATCTGAAGCAGTCTGACCAGAGATGCAAAAATCTGGCGTACATGGGACATTCGTATAATATTAAGATTCAGTAAAAAATTCAGAACACCTTTTTGATAAATAACAAAACTCAGTCTCGGATTCAGAGACCGGATCATATTTTCACAAGTAATGAAATTCAGTCTGTACTCAGTGTTCAGTTCACTGCTTTAATAAAACTCAGTCTCGTGTTCAAAGCACTACTTGAATAAATAAAAGGACTCGGCGAGTTCTCAGTTCAATGTTGAGTGCAGTGTTTGACATTACGTAATTTATACCAAGCGAACGTCACTGTTGTGGCTTTACAAATATTGCTGAATGATACGAACAAGCTGAATCATTGCCAGGAGATGGGAGCAAAACCAGGCAGGAGATTCCTCATACAGCCGGCTGCAAAGCTAGAGTTTGTAATTGTTGCTTACGTAATTTATATTTTCAATTTTTTGTATCCCATTATAATTCTTTTGTTTTTGATACTGGTATTTTTTTATCTAAATCTGTTTCTTGTCTTTAGATTTCATTACAGCCATAGATTTTCTTTTCGGATGCTCCATGTTAGTGCTAGAGTTAAAATTAAGCAAACAAGTAGTCCAATCCGGCCGGATATTCGAATTTTTTGCATTCGGATTGAATATCGTTTGCCTATCAACCGGATCCAGATTAGCCTATTTCAAATGAGATAAATCGTGGCCATGCAAAAAAATTGTTAAGGAATACCAGTTGTTTGAGGAAAAATTACGATATTTTGAAATTGTATTAATAAAAATGTACTTTTCTAATTTCTCTCGGTAAAATGCAATGTTCTCTGCCGCCCAGGATCCTAACTTACAGACGAAGGAGTCATCTCAAGTAACATGTTGGTAGGAATTGTGTTGTTGAGTTCGTCTTGGCTCCTCAACATGAAATGCATTGTGACTCTGAAATACAAACAAAGAAAGACTTCAAAAGCAAGTTCAGAAAACAACTTGGAAGTTTAGCGTTAATGTCATTGAACAGCACAGACAAAGAAGAAGCATTCGAATATCAATGTTAAAAGTCGCATCACCGAATGGATTGAATTCAAGAGTGAAGTTGGAACAAAGTAGCATTTAAAGACACTTGGTTTACAAGAACATTGTATTGTGTATTTATTCGAACTATCGTATAAGTATACTCCACATGTATTGCAAGTCACGCCTAGGAAGAGAGTAACCCACAAGACATTAGAAATCATTTACATTAATAAGTGACTCCGTTTTGTAAGTAGGATTTCCGATTCAAACGGATAAAAACGAGCAACAACGGAAAATACTCCGGATTAGGGTTTAAACCATAAACAAAACTATCGGCGATTCCGGAAAAATTTTATTCAAAGAAAAATGACGTACACTGATGTACGATGACGAAGTAATCACGCGATTAACGCATGACCGCTAGAGTCATGAGGTAGAATCAACCAATGAAAATGCGAGACAAAATTTATATATATATACCTGTGTCTTTCCTAGGTTCAATCAGTTGAGTAAGTAGGCATTCCAGGCTTAACGTCTAATTCTAAACAGTTGGCGAACGAGTGGGGTCTGGCAAATTCGTGAACTAGGACACGCTTGTAGCTAACAAACACCCCAGAACGGTTAGACTCACGGAGATACTGAGGTTATAACCAATTTTCAGGTAGGTCGTGTTGCGACTGCCCAATAGGATGGGTTACTCTCTCCCTCTGTGAAAGAATAGAATTCGCATTAACCCCGGCCACCTGTAATAATGCCTGTGTATGCTGATGCATACCATAAACCCCTGTTGTGATGCATATCGCAGTGCTTAAAGTTACCAGAATAAAACCATGAGTGAATACAATCCTATTGTGATAAACTGAGCGGGTCGAGCGAAACAGGCAGGTCTAAGTTTCTTGATTGTTAACTTGGGCGTGCCTTGGACACTTCGGTTAAAGTCACCAGTGCTCTCACGAAGTTGTCCTAAACGTGTGCTGTTCTTCCTCTTTAGAAGGGAACTGCCACAGTGTGATCAGCATCATTCGATTTCATTATGACGCATCCCGTCGTTTTTCAGATTGTAATGGTACACGTACCATCACATGTGAAAATTCCCAGAAAATGATGCTATGCCGTATGCAAGGGAATCACCTGATAAAGAGAAAACGAACCACAAATACAAAGACAAGATACCTCAAAAAGTATATAACAATGGCCGACCCAAGCAGTAGTAGAGTGATCATGACATGTGATCTCTATTGCTGCTTGTAATATCATTGTAACGTCACCAGACCTTCCCGACCACAAAAAGATGAAGCATGTTTCATTTTTTAAATATATTCAATAGTTGGGATTACCAAAACACTTATTTCAACGTTGAACGAAGTACACCAGCTTCTGGCTCAACGGCGTATTGTAGTTCACTAGTCTAACTCAAGATGGCCTAACCTCAAAACTACAGTAGTAAGCATGAGGAAAACGTATTAATATCTTGACCATGTTGTTGTACTGTAGGCAGGGGCGGAGCTAGGGGGGGCCACTGCCCCCTTAAATTTTGCCTGCCCCCCCCAAAATTTTCCGCGTGACGTCATGCCACTGGTGTAGGTCTATTTCTGAAGGTCCTACACAGACCATTGACAGCTCCCCTTGTTGCAAAACTGGCCCCTCTAGTGGCCCCCCCAAATGAAAATGTCTGGCTCCGCCCCTGACTGTAGGTTAAAATACACGTAAACTGTGAATGAAAACTTGTGAAGTATCGGATTAAATAAAAAGTGGCAAGATTGTTTGTTCTAACTGCTAGAAGTTCAGTTTGGAAGGAGTTTAAGACATTCACTGCACTCTTAGAAATGATTTCATTTAACATAGCATTGTGGTCCTCGCCTTGTCACTGCCAAATTAACATACAGTAGCTGTTGACATTGCTTGGAGTCAAGCAAGTACCCAATTGACGCTAGTTGTATCATTTGATTTATACATCTCCATTAGAGCAAATGATAATTGTGTAGCCTACAACTGTAACACCCGCTACGATATAGAAAATTGTGCTGTTCTTGTCAAGCTCTATCAACTTATTGCGGTAAGCCGTTGTAACTGTGGCATTCAAGACAAACTATGTTGGCAGAGTCTACCCTGCCTCGTGAGGAAAAAATACTGGAGCTGTTTTGCCTTCAGCTGAACACGATTAGTTGAAATGATCACATGACAAGTTAAGAATGCATAATCTGCTTAGTTGATCACGTCAGAAACGGCTTAGTCCGATGGACGAGTGTTGTCATGGTTTCAGCGCTTCTTGTTTGCATTGTGTGAACTGTATAGGCTTAACTGTAACCCTAATCCTTTGTATCTTTGCCTATCGGACTAGTCATATCACCATTTCAAGGCAAAATAGCCACAGCACAGTCGTTGCCTCTTGAGGCAAAATAGACAACCAAATATGCTGGCCAATGTACAACTGAGCTACCGGTTTCGAATATCAGAGTACATAATTTAACATTTTCGAATGTAGAGTTTACTACAAAAAGTCGGATTCGATAAAGATTGCAAAATTTTCATATCCGTACACCACTGGTAACCTATGAGCAAGTCCGATTATTACGCTGCGGTTGGGCGTCCACCCGAGACGGTTAAACGCCTTGCCACTGGAGAACTACGTGCTGCTGCGCTGCCTCTTTTTTCTCCCTTCTTTGTTCACCGAAGCAAGGTAACCGCCATGCGATGTTCGATCTTGTTGAAACCAGACATGACGAAAGGATTCAAATCAAGACAGAATTTTCTTGGAATATGAATACATATACCTCACCAGGTAAAAGCCAAGGACAAATGTTGATTCTTTATTCGAGTGTTTGAAAATGTGCTCAAAGCAAAGCTTAAAGCGTTCAGTGAACGCCCAAGGCAGTGGCTCTCAACGGGGTCCCCAGAGGAAACGTTTTTTTAATCCTTAGATGTACAAACAACAACGACCACCATTTTAACTAATGACATGACTGCAGATGAGGGGTTCCCAAACCAGCATCTTTACGAATGGAAGTCGCCGGAAATTGGAAACGTCAAGAATCACTGCCTTGAGGATAAACCACTGGTCAGCTGACACACATCAAAGCACATCGGTATAAGATCGTCACTTGAAGGAAGTCGTTGGCGTTTTGAGCACGGGTTGATAACTGAATCCAAATTTGTTTCAAAACAAAAAACTGGTAATTGCAAACCACGTGAAAAAACATTGTTTTAATATTGCAATGATCGCGTTGATGTCACAAGCAGCGAACAAACGAAATAAACGCGCGTACAAATAATAGTCATGGGCGAGCGTTGTTCGTGCAAAGTTCATTGGCACGTTACCAGCAAATGACTGACTGGATCGCATGCAATGCGAAAAAGTTATTTAAAGACAACTAGCGGCAGGCCGAGGCCTGATTGATGCCTCTTGTCTAATCAAGTTAGTAGGCACGATATAAACAGGAGCAACCGAATAAACAAAACGAACGGTTAAGCAAATGGATGCGCTTAACGTTCTGTCATAGTGACAGGAACAATATACAGGAAAGCAGATACAAACAGCAAGAACTATTGCGCAACCAGAAAAAAAACAGCAGCATTGGTTCGTTCTGCGAGAAAGACGATGTACTGCATGGTCAGCAACATAATGATTACCAGGTCGAAGTCAGCTCAGTTCTTCAGTCAGTAACGCACGAGCTTCAATCGCTTACATCATAAAATCCCGATCAGTTAATGTACAGGCCCGTAGCCACGGGGCATTGACCCCTAATATTTGTTGTGCCCAGAAAAATGTTTAAACATATAACGAAAGCAAACATCTTGCCCGCCTAAAAATGTCTTTTCCCCCAAAGCTTAAAACCTGGCTACGGGTCTGCTAATGTGTACTGTGAAAGTGAACAATAACGTATACACAATCACGAAGTACTGCAGCAGGTAAATAGGTCATAGCTCGTTTTTCTGAAAAAAACAAAAACACGATCGTTTCTTGCAACTACCAACCATTTGGCCTGAAATCACGGCTTCAGCTTGGCGCAGTGCTTAGGTCGAAAGTTCAAACTTCCCCAAAACTGAATAGCTGTTAAAAATCTTGCGACTCACAAAGAAGATGATTGGTCGACAGCACATCTAGTTGAAAGGCGAGATGCTTGCAGGGCGTGCCAAGTGCGTTACACCCTCCCGGCTTGTAACGCAACTTGTATGTCAAATAGGTTCGAACATTGATGCTGAACTACATATCGAGATCGGAGTAGTTTGACTTTGGGTGTTGCATTTAAACGGGTAAAAATTTGCGGGTTAGCCGTAGGGAACTGGCTTCAAACAAAACCAAAAGGTTAAAAAACATACAAAATTACGTATAAGCTACCCCGAGACCGACGAATTCAAATTGGGGTTACGGTTCCAGCAAGTCATTCACGTTTTCAAAATGAAAGTCGTTACTGTTACTCAAATTGCACTTGCCATGTGACTTTTGCAAAGAATAAGGCAGTAAGTAGCCAAACCACACCTTGGCCGTTCCGTAAGATCACTGCAGGTAACAATTCACATCCGCACCGCAGAGGCCACCATCAATACTTGCAATAAGCACCGCCGAAGAAAACGCCATATGCAAGTGAGTCGCAGGTGGTTGTTCCGCAAATGATACACTCATCAGAGAAAAGCAAAGAAAAAAATATCCACGCGCACCTTTTCCAAACTTCGCTGTTTCAAGCACAGGTCTTCTCTTATGGAACGCAGTTAAAAATTAGCCTACCTGCGCACAGGCTTTTCTAAACTGGCGTCAAGACCACCACAGACAACTAAACGCACGCCAACATTTTTGAGCATTTGCGCAGAAAAAAAGTCTGTGGGGGATGGACACCAAATAACACTGATGGATTTGTTTCAACAGACGTGTAAGGCGGCGCAAAGACTTTACAAAGAAAAACATAGCTACGCAGATCGACACCATGCAGCACTGTGTGCGGTGCTGCCGAACTATGGTGAGCGAAAAGGACAAAATAAACTAAAATCGTTATGAACAAAAACAGCGTCCCACACCTTAATTTCGTTCAGCTAATCACATCAACTACTTGCATTTGTTGCAGGAGCAGGGCCGTCGCCAGCGGGGGGGCCAGTGGTGCCCGGTCCCCCTATTTGAAATCTGTGCCCTCCCATTTCGCGTTTGGCCCCCTGGTTGCTGCATACATCTAACACAGTGTTTTTAAAATGCGCCCCCCCTTCTGGTTTTTCCCCCCTGCTGCTATATTCTGGCGACGGGCCTGTGCAGGAGTCTCGTTTTTCTACTTTTTTTCGTATATCGCGTGGTTTCATCATTTAAGGCAAGCTTTCCATGACAAGGTTGGAACGCGAACTACGACAAATTTCTACTCGCTTCCGTGCACGACAAACCATTCAGAACACCAAAGACGGCTTTCGAAAAATAGCCTTTTTCAATCCAACTGTACTTAAAGAATGCACATTTAACTATCACGTCAGGTTCCCTTTTTGAATCAGTAGACTCCAGATCCACTTAATCTCAATTTTCCAAATGCGACGCCGTTCAACGATGACGTTCTTCGCACTTCAGAATTCGGAGGTGGGAACTTGTTTACTATCACAGGCCGTGTGACCTGTGGAATACTGCTCGAAAGCACTTCCACCGTAAAATTCTACAATTATCTTCCCAGGGAGAATAGGGAAAAAAGAACTGCAAGAATAGAGAAAATTTTAGGTATCTGCTTGTCATGGAGTATCGTTTTGACGCGATGTTACGTTCTAACTAGGGTTACGAAAATTCTGATGCGGACGATGTTAAATGGTTCACGCGGGTCACATGTTCCTCACCAGTGATTTAGGCACATCAGTAAAGGAAAGATGATCTAACACTATGCAAAATGATTTTTTAATAAGTACAGAAATGCATTTTTTGGAATTGCAGGCAGTTGTCAGTGAAGCAGATGCGTAAAACTGTACAAGCATCAATCTTTTTAATACGTCGCTCTATTCGTGTACACAAAAAAGGTTGCCTACCACAAAAAAGCAGGTTGCATTCAAGTCGTTTGCACTACGAGTATAAACAATCACAAACCACCACGATTACAAGCAAGTACAAGTAGGTGTAGCAGTCAGAAGCAACAACAAAAAACGCTGCGTTAAGTTCTCAAAACAACATAACTATTTCTTCCATTCGTTTAGATATCGTTCCATCCTCTGTCTGGATTCGGGACGGCCAACGTTCACCGTGGGAATAATCTTGGTCGGTTTGAGCAACTCAACAAAAGCTTTCAGCTCGCTGAAGCTGCTGTGCTCGCTGAAACAAGATGCAGAGCTGCTATGTGCTGGGATTCGAACAGGGTCGAAGTCAACTCTACACGTTTAGCTCGTTCTGATGCAGAGGTGTTTTATAGAATTGTACGTATTCTTTTCGCACTCAACTCGCGACATGAACATGCAGTAAGACCCCCGGGGGACAAAATGACGTAAAAGGTACAAACGAACTTTAAAATCTAAAAGCTTTGCGGTGTTCAACAACTCTCGTTTTGAGACTAGGCAATGGTAAAGCCTCCGCAATACTGTGTTTGCTTTACCAATCCGTGTATCAATCAAACGTCGTCCTTTTCAGTGCTTATTTTCATTCCTGATTGGTCACACGCAACTGCAAATCGATCAATAGCATGTTGAAGACTCCGTTCAGTTGACACAAGCAACACCAAATCATCCACAAAACGCAAACAGTTGATGCTGCACTTCCAACAATAGGCCTTTTTACATGGCGCTTGAAGTGAGCTCATTAGCTCACTCTCCTGGCCACGTTACACGATTTCTGCTGAATGACCGTATGTTTGAGTGGTCGAATCAGCTTTCGGGAAAGGGAACACAGCACGCTCGTTGTTGCTTCGTTCGTAAGTGAGCTAGTTGGTAAAAGTGTGTTCGCGACGCAGGTGCCTTAGCCTTGGAGGTCGCCTAACGCCTGGTTTTGTTTGGTTGGATGATGCAAGAGTGAATTTAAATGACGTCTGCTAAAGTGAAATGGCACAACATGTTTGCTTTATCTTAGTTTTGCAACCCATATTGTGGTAATAACGACATTAACCCGCTGTGTGGAGTGCAGTGAAATACTGTTGGCTACATAACATGGCCTGGTTGTAATGTAGTACACTAGACCACGGATCTGCAAATAGCGGGTCGCGACACTAAGTGAGACCTTCCACTCTTGGTCGCGAAATAATTAAAATTTACCATAAACATAACCATCGCGTCTGTGTAGTTCTGTACAACAATTTTTGTAAGCCTTTGACTATTATTCGTACGTAGTGACTAGTTATTATTGCATTATTGTTACGTAGTGACTACTTATTATTGCATTGTTGTTACGTAGTGATGACACTGTCTGCTGATATCATTCGCCTTTGAGTCAAGATATTCAGTGCTAACTAAATGATAGTGAAACGAGAATAATATGCTTTGCAGTTGGATACATCCACGGATGTGTCAGGTTTAGCGCAGTTGATTGTGTTCATTAGGTATATCGCCAGTGGGAAGCTTGAAGAAGAGTTACTCATGTGCGTGGCGCTATCTGGAACATGCACAGGTGAAGACATATTCTCAGCAGTGGACAAGAAGACGACAGAATGGTGGATTATTGTGGGAGCAGCGTCTTAGCATTTGTACTGACGGGGCTGGAGCTATGGCAGGAAAAATACACACATTTTAGCAAGAGCATTACAAACTGCGCCCCATATCAATTTTACTTACTGCATTATTCATAGAAAAAGTCTTGCTAGCAAAACACTGGACCAACAATCAAAATACGTTCTAGATTGAGCAGTAAAAATTGGTTTTTATGTTAAATCGAGACCTTTCCAGACAAGACCATTTACCATTCTATGTACCGAAATGGGTTCGGAGCATAAGTCTTCTTCATTCAGAAGTAAGGTGTTTATCGCGAGGCAAAGTTTTCACGCGTTTGTAGGAACTGCGGAATGAAGCATACTTGTTTCTTACAGAAAGAAAACACGAACTTTCCGCTAATCTTACTGACCCTGACTGGTAAACAAAACAGCTGTGCTTATCTTGTATTTTTAAGATAAACAGTTTGATTTTGACATTGCAAGGCGAATCAACTAACATCCTAACAGTGAATAGCAAGATCAAAGCCTACAAAAAAATAAAAGCTCAACATTGAACAGGCCGAGTTGAAAGTGGAAGACTGGAAATGTTTTCGGAGCTCAACTTTCTCGAAGGAAACGAGTTCAGTCAAAATATTGAAACAATCCACCATTAGTTATCTACATGATCTTTCTCAATGGTTTGATAAATATTTTCCCGAATAGACAACACCACAGCAACACGATTGGATATTATCACCCTTCACAATATCCAATACCATTTATCATCAGATTTGAATGAAGCATTGGATGACCTGTCAAGTAACCGCGGTTTAAATATTACCTTTGGTAATAAAAGAACTTTGGCTGGATTTTAGATTTCAGTTGCAAAAGAAGATCCACAGTCATAAGTGGCTGCAATGAATGTTCTTTTATCATTCGGAACTACCTACTTATGTGAAAGAACGTTTTCTGCATTAGCATACAATAAAAACAAATACAGATCAGACTACAGCAGTAAATCTTCGGGTTGCCGTCTCTCTCAAATAAAACCTCGAATTGATTTGTTGTGTTCTAAACACAGAGCCCATAATTCTCATCAGACAGAATAAATGCAATCATTTACTGTTCTATGTGCTAAGTTTCACACAGTTTTGTGCAAGGAAATTGCTACTGTCAATAGTAGTCGTAAACTGATTTTGAATTATAAAATATTTTCCACAAAATTACATTCTCACGAAATGTTCGGGTCGCGAGAATTTAAAAATATTTTTGATGTTTGCGCCAAAAAAGTATCTGCGGTTCCCTGCGCTAAACTACCGTTTCGCTGCAGTACGTAATTTGGTTTCAAACAAGGTGAGTTACAGGTCGAAGAAAGTAATTAAGTTAAAGCGCACATATACTTTGAATGTCAATATTGTCCTTTGTAAAATGTTGTTTTAATTTACAAACAAAATGAACGACCTATCTAGGCAAATTGTTGATGTTGGTTTTCCCCAAAAAAGTAATGTAGACCACCATGTTTGCTGGAATTTAATACAATCGTGCTCAACTGCAGAAAATTGGTTGTTGTAGTCAGGGTTGAGAAAAACCCGTTTTTTTTCAAAATAACTCAACCTACCTGTTTTTTTGTTCTTTTTTGAAAAAAACAAACGTTTTTTTTAAGAAACAAGATTTTGTTCTTTCCTTAAAGAAAACAGAAAAAAAAGACATTCTGAATTGTTTTTAGTCCACCATGCCATATCACTATTTTCAGAATTACTCATTAATAACTTTTTATACCTATTATGGCATTCAAAATTGAGGTAAAAAAATGTATCCCATCTTTGATTTCGCAGTGTGTTGTTGATCAGTTCACTCCTAAGTGGTAAGGCTTGGCAAGCATGCGCACAGCAAACAGACAGGATGACGTATAGGCCGAAAAACCACTCCCACACAAACTCTGCAAGTTTCACGTCAAGTTTATATGCATGATCTGCTAGTTCATACATGATCTGCTATTTCAGCAGCTACAGATTGCATTTTTTCAATATATGATTTGGTATGTTCCAAAATCAGAAAAAGTTTAGATGCAGAGAAGACAGAATAATTGGTTAAAATATGCCGATTGTGCAGAGCTGAAGATGATAACCAGTAGAATTTACTCAAACTATTCGATTTATTCTTCTCGTTTTTTCAAGCCGTTTAAATTTCGTTGCTGTTCGGTTTGTTTGATTAAAAAAAATACAGATAACTGTATAAGTGTCCTGCTTATGTTGGTTTCAAAGGAAAATTAGAGTTTTTTTGGTGGGTTTTATTGGTTTTATTTAAGTGGGCTTTTGAAATACAACCCGGGTGGGTTTTTTTGGGTCGTTTTTTTTTACAACAACCCTGGTTGTAGTAGGCATGTGCTGGGTTGTGATAAACCTTTTGATTTGTCTGACGTATGCTCAAAAGCTGCAGTAGTCTGTGAAAAGAAATTATTAGTAGTTCTGGCCTAATTCATTTTTGTCTTTAGTTATCTTTAACAAGGTGGATTTCGCGAAAAGTAAATGACTACTGTGATTTGCCTCATAAGCACTGTCGCAGAAAACTGTTCTTCGTTTGTCATTTGAAACTGGAGAACCTACAGCTCTACAACGACCAAGAGAATTAGGTTACTCGTGAAGCTTGTGCTGCTCCCCTTAAGGACCGCAGCGCAGAACACCAAACCCAGTCGTTCTGAAGATCCATGCAAAAACACGCAACTTCAGCGTGCTCGTTTCAGCTCAGTTGCCCTGAGCTCACTTGATCGTAAAGATCACTTCAAACGCACGTGCCAAAACGACCAAGTAAATACGCCTAATATCATCCTCGTCGACTGGACAGTGACTGTCCATCTAATTCATACAGGCAAAGAAGAGGACTGGTGAGACCACACACGCTTGTCGGAGACCAATACCTGCGAAGACCGGCTGTGATAACTCCACCGACACGGACACAAACGTCTGAGCAGTAATACAATGATTCACGGCCAGTAACAGGCAGCAGTCAACACGGCACTCCCGCAACACCTCCCACAGCTTACTCAAGGGACCAGGTCGAAGGCTTTTTCGTGATCGACAAAACAAGCGCAGACGTCTTTGTCACACTCCCAAGGTTTCTTGGAAATTTACTTCAGAGTGAAAATTTTGTCTGTAGTGCTACAGCTGGGACGAAAATTCCAGTGTGATTGTGCTTCATGAGTAAATAAGCAACTGTACCCGAAGATTACACTACTTATGACTGGCATTACATAGTTAAGAATGTTTTGTTTGGCACAACGCTAATTGGCACACCACTTTTGTAAACGCAAACCTTACATGGGTGGTATTTTTCTCCCTGGGCTTGTAATCGCTTTTTGTAAGAGTCTACAAAAATAGTTAAGCATGCACCTTCACTGTTGACTACAATTAAATGAGCTGTAATATTCTCGTTAAGTCGGTTTTCAGATACGATGTTTTCCTTTAGACCAGGAGTCGGCAACTTTTTAACAAGAGCCATTCTGCTTTACTTTCCAGCAGATATGACCGGTGAGGAGACACAATACGTTGATACCGTTTTATTTTTCATGCGACTTCATATGGTTCAGAACAAACTGTGTAATTTTGTTTTTTGTCTTTTTGTTGTTTTTGTTACTGTGTAATTTTGTTTTTTGTCTTTTTGTTGTTTTTTGTTACTGTGTAATTTTGTTTTTTGTCTTTTTGTTGTTTTTTGTTACTGTGTAATTTTGTTTTTTGTCTTTTTGTTGTTTTTTGTTACTGTGTAATTTTGTTTTTTGTCTTTTTGTTGTTTTT
>Ga0210059_1009196_pt1 | contig 15473 bp, 3 predicted proteins | sample Ectturendosymbi2_FD_188042 | JGI IMG/M metagenome (GOLD analysis project Ga0210059, IMG submission 188042) | Ecteinascidia turbinata endosymbiont from Florida, USA - Sample 2 (SPAdes) (version 2) | ecosystem: Host-associated > Tunicates > Ascidians > Unclassified | place: Key West, Florida... | reverse complement strand
AGTCCAAGCAGCAAGTGCGCAAAGCTTCACACTGTGGCAGCATGCAACAATAGAGATCACACGCCACGACATCACTCATATTATTCCTTGTTCGCGCCACATATATATGGGTGTTACGCTTCGCGCACATTCCGTTCGTGGTGAATCGCACATTCAACGCAACGTCAACCAAGAGGTTGCAACATCGGCTATTGGGATTATGTTCGACTTACTGTAAATTGTTAAATTTAGCGGCAATCAAATGTGTTTTTTTGCTTCTCCCAGAGGTAACAAAAAAGTGATTAAAATCATGCTTTGTTGCTGCACAATGTAGTATAACCAAGTCATGACAACGTACTGCGATTTCGGAAGCAGACTGGGATTTTTGTTCTTAACACAAAACTTGCGTTAAAACCAAAATTGATAAGTTTGAAGGGTCTTGTTCACTGGCACAGCACCAAGGCGCAGACGTGAACGTCAAATGTGTGTCTTACTGTGGCCCCAAGCACAAAAACCCTGCATGGACGTCATGCCAATTATTGAAAATCACATTCCCAAACAAATAAAAATCCTATAAGGGATGTTATGAACGACTAACAGCCGCCGCCAGACAATCGTGAGTTTTCGTAAATTTTAATGGGGACATTTGTTGTCAATAACATAGCTGCTAAAAAAACATGCTTTTTTGACTTATGTAAAGCTTCCTTAATGATATAATTGTTGTATTTTGCAGGATTAATCAACTAAGAAGTTAAGGCGTCCTAAGAAGTTGTATGAAAATAAATAGAATAGCATTAAATGTAAAAAAATGTGATTCTTCCTATCATCAGCTTAACATTGATCAATCGGTTTCTCACATATTCATGTAAACAAAAAAAGACCGTCAAAAATGTTATTAAAGTCAGTAGAATACCAACAACCGTTAAAATAACATAAAAAGGGAAAGAAACATATTTTTCCTATTGCCAGACGGACGTTTATCAATCGGTCTGCGAAACACAACTTCTAAAACAACTATTGCTCGGTTTGAATGAGCTGAAGTTGATTGATAAATTGCTCATAACATAAAGCAAGGGACTACAATCATTTCAACAATATCGTGTTCATATTTTCTGTTTTAACCATATCGTATCAATAGGTTGTTCGAATTGGCAACAAGATTGTGGTAGACTTTTACGTTGAATTGACAGACCAAAAATGAAGATTACGTACGACAAACTGCAAGAAAAAATATTTTGACATCTAATTCGGATCAAGTTTCAAAACTACCATATTTGAATTGCATTTATTCTTCCAACCGTTCAACCTAACGCCTTCAAATGTGGCAATATCGTCTTTGCCTATATCTTTGTACAACAGCGTAATGCAAAACTTCATAACAAAAGTCCTATGTTTTTGCAGTAGAACAAGAAAGATCTCCCTCGACGGCTGAGAGGTAAGTTTCAATTCTGTGGCCTGCGTGGTTCATCTTTAACAAAACTGACCAACTGTCAAGCTTTTACATTAATTACTTCATCCACTAACCTTCATATAATCGTACAGTTTCCTGGGCCAGACCTGTAGCGATAAAGGAAAAACGTTGCATAATTCGTTGATGAAAATCACTTACTTTTAGGTAGAAGGAATTTTATTCCAGAGAAGAACAGTATTTTGTTCAACATTAAGTGTTAAGTGTTAATTGGCAACACAACTAAAAATCAGACACCTTTACTCTTGTTTAAACCGAACCTTGATACCCAGGCCCTTAGCCCTGGAGTCATTCGGGGGAAGTACCCTTCCCAATATTTTTTATCCCCGCCAAATTATATTGCACCCAGAAAAAATTTGTTTTAAACATGCAGCAAAAAAGCAACATCTTACCACAGCAAAGATCCCATTGCCTCACAACTGCTGCCCTGCACATACCTTCAGTAAATCAGTAATTTCCATTGTATTTCTCGACTATCTTCTTCAAGCTTGCACAAATTGTCATATCTCGTTAGCATTGAAGGTGACGATTAGTTTCACTTAAAAAGAGTGGACATTAGGACACAGATTTACGTCCCCTAAGAGCAATCTGGTCAATGCAAATATTTGAGCATTAGATATTTCCTATGACAGTTTCAAAACCTTGTGTGAGAATCTTAGAGCAGATGATTCTCACGAAGAGCTGGAAAATAACCGTGGGAAAATAGAAATGCAGAATAACACTCCCTCACATTTCAATATTCTTGTATATGTCACAAACTTGGTTATATGTTTGTGTTACAGAGCTTGGAGTCTGCCGCAGCCCTCGAAGGCTGATGATACGTTTATTGGTGAGTTTCCGACATTGTACAAGTTTGCCCTTATTATCTATATCAGGGGTGGGGAAGTATTATTGCTCGGGGGACAATTAACAATCATTATTGCTGTTTGAGAAGGCCGCATTTAGCGGAGGGCCATACTTTCTTATGGGATTCGAAGCCAGTATCGATTTATATCCTCAGTAGTAATATTTACTATAAGTTGGATGAAATTTCAGATTTGAAGATTTTCCTGAATACTTCTGCGGGCAAGTGAAAACGCTGTGGCGGGCCATACTTGGCCCGCGGGCCGCTATTTGCCCACCCTTGATCTGTATGTACCGTATTTGGAACAATGTTTATAAACATTGTAAATCCATATTTGAATTATGGTAAGTTTGTGATGAGGTGTATTCGTTGTATTGTACAGATTTAATCAAACAAGAAATAAAGTCTTCAGCCAAAGTTGTTTCGAATCAAAATAGAAAAAGATAAAACGTTTTGTATGACGATCGGCACGAAAAAAAATTATATTTTTTATTTCAGCATAACGTTGATCAAGAACCTTCTTACATCTTTCAAAGACCACTTCTAAGCCGAACGTTCATCCCTTAGAAATAGTTACAGTTGCTTACCTTGCCTGTTGGCCAAAGTACAAAATAAGGGAAATGATCGCAACAACTCCTAGTTTGTTTCATCTATGTCGTGTTAAGAATCTCAACCTCAACCGCATTCTTCTAATAGATTGTTGCAATTGGCCACAAGGTCATCATGGAACTTAAAATGACAGATCCATAGTGAAAAAGCAAATATGACAAATTGTAGTTAATATTTCATTTGAAAGTTATTTCAGAACAAGTTATAAACGATTCGAAATAAAATTATTGCTCCAAGCGCTACCCTGCCTGCAAATATGGCAATATCGTCATTAATTAGGTCATTATGCAACAGCGTAATGCAAAACTTCAACTTCATACAAAATTCCTATGCTTTTTGCAGTACACGACGAGGGACCTTCTACGTCAGCGGAAAGGTAAGTGCCTGTTCTATGGCTTGCATTTCTGGTTTTTCAGTTTTATCAAAACTTACCGACTATCATGCTCGTGAATTTGTTCCTTCATTCACTAATCATGAAACTACTGTAGAGTTTGTTGGGCCATGGTTGGAAACCTATGGCGATTTGAGGTATCAGATCGCAGAATTCATTCATGAAAATGAATTATTTGCTGGTTTAAAAATTATATCAGAGCAGGCGAAGAGCATTTTTTTTCAAGATTGAGTATCCAAGTGTTAACCGGAAGCTCCACTTGATAATGCGACGCTTTTTCTCTTGTCTAAAAATAAACCAAGGTAACTACAGTGAAAGAATAAATTTCAATCCCATTTCTAGACGATGTTGTTCAATCCTGTTTTTGTTGTTGTATTTATACTGTACTTCGTTAGCAATGAAATGATGATAATTTGGTAGATTTGTTTCGCTGTGCGTTGAAGTAGAAACAGGAGTGACATCAGGACACAGATTTATGTCCCCTGAGAACAATCTGGTCAAATGAAAATACTTCAATATTAGATATATTCTATGACAGTCTTACAACCGTTTGTGAGTGAAGTCTCAAGTACACTGTAGCGCTGAGCTCTTTTGGGGCTAGGATGTTTTTGGGCCAGTGCAGAGACTGTATAATGTGTGTAATGAAAACGGGTCAGAAAAGATCGTCCAGAGAAAACGTGGATAAAGTTTGAAATCAAGCTTGCAATCACTCAATCTCGACCTCGCAAATATTTAAATGGTGCCCATGAATCTAACACCATCAATGAATATAAGATAGCTGGATGGTTCCTTCCCATTCGGCATACACTTTTCTGTGTTCTGCCTCAACATTTATTTTATGGGTTCTAGAAAAAACATTTCGTTGAAGTCTTATAATACAGACATACGCTCAATCATATCTCAAGACAACTGCAAATGCACGTTTATTTGTTTGTTTCTTCTAGATTTTAGAAGAAACAGTTGCCTTCTTGAAAAACAGCCGCAGAAGATGAAAAATGACGGTTCTAGGGGCAACGACGTGTGCGTAATAGCAATCAAGTAGATACGCGATAACGCCAAATCACTAACGCCAAGCCGTCGTCGCCAAATAATCCCATTCCTGTGAGAGAAATATTTATTCGGATGATTCTCAGGAATAGCATGCAAGTATGCGAGTATATCAGGAAATGTACAATGGGAAAATAGAAATGCAGAATCACACCACCTCAGTTTTCAATGTCCTTGCAGATGTGACTAACTCGGTTACATGTTGTGTTACAGAGCTGGGAGTCCGCCGCAGCCCTCGGCGGCAGACTCTACGTTTATTGGTGAGTTTTCGACAATGTGCGTGTTCGCCCCTATCTATATATACCGTATTTGATAAAATGTTTTTGAGCAAATCCTTTTTCAATTGTGGTAAGTTTGTAAGGTGTATTCGTTGTATTGTCCAGAATTAACGAAATAAGAAAAAGTCTTCATCAAAAGCTGTTTCGAAAGTAAACACAAATATTAAATGTTTTGAATAACGAAATGCGGGAAGGAAAGTTTTGTTTTACTTATCAGCACAACGTTGATCATGCAGTTTCTAACATCTTTCAAAGACCACTTCTATGCCGAACATTCATCCGTTTGAAATAGTTGCGGTTGCTTGATTTTACTGTTTGTCAAAGCATGAAGCAAAGAACTTAATTGCAACAACGACTGTAGTTTCTTTCATCTATGTCGTGTTCATAATCTCAACCTCAACCGCATTACTGTAATAGATTGTTTAAATTGGCAACAACGTCATCATGGAACGCAAATGACAGATCCAAAATGAAAATTCAAATAAGACAAATTGCAGTGAATATTTCATTTGAAAGTTATTTACGAACACTTTTCACTGCAAATGATTCGAATTGCATTTATTGCTCCAAGCGTAACCCTGCAAATATGGCAATATCGTCATTGCCAATAACTTCATACAACAGTGGAATGCAAAACTTCGTTGTCCTACAATATTTCTGTGCTTTTTGCACCGAGAGGGGCCTTCTTCATCAACGGAGGGGTAAGTGTCTGTTCTGTGGCTCGCATTGTTTGTCTTTATTGAGAACTATCAAAACTTAAAAACTATCATGCTCTTGCCTTTATTTCATCAATCAATAATCTTGAAATAATTGCTGAGTTTGTTGGGCCACAGTTGGAAACCTATAACGATTGAAGCATAAGATCGCAGAAGTCATTGATGAAAATAATTTACTTTGTTTAGAACAGCAATTTGCTTAACATTAAAGTAGAAACAAGAGTGACATAAGGACACAGACTATGTCCCGTAAGAGCAATATGTTAAAATGCACATATTTGAACATTAGATATTTTCTATTACAGTTTCAAAACGTTGTGTGAGAGAATCTTTTAGGCCGTTGACTCACGAAGAGTATTCATTCAGTACGCGGGTGCATCTGGAAATGTACACTGGCAAAATAGAAATGCAGAGTCACATCTCTTACTTTTCAATTTCTAACTCGGTTACATTTTTATGTTACAGATCTGGAGCCCTCGGCGGCTGACGCAATGGATATTGGTGAGTTTTCGACATTGTAGAAGGTTGCACTTCTCATCTGCATATACCGTATTTGATAAAATGTTAATAAGTTGAACAAACCCGTTTTTTAATTGTGATTAGTTAGTAAGTTGTATTCGTTTCATTGGCAAATATTTATTGAAATAAGAAATAAAGTCTTCAGCAAAAGCTGTGTACAAAATTAACGGAATGCCATTAAAGGTTTTAATTGCCGAGCGCCGGGACAAAAAAATTTGTTTTTCTGATCAGCATAACGTTGGCCAAGAACTTTCTCACATCTTTGAAAGACCACTTCTTTTACGATTGTCCATCCGTTTGAAATAGTTGCAGTTGTTTGCCTTGCCTGTTTTTCTCAAAACAAAGGAAGGGACTTGATTGCAACAACGATTGTAGTTTCTTTCATCTGTGTCGTGTTCATAATCTCCACTTGAACTGCATGACCCTAATAGATTGTTCAAATTGGCAACAAGTCATCATGGGAGTTATAATGCAAACCATCAATGCTGACACACCCTTTTGGCTTCTTCAAACTTTCCTCTTTCTGCCGATTTGCTTCTAATCACATTGGAAAAATGCGCCTTTATGCTGCTATGTAATGCTGACAGATGTGTTGGAGCGGATCCAAAAAATAACTTGTTTAAAACAGCCTCCAACTAATTGTAAAGCACAACGTGAAAGAAGTGTGGGATCGCTGTTCCCACCCGTTCGCGCCCCATTCCATCCTTGGCCCTGACGATTTCCTTTTTGACATTTAAATCAAGAGTCTTATTCAGCGGGCACGGAACACACGGCGAACTCTTTCCGGTCGTGCGCTGCTTGCCCTTGCATTGCGTAGCGCTGTGTGTTCGTTCTTGAAGTCGACCAAATCCCACGCACCATTCTGTCTAAGCTAAGTGTTCTTCTTCGACGTAATTACGGAGGATGTTGAAACCTGCATTCTTAACTGTTGAGCAACTCATTCACTAAGAGGAACAAAAAGGCTATCCACTGTCGATTTGACGGCATGCTGTGAGAAAAAATAAAAATGTTGCCATTGTTTGAACACTGTGAAAACAGTGAAATTTATTGCACAATAGATGGTGTTTTCATTCTGCAACGAGCTACAATCGCCTTTCTCGCACAAATTCCAAATGAGGTCGCGAACACGAATAGTGTTGCGCGCTTGAGATGCTCAAAAGGATCTGGTAGCGTTTGCATGTGTAAAGTTGAATCACCAACGATAATTCTGAATTATAATCCAAAATGCCACATCTCCAGTTTGTATGATATATCCGTAAACCTGCATCGTAACAATGCTCTATGACGACTGACATTAAGCCTCTAATCAATCTACGAACAAAACACTGTCAGATGCACTTTTGTGTTTTGCCCTGTAACTTACTAACCAGCCTAACTATCCAATAAATTGCATTTTGTAAACATTTATAAAAATTTACTTTTGCTATAATTTATGACTCAATAAATTTACCCCTAGAAAGATTTTACACCTAGGCGTAAATTTACCCCAGGTTAAGAATTGTTGTTTTAGACACTGATATAGAGATAATATTTTGCTAAGATTTTTTCGATTGTTCTCAAACCAGTGTCTGGTTTAAAAACGGTTTGTGTTCTGGTTTTCAATTGGTTTTGTGAGTGGTTTTCAAGTTGTTTATTGCCCGGATGTTAACCGGGGCAGCGTAGGATAAGTAGATTTCCGTGTGTGGACTGTTGTTTCAAACCGGTTTGAGATGCGGTTTTCAACCGGTGTGGGGTCTATAGCTTTTATCTCGTTTGATGTCTGCGTTTTTTATCTGGTTTGGGTTCTGGGGTTTTGAGGAAAAAGAGATTTTGCAACAAAAAATCTTAAATAGCCTACTTTCTTCAAGAAACATATCAGCAAAACGTATTGTAATTGCAGACGTTGATTGCCACTGCTGTGCAAAAACAAAATATTGTTAGTGGCCTATATGTATGTGATTTCCTTGCTCTGAAGAAATGGTATGAAAACATCTTCGTATTTTTGTGAAAACGTGGTCTGGATTTTGAGTTTGTCATTTTTAACACTTCGTAATTGCATTATATTTGATAAGTTGTTGATATTATTGTAGAATTCCAACAACAACGAAAAAGAAGGTTGGATGGAGGTATGTAGAATGATAAGTTTACTTTTATTTAGACTTAGGCTACTTGCTTTTGCGTCATGTTCTTTTCGTAATTGTTACCAGATTTGAAACGATCCAATACGTTCTAGAATAAGTTAAAAGTAGTAGACAAGAAGTTCTTATTGATAGGCTTATCTATATCACCAGCAGTGGTGGACAGCGAGACCTGGTTAATTAAGTGGTTAAAGTTTCATGAGTGAGTCCAAAAATCCAAGACTGAGCCCGAAACGTGCATGTTTGGGACCGAGACTTAAAAATCGATCAGTTTTGCCGAAAATCAGATTTGGATGTGATGAAAGATTCGAATTAAAAATTAAGGAACAGGATCAAAGTTGGAGTCTGAAACCACCTTGACTTGGCCAAGTATCGAGATTCCATTAATGATCTGAGATGTCTGGTTTCTGTACTGTACCTTGTAGTTACGTCAACATTCTTTTTTTGCAGGCGAAGGAAGACCCCCGAAGCGAATGTCAATGCCGGAATTGCGTAAGATGTTATTTTTCATCACTTAGTATGTAATAATATACACTTTTTCTGGAAAAGCCTTAACAACATCAATCTACGTCAGTGACTGGCCAATAGTGGTAAGCAATCTTTCGCAAATGCTTCCCAAACTGGCAAGCTCCTCTCCTGAATTAGTGTAACCTACTTCAATTTCACCACTGATTAAAATGTACCAGATTGTGTTTTTTAACCTGCGTTTCAAGGCAATGAAGTTTTTTTTAAACAAAAACTCTTGGTGACCTGCATTTGCAACGTCTTTAATTGCCATCTGCACACCTTCACGCAGAGCGACGTGTGTGTGTGGCTGAGGTATAGGTAACGTCTGCATCATAGATGAACGGAATTAGGTTTTTCAAATTCAAGTCCAATCCAACAATTTCATTTCAAATACAAATAAAAATCCGATGAATGAATAGTTTCAAAATCCAAATCCTGTTTCAATCCAAAATTCGATCAATCGTGTTCTGCTAAGGGCAAAATAGCTCCAGCACAGCTTTTGCCCATGAGGCAAATCAGACTTACCAAGTTGAATTATGTTCTGTTTTTATCTCACAATACTATAGTTGACATTTAATGCCATGTACGCGTGCACAGAGTAATATCCTACACGTCAAATTCGCTGAGAAAACTGATGATTAAGGCTTAGGAATTCGTGTTGAGTTAAGTGTGTCGGGCTAGGGTGAGAAAAAGAAAAATGATTGAGGTCAAAGACAAAGTCATATTTTTCAGTGGTTAAAGTTATTCCCGTACCCGTACTATAGCTTCTTGTTGGTACCTGACATCTAACAAAAATGTTCTAATTTGCACAAGACATCAAATACGTTATTGCCAAACTTTATTTGCTATATAATAGACAAAAAATATAAAATTAGAAATTTCGCAGAGGTCAGAAATTTTTCTTGACACCGGATCCAATCCAAATTGAATAAAATCCGTCGAAACCGGGTTGAGTCCAATCCAAGTCCACTCTACTAATGCTCATCTCTACTAGAATCATAAAAATGCAGAAGAAATGGGAAACACTGTCAAGAATGTTTTTTTATTTGCAAATAGCCTTTCTACTACAACAGACAGGTCACATGCAGTTATAGTAGTCACTGTGACATTGTGATAAAAATACGCTTATTTTTGATGTCATAATTAGCAGATTTGGTCTTTTCAGAAGATTGTTTAATGTTTTAGTAGAATATTTATTTGTCTTTGGTGTTCACGCTACACATTTGAAATTGAAATAACTTTTTATATCATGAGCATTGCAGCAGCGTACTTTTTTAATTTCAATACTTATTGCAATACTGCAACTTGTTTTCATGGGCACGATTGCCAATTATGTGGGTGACGCGAGGGACGTGTCTCCCGACTTTTTCAGAGGGTGGAACATACTCAATGACATGTTCCCCTCAAATTTTTTCTTTAGGTTTTGTATTTGGAGAGGCTTCAAAAATTGTCGGGTATAGTCAAGTGTAAGTGATTCCTACTACTCTCACCACACAGTGTGTAATCCTTAGTGTGGTATCACTGGTTCTGATGTTTTTATAAAGGGAGTGGCCATAGATACCCCTGTGGATCTTGAAATTTGGCAACTTATTCATATACGCCACCTGTGATGTAACACTAATGCACGACAAGAGTGTAGTAGGCTTGATAAAACCCAACCGTAACCCTAACCTAATGCTAACCTGACACTAACCTGTAAAAAAGGTAACACATATTCGTAAGCCTGAAGAAAAGTAAACAAAGAAAAAAATTAAGTTGACAAGGTGAGAATCGAACCAAACACCACTGCATTGGCGTAGTAGCCGTGACATCATAACAGCTAGGCTACACCACAAGACCCACATCGTTTGACTGACAAACTGACCCTTTTATTTGAATTGCGTTAGGCCAGGCGTATCTGTAATCACTTCTTTTATAAATTGTAGCACTACGCAAGTTTTTGGCATTGCAAGTTTTTTTCTAGAGACAGCGAAAGATTGTTGACTGCTTCTTTTTGACATTTTCCCCTGTGAAACCCCAACCTTTGAACATAACCTTTAAACGTAAGTAGCCTAGTGTCTATTTTACCGCCAAGATGCTGGCGGCAACAGATCGGCTGGAGTTATTGTGCCACCAGTTGAACATTCGGTCTTGTAGCATGACGCAATACACAGAAATAGGTTACTTTTGTCAGGAAAACACTGTCCTGCTGATGGTGTAATGGTTAGATGTGATGGCTGCTATGCCAATGGTTGGCGATTCGACTCTCGTCTTGTAAACTTTCGTTTTGTTTTTTTCTTTGCTTTTTTCCAGGCTCCGCTTAGGTGCTACCTTTAGGGGTTAGTGTTGTTAGGTTAGGATTAGGGTTAGGTTGGCGTTAGCTTAGTGTTAGGTTAGTGTTAGCTTGGCGTTAGGGTAGGGATAGGTTAGCTTAATGTTAGGTTAGGGATAGGTTAGGTTAGACTAGGGTTGGGTTAGGATTAAGGTTAGCCTAGGGCTACGGTTAAGGTTAGGGTTAGGTTGTACGTTTATCTTTTGGTTATATTTACTTCCTTTCTACCAAGCCTTCCTTTCTACCAAGCCTTTTGCTGCTGCCATCCTGGCAGCAAAATAGACACTGCCTTAAACATAACCTCTAAACCTAACCTTTAAAAATCGTAAATGTGGGCAAAAGAGTTTGAAAAAGTTTAGAAAAATGCAAAGCAAAAGTGGTCCTATGAAAAGTGCAACCATTACTATGAAAAGGAAAGGTGCCAAGGTGAAAGCTGAACCAAAAAGACAAGTTTCACACACCAGTTATGATCAAGTGTCTGCCACACAACCATGACGGTCTCGCTGAAGTGACAAATTGAGTGGTTTATTCGAACCATGTCACACACAGTGGACCAATAGCCACTTCTGATTTGTTTCGTACAGAAATGTAACTGGCTTTGGTGTAAAGTTGGTTGTCACATTCAGAAACAGACAACGTAAAGATGCAAATTTATGATGTTAGAAACTTACATTAACATTTGCTGGCAAATCTCTGCAATGTATTTGCCAAAGACAAAAAGTAGCATTATTGTGGAAATTTAAAAAGTCTCTTCAACCATTAGTAGGTTAATCAGGATTTCAATGAAAACATTGGAGAAGTTGACTTATCTCAGCCATATATATTACATGTATTGCATTATATTTCAAAACAATGGTGCATGTCTATGAATCAAAGATAGCCCATACATTTAGCCTCATTTCTTATAATAATCTCACAACAATGGTAACCAACCAATCCAAAATGAAATGGTGTTTGTTCTGCAGCTCTTATACTTTGCGACTTGTACTTCCCTGGTGCTGAATTCACTGTCTGGTCTGTAAATCACCTGATTTTCCTAAACCAAATCCACAATGTAGCACTGTTTTCGTTCATGTGCAAAGAAATGAATGCTTTACAGATATATATATATATATATATAACACCTAGTTTTGCTAGACGTTTTTATGTTAAAATACAAGGGAAACTTAGCATTTTTTCCCAATTAACAGTCTTCCTTATGCATTTTGATTTCTTGATCTCAAATATCTTTGTGTCCTTGTGCAAGTGGTTCAAGTGTAACTCTTAGAATGAAACATTAATTTAACATCATTTCATCTGTTAAAATTTGATGCAAAACCTATTAAAACCTGATGTTAGATAAAGCAAAGTGTGAACAGTGTTGCTTTCAAAACACCTTACAAGATTTTCTACAAAACATCACTTCTGCATCAACCTGATTAACACATTGCTTTTACACCAAGCTGTCAATCTACATTCTGCAACAAATTGTGCCCATGGTTGTTTGTTATGCACCACAGCCATCCACTTCAAGTTCAGAGTGTTCCTTCATACTTTCTGCCTAGTAATATCTAGGCTAGGGGTATGTGTGGATAGGCACAGTGTTTTGTGCAAAATCTAGGAAAACTCTTTTTCAAAATCATACAGTATTACTGGCAGCTGCACCTGTTATTGGTATTTGATGGATATGCACTACTAAACTACTAGGGCTACAGTGTTCACTGTAGAGATGGCACGGGCCAGCACTTTTGCAGCCCAGCCTGCCCGGAGATAACAAGGAACCGTCCAGCCCGGACTGTTCATGCTAAACCACAAATTATTTTCCAGCCCGTGGCCCGTAATATAACGTAACCTCAAAAGCCAAGTAACAAGGCAGTGGCTACAGAACAATCAATGGATCTTTAAATTTGAAACCTTATTCATCCATCTCCTGTAACATGATAGTAATGCACGAAGAAAATGCAGTAGGCTTTGTAGAAACATAGTAAACAAAAATACTTTACCCTAATTGTTGCGCTCACCTATTGCTTGGTTTAGTAAGCTAACCCTAAGCTAATGCTGACTTAACCCTAACCTAAAGCTAACACTAAGGTAACGCTAAGCTAACGCGCTAACCTAATACTAACCTAACACTAACCTAACGCTAACCCCTAAAGGTCATTCCATGTCAGGCGATCCAGAGCTATATATCTGACCGTGAGCAAACTCCATGAAATTTCATAAGCAGAGACATCTCATCATTCTGATTTCAAAACATTTTGAATTTTTTAAATCGGACTAGTATTCGCAAAGTTATGGCTGGTTGAAATTTGCAGTGTTCCCACTAAATTTTTTTGTATATTTTTTGTGAATTTAGTGCTCTGACATTAAAACCCTTGTATCTTTTTTAGCTGGAAATTTGTTAGAGTGTGTCAGAATGTATGTTTATTAAAAATCCATCATTGGCACTTTCCTTATGACCTTTGAACTTATATAAATCAAGGTCAAGTTAGACACAGTTTTTGTGTGCACCCATGCATGACCACATTTCAATTGCTTATAACTCAGGTCGACTGGTATGAAGTTGATTCTTGTTTTATTTGAAAGCTATAGAGTACTTTTTCGACCTTTGTACTTTTTCGACCGAGTACTTTTCCCAAACTTTTTCGAGCTGTTGCCCAAATCGAGGTAGCGATTAGGTCTTATTACCCACAATATTTCGCAGTTATCGTTCCTAATATAGTACAAAATTGTGGTTTTGGTTTTGCATTACCCCCCCGAAGTATCGCATATTATCCCTGGGGAGTAATTTACCCCCAGTTTGAGAACCACTGCAACAACTTTTATTCATTTGTTTGACATGATACATGTTGCTGAGAGTATGCTGAAAATAAAACAGTTTTCAGAAGTTTGATCATAGTAATTCCATGTATAATAAACGGACAAAAATTTTATTTTATGAGCTTTGTTTAATTAATTGTTTTTTCTGGGGTGGTCTCCTATCTATCAGATTCTCCCCAAAATGCAAAAAATAAATGTTATAAAATATCATAACTGCCAAATGGTAACAAACAAGATCATGCCCTCAAAAAATTAAGAGATTTACCAGGGAAAGATTAAACAAGGATACTTGTGTGATCAATCTGTAACATCAAATTTCAAAGTATTATGTTAGTTTTTCAAGTGAAACTATTTGCAACTCTTGGAAGAGGCAATGCAGCTTCATTTTATTTTAACCAGGAATAAGTATGCTTCAATACAATTTATGCATCCTAATGGAATTTCTTAATTTTTAATTTTTTTGGCCACAAGAAGATGATTTTTGCTGAATACTAATGGAGCTACCTTAATTGCACTATTGAAAACCATGGCCAAAATCAGTCTGTGGCTACTACCATGTCTCTTCAAGATCAATAACAAAGATAATGAAGAGAATTGAGGAAATTAACTCTATTAATGCTGTTATTGTGTATGGACACAAGCTAAATAGTTTACTGCTCATTTACATTGTATACTACATGAGGTTGATGTTGGGAAGAATCTCATTGCTGTTGAATTGCTTGTACCATGCATGTCTAGCATAAAAGCAACCATGAAATATTGTCGGACCATAAAAAGATAGCAACTTTGTAAGTCACTAAATTTAACAACTATTTTGATTCAACAACTTTGTTAAATTATTTGCAGTGATGAAGTCTTGAGACTTAGGTCTTTAGACCATTTTTGCGAGACTTGGTCTTGAGAGTCTCAGTCTTGAAGGTTTCAGGTCTCATCATGCCCTCAAAGGTTACAGGTCTCAGTCACAAGCCTGTTGTCTTGAAGCTGTTGATATTGCAAGGACATGGCTTTGTAAAATTTCTGTAATTCAACGTGTTTTTTTCTGTTTTATTAGTAAGAAACAACCAAAACATATTGGAAAAATGCCAGAAATATGAAAAAATTCAACTTTAAAGTGGTGATGATAATTTTCTGAAAAATTTCAGCAAAATGCACAAATTTCAAAATCTTGAGTTTCGGTCTCGAAGTTTTAACAAGGTCTTGGTATCAAGGGTTAGTCTTGACTACATAACTGATTATGTGACAAAACAAAAATAATTACATCTGAAGTATGTATCAGACAATAATGTTTGGCTGAATCTGAAGCAAAAACAACTGTCAATGTGTATGGAAATAAGATTTATGTATGTATCAAATCAAGTAAGATCTCTGGATCATGCAACTCTGGTTTTTATATTGAATGGAACTATAAAGAAAATCAACCAGACAAAGATTATAATCAGTAGTTACAATATACTTAGTTCTTTTTTCTCAAATGTAAATCAAATTACATGTTAGAATTCACAATCGTAATTTTCTTGACCATGAAAATTATGTGCAAATTTATGTTATGTTTGTTTACATTTCAAAAATAAAAAAAACTAGGAATATTCAAAATCAACCCTTCTAATTTTTTCACATTTTTCAACATGTTTTTAATCTAAAAATTTTGTTGAGGGTACTGAGCATACTTAAGAACTGCATTGTTAAACATTCATTAAACATTTTTTTAATTAAACAACTAAAATTAAATGAATTTAATCAAAAACATTAACTGAAATTAGATTTAACACTTTGAGAACCGGGGTACGATATATTCGTACTTTGATTTCAGCCTAAAACCAGCAATTTCAGTTGCCTTACCAACGCCCTAGCTCCTCCGCCGATTGCGCTAGAGAGCTGTTTAATGGCT
>Ga0210059_1009195_pt1 | contig 15474 bp, 14 predicted proteins | sample Ectturendosymbi2_FD_188042 | JGI IMG/M metagenome (GOLD analysis project Ga0210059, IMG submission 188042) | Ecteinascidia turbinata endosymbiont from Florida, USA - Sample 2 (SPAdes) (version 2) | ecosystem: Host-associated > Tunicates > Ascidians > Unclassified | place: Key West, Florida... | reverse complement strand
AGCGCTTACCGCAAAATCTACCGGAGGGCAAACATTTTTAATCACGGACAACGTTTAAAATTTGAAAGCAGGACAGATATTGTTCGCGGAAATATAAAATTTAATGGACATTATTCACATAATTGAAACAAATTCAGCGGCCCAGATTTAAAAAGCTTGAAAGTCCTGATGTGGCCTGGTGGCTGTAATTTGTCCAGGTCTGAACTAGATCATGTTGTGTTATACACTGTTGGCCGACAGCATACTCACCGCTAAATGAACCTTTGTTGGGATTGTCAGGTGGTCCCTTCACCATTTTTCTTGATTTTCGTGGGGAGTCATCATCGCCGTCTTTAATGGGATAACAAAAAAATTGAAAATGACTGTTATTTACATCTTTGGAAACCTTCAGACATAGCTCACAAATGCCAGTTTTCTTTTTGCATACACCTGTTTATACTTTATATCATGGGTAAAGTTAACCAAAGTAACTCCGAACACTACAGCCATATGGTAGCAACCGAAACTTGCATTTTCGTTTGTTGCCTGTCTGTTTGCGTGTAAACAAATCTGCGCTGCACGTATCATGCGTTCATTCGAAAGCTGATTTGAAGGCAACAATAAAAGTGCAACACGAAAAAATCGTTTCTTTGATTTCAACATATTTGCTTCCATACAGGCTAATCATTAATTCTGGAATGTAGTTTTACAAGCAACACGAAGTAATCTACGCTGACAGATCATTGCACTTCAACCGAATCAAACAGTAATTTACAACCGAAGCTTTTCTCTTGGTTCTTTTGTGTCTGTTTTTTGGATAAATGGTAAATAAAACTCCGGCGCAAAGTTTAAGGCGATTTATGACTTAGCGGTGCAGGAAGTTTTCATCAGAGGCAGGATTTTTGAAACACTCAAATAGTGCAAATTAGGTTGGTACAGTGCGAAAGTTTAGGAATAAACTGATATAAGGTTATCTGAATTTGAATCATGGCTATTCTGCAATCAATTTGTTGGTGCCATCTCCTGATAGGAAGGGCGACTTGTCAAATATCCTCACCTAATCCTGGACAGACAATGTTGGCTGGACTAGACAAGTATCCATCCATTATCCAGCTCTACCGTGTTATAGGGCACTGCGCTTAGTCGGAGAGATTCCAACAGCCAGGGTATATCATATAGCATCTTTAAAACAGTTTTATTGTTTCCCTTCGAGTAGAGGGAATGTATAGCTTCTATTCACTTGTATACGGCAAGATTGCCGTTTACAAGTGGCTTCCAAGTCTCCGAGAGTAGAAGCACTCTGTGCTATCCCATTCGCCTTCCCAATTGCGTAGCAGGCGCAAAGTGGTGTCTCTATTTGTGGATGGATGTTGGGGGAGACTGTCGCAAACTTTTCAAACCGAACCCTTGACTTAAAGCCTTAATCGAAATCAGAAGACTTTGCGTATCTTTTGAGGGTTTGAACAGCTCTATAGCTCTATCGGTCGGCAAGTAATGACAAGACAAAGTCATAGCCAATACCGTGGTTTTGCGGTCCTTAAAGGTTTGAAACGGTATAATTTAGGCAGCTGATAACATGAAATGCGCAAAAATAATCAATAATGTCACTCATCACTTGTCGTGCGCGTGAAGAAGGACTGCGTTAAAAACTTTGGGAGGTATTGGGCTTGAGTATCTTTGTGGGTGACGTCACTATAGGGGTAGATTTAGGCTTATTTGGTCCACGTCATCAGACCCTAAGCCACAACCCCAAGAGGCAATTTTTTGTTTCTTTTTTAAAATAAAAACCAGGCGAAAATTCCCTAGGGACTGATTAAGGTATTAATTAATTAATTATTGTATTTAGGCCATAACTTTCGAACCACAGACGCTAGAAGGCCAATTGCAAGATATTCTTAGTTTGCGACCCATAAAATATGCAAACGTGTAACACCAGCAAGAAGTTTAGGAAAGCGTACCTGGTTCAAGACTTCTCTTCTGTTTTTCATTTTTCTCTGAAAAAAAGTAGAATATATTTGTTAATTTGATTTTGAAAAAATTCTTGATACACTGCACAACAAGTTAACCGCTTAGATTTTCACAATGTGTCTACTCGCGTTTAGGGATATGGCGTTTATCGAACGTAATGCAAAAACGTTTTGTCTCCAGTAAGTAGTATTTAGCTACCCAGTTATTTCAGCATTTGGGTTTGGGTGAAACCGAACTGATCGTTACACATATTTTCAGATATATCACCATGAAGCTTTGCAGTTAATCGATTTTTTTGGGTTTTCAGTACTTGAAGTGCAGGTGATTTCATAGGCGGATCCAGGGGAGTCTAAGGGGGCTGAACCCCTCCTAAATTTTTTCAGATACGTATTTGGCCGATGGTTCCCGACACAGAAATGTCCATTGGAGCGATTGTTTATAACCTTTAGATAAACTATTTCTTGCACAGGGATAGGGACGAAAATATTAAATGCAAAGCTTATTTTGCTGAATTTGGGCAGTCCGAATGTGTTGCTTTCATGATAAATGCAACGTCTAATAAACAAATTTTTATATGAAAAATATGGTCCCAATGTTGTATACATACGTAAGTGCTTACATAAAGCATTTACATTGCATATACATTGTATAAACCGCACGTACATGGGCGTAGCCAGGGTGAGCCGGAGGGCCATGGCCCCTCCAAAGTTTTACAATGTCTAGTAATTTTAAATTTTAGGGGCAGTTACTCAAAGAAAATTCTGCTGCTCGCCTAAAGTCAAACATTTTGACCCACCCAAAATTTTTGAGCTGGCCATGCCACTGCTTGCGTAAAAATTTAGACTCTTGTTTAATTTGGCTAAGATTGGACTTCTTGTGGACAAAAAATGAATAAGCTGCCACACTCAGAACCGTCGCTACGATGTTTCAATAGGGGGACTTGACATTCTAAAAATTGACGAAATTTCCAGTGATTTATAGTGTTTCATATTTCAATTTGGCTTGGAGCTTTGTTTTGCGGGGCTAAGTCCACCAAAGTCCTTCCGTGGCGATGGAAATGAACAGACTGTGGACAAAAGCTGAATAAGCTGCTGGTCATACTATTTTTTTCTTCAAACTTTTATGAATGAGTGCAGCTCATGTTATTTCTGTAGTTAAGCGAAGGCATTAAAACTACACTACAACTAATTTACAATGCAGTTAACTACAGGCTAGGTTAGACCGCTCAGTGACAGCGTAAATTCCAAAACATCAAACCTAACCGTAAAACGTAGCCTACATGTCAGGTAGGCTGAAAATGAAGTGCTCTAGATTAGCTGTAGGCTATACCAAAGATGACTACTGATTAGCATTAGAAGGGGTGTAGTGCCCCGGGTGGAAACGTCGTTCCCACACCTTTTTGCACCAGTGACGTTGCTTGAAGATTTAGACTTTTCATTTCAGCTTCTGTGTGTAGCGCCTGGAGCAGCATTAATGAGTAAATGACAAGTTATCTCGTGTATAGCACCGTAGGACTAAAGTGTAGCAGGTAGATCCAGTGTGGAAATTCTTGTAGGCGAATCAATCTTTCTTTATGTTTGGTGTGAGAACGGCGTTCCCATACCTCTATTTTTAGCAATACATCCCTGCCTGCCAGCAACAACTTTTGGACAAAAGCTCAGGTCAGCACGAAATCAGATGCTTTTCTATCGACCAATATTCTGCTGTCTCTAAAAATTTTTTTTCAACCTACTGTACAGTAGGCCCATTTCTAAAATTGCGTTCCCGCTTCATAGGTCGCGTTTCCAACAAAAATTTGAATGGATGAAAAGCGTTTTTTAGGGGGAGGGAAAGTTGTGCTTTTTTTCGAAATGCTATACCTTTATTCGACCTTCAAGTTATTTCATATGGTCAAATGACTTTGATAATCAACAGCATTTTGTTTTAAATAGTTTGTGATTTATAGTTTGCCACTATGGGTAGGTATTTTTGTTAACAACCATTTAACCATTTTCTATGGGCAATCGTGATGTGCAGTGGCGTAACCAGTGGCGTAGCCAGCCCAAAAATTTGGGGGGGTCAAAAAATTGGGGGGCCAAAATGTTTGATTTTAAGCGAATAACACTATTTTGCTTGGAAAAATGCCTCTCAAAGCACAAAATGACTATATTTTCTGAAAATTTTGGGGGGGCATGGCTCCTTTGAACCCCCTTTGCTACGCCTATGGGCGTAACAAGGTTTGATGGAGCCTGGGGCAATAAACACATTTGGCGCCCCCATGTTCGAACCTGAGGTCTTTCGGAAGCAAATGTTCTGTTTTCAAAATAGTGCTTATGACATTGCTGTGACGTTTTGACCCCGCAGTAATTCGGCGCCCGTGGAATTGTGCCCCCTTGCCCCCACTCATTACGTCTCTGGTGTTATGCAATAAAAATCAAAGAATTTTTTGAAAATAAAAACATTTCAAGTCGGTTCGTCATGAACTTCTATTCCATGAACTTCTGCAATTTATCATACAATACGGCATGGATCTTGCACAGACTGCCAACAAAGGTTACTGGCGACATTTCAGGTTTCTTCGTGTAGTTTTTGTGTCACTTATAAGCCTGCCACCGGACTTTTTTCGGCATGGACCTGTATTTGTTTTGCTAATAATATAACTTCTCTGACATTCAACAAGTTACCTTTTTAAGGTTAAATAAGTTTGAGAATAATGCTGTGAAGGCCGCTTCTGCTCCGGAAACGTCCCAGATAGCCTGGGGGCAATGATGAGAATGCGATTTAGCCAAATGTGCATGGTTATTAACCTTGTTTTTTATAAAGGGTTACCTGAGCAGTTGGGCTTTCATTGCTATGCAGTCAATACACATCCGGATAAAATCGTCCCTGAGCCACCCCACCTAAAAAAATCCTGGATCCGCCTATGGATTTGGATGTCAACTATATGGTAGGTATTGCTTTTTGTCATTCACTGACACCATCATTGACGGCATATGCGTTGTATGCTTTCATTTTTATGCAGGGAAATAACATTTAACATTTTCAATTTCTCATCGAAAAATAGTCTGGCTGACTTTTTGAGTCAAGAAATGTGCTTGGATAACGCTTTTGGTAGTATTCATCATGTTTCACCTTGGGGTACAGGCAGGGGTGCAGTGCTAAAAAAAGGAGTGTGGAAACGCACCCCAAAAACTAGCCATTTTCAACAGCACTTCAAACTCATTTTAATCAGTATTTAATGACATATTAACTTTCATTTCACTAAACACAGAATCATTCGCAGTTTGTGCGGGTGCTACGCAAGAAATAGGTTGTCATTTACTCATTTATGCTACGTCTGGAGCTACACTCAGGAAACGTGAGTGAAAACACACATCTTTAACTCAGATTGCTGCGTAAGAAGTCTGGGAACGCGTTCTCAGACCCAAAAATGTGGTAACACTGTTTCCACGCATTTTCGCTTTGCTATACACCTCTGGGAACAGGTGAGATAAACTATTGTTTTTTGTTTATTTCAGTGGTGCATCTCGAAACCGAAAGTGGAACCATGCCAAATAACAACCTTGCTGTTGCGGTTGATGTTGCTCAATTAGAGCTCAGTGGTCTCATAGGCGGATCCAGGATTTTTTTAGGGGGGGCTCAAGGACGAGTTCATCCGGATGTGTATTGACTACATGGCAGTGAAAACCCAACTGCTCAGATAACTTTTTTTACCCATAGACATTTTGGCCAAATCGTATTATCACCATTACTCAGGCTTACTGGGCCTTTACCGGAGCAGAAGCGGCCTTCACAACAATTCAGAAATTATTCTCAAACTTCTCTAACCTTTAAAGGTAACTTGTTGAATGTCGGAAAAGTTTTATTATTAGCAAAACAAACAAGTCCACGCCGAAACAACGCGTGGGGCAGGCATAGAAGTGACACAAAAACTACACGAAGAAGCCCTGAAATGCCGCTAGTAACCTTTGTTGGCAGTCTGTGCAAGATCCATGCCCTATTGTGTTCGAAAATTGCAAATGTTGATGGAATAGAAGTTCATGATGTTCGGTCTTGAAAATCTTTTCATTTTCGGAAAATTTTCCGATTTTTATTGCATAACACCAGAGACGTAAAGTGTACATTTGCTTCCGAAAGACCTCAGGTTCTAACATGTGGGCGCCAAACTTGTTTTGTGCCCCAAGGGTCATCTAAGCTTGGCACGCCCATGCACATCACGATTGTCAAGCCAAAATGGCAAAATTCGTTTACAAACATACCTGCCCATCAGTGGCAAGCTATCAATCACAGACTATTTGAAACAAAATGCTGTTGATTTATCGAAGTCATTTGACCATAGAAAATAACTTGAAGGTCGAGAAAGAGGTACAGCCTAATATTTCCAAAACAAGCACAACTTTCCTTTCCTTCCCCTCCAAAAAATGTATGGGGTACGCGTAGAGACAAACATACCAAAAAAACTCAAAAGCAATTATTCTGCTGGCATTTTGCCCTGGAAGGTGTTTATTGCATCACAAGGGCATTAAAAATGATCAGACAATATTTTTCCACGTCACAGCGGGGAACCTGAAGTTTGCAGTGAGTCAATTACCAAATTCTCGTCCATTCAATTTTTTGTACGAAACGCGACCCATATCGCAGTAACGCAATTTTCGGAGTACTGTACAGTAGGTTGAAAACAAATTTAGAGACAGCAGAATGTTGGTCGATAGAAAAGCATCTGATTTCGTGCTGAGCTGAACTTTTGCCCAAAAATTGCCGCTGGCAGGCAGGGGTGTATCTCTAAAAAACACGTGTGAGAACGCCGTTCCCACACCAAACATAAAGGAAGACTGATTCGCCTACAAGAATTTTCACACTGGATCTTCCTGCTACACGTTAGTGCTACGGTTCTATACACGAGATAACTTGTCGTTTGTTCATTTATGCTGCTCCAGGCGCTACACGCAGAAACTGAAATGAAAAATGCAAATCTTAAGTTACGTTACTAGTTCAAAAAGGTGTGGGAACGCCGTTACTCATGTTTAACATAGCCTACAGCTAATCTAGCGCGCTTCACTTTTAGCTTATCTGACTTGTAGGCTATTTTTTACGGTTAGGTTTGATGTTTTGGAATTTACGCTGTCACTGAGCGCTCAAACCTAGCCTGTAGTTAACTGCATAAGTTTGTTGTAGCATAATTTTAATGCCTTCGCTTAACAACAGTAATAACATAAGCTGCACTCATTCATAAAAGCTTGAAGGAAACAATAGTATGATCTGCAGCTTATTCAACTTTTGTCCACAGTCTGCTCAGTCCAGTCGCCACGGGGGGCTTTGGTGAACTTAGTCCCCCCAAACAAAGCTTCAAGCTCCCCGAGTTGAAACACGAAACACTATGAATCAGTTGAGATTTTGTCAATTTTTAGAATGGCAAGCCCCCCCGCACGAACCCAAAGCCCCCTATTGAAAACATTCTCGCGACGGTTCTGAGTCTGCAGCCATTTATCTTTTGTCCGCAAGAAGCCCAATCTTACCCAAATGACACAAGAATTTAAATACTTGCGTGCGCAGTGGCATGGCCAGCTCAAAAATTTGGGTGGGTTAAAATGTTTGATTTTAGGCGAGCAACAGTATTTCGTTTGAGATACTCCTCTTTAAGCACGAAATGACTAGATATTCTAAAAATTTGGAGGGGTCATGGCCCCCTTGGCTACGCCTGTGTACATGCGGTTTTTATAACGTATATGTAATGTAAATGCTTTGTGTAAACACTTACGCATTTATATAACATTGCGACCATATTTTTTTATATAAAAACTTGTTTATAAGAAGTTTCATTTATAGTGAAATAAACACATTCGGACAGCCCAAATTCAGCTAAATACGCTTTGCGTGTAATATTTTCGTCCTTATCCCTGTGCAAGAAATGGTTCATTTAAAAACTATACAAAAAATCACCCCAATGGAGGTTTCCGTGTCGGGAACCATCGACTGAAAAAGGCCACACCTTTTTCAGATTTCAAGTTGTTGTCGTCGTTGAATGGTTCCGCTTTCAAAGGGTTTTCTACATCAGCTGAACTTTCGACAGAAAATTCTGAATGCTTGACATCGCTGTCATCAATGTCACCATCACTGGCGCATATGGACATCACATCACTGTCATCACTGGCGCATGTGGACAAGCATTCTTGATTTTTGCTAAAGCTTGTCATTATGAGATTTACTTCACTCCTTTAGTTTCTATCTGAAACGTAAAGAGAATGTTTCAAAACCTTGAAAATTTTGACATCGTCCTTACAAAATCTGTAGTTTGAGGTAGAGCTCCCAATGCGATTTAAGATAAATTGTATTAAAGGGCCAGAGGTTTTAGAAAAACAGACTGATTAAATACATTTTGACAAGTGTTGAAGCGCTGGTAACAGTGCGTAGATCAGGGGTGCACAGTCTTTTCGCTTTTGCCGCCCGCATTACTTTTATTTTTATGAATTACGGCCGTCAGTGAGTTCAACGTTGTAGATTTGTGTTTTGCTGCCTTTCCGTCTTAATTGGTTGATCGTTGAAACGCTGCTTGCTGCCACGACAGCTCGGGAGGTTTGCGTGCAAATATCGCAGCAAGGTTCGAACGCGCCGCCCTTGGTGATTACTAGACCAGCCCGTGGTCTCGTGGTAAGTGCGTCCGTTTCGGTGCTGGTAGGTCGAAAGTTCCACTCTCGACCGGATCTTACCACGACCTTGTAAATTGTTACTGTAGCCTTCTCACCAGGCAAAAATATTCTTTTAGCAGCAAACATTTCGTTGCTAATTAATGAACTTTAAGTGTGAAGATTAAAAGCATATTTGTCATTTTTTCATGAATGCACAACTTTATAGAGTAACATAATTTTTTTGCACCGGGAGCAGCTTGCTCAACGCAAACTGGAAAATCTTTTTTTGCAGTAACATAATCTGTTAACGCACAGATACAGTACGATACACATTTTATGTCGCTAACAGATCATCTTAAATATATTTTGCAAACACGGCATTTTTTAAACATCCACTTCATAGCTTTGATCTAAATTTGAAGCCGTCATCGAAGCTACAAATCAGGATTGCATTCTGATTATAACAAACACAAAAAAGGAAATGCAGAATGATGTCCTGGTATCAACACCTTACAGGAGGTTTGATCGTTACCAAAATCTGTGGCTTCAGGCATTTGAAACGTAAAGGTAGTCTTTTTTCTGACACAACTTTCCTTCTTACCCAACTTTAACTTTTCAAGAATTGTATATATTTCTTACGCCCAGTTAAGAAACGTACAATCATGAACGGTTTGACCAAGGCCACCTGTTCTCTAGGTGGTCTTGGTTTGACACCAGCTGGCTTTCTCGACAAGTCAAATGTCGAAGCCACTGGACGTTGTTAAGGAATATGTTTTATTTGTAGCGCGGCTACCGTGACTGTGACGGTGGCATCTTCATCACCGAGGGCCGGGCAACTTTACCCCATTGAGCAACATAAGCTTTTTTACTGTTTGCATGTTTGTATTTGAAGTGACTATTGCTGTGAGTATTGCATCAAAAGCAGAAAGCTTACGTTGAATTAAAAGCAGAAAGCTTCTTTTACGAAATGCTTGAAAAAACACAGCTTGTAGCTCTACAGGACACAAAAAAGATTTACTTGCATTTGTTATAAACTGGGGCTATGTTTTTAATTTATCAAAATAACCTTTTGTCAATACGTCATGCTTGTAAACATCTTGGTTATGTTTCCCTAAGTGACGGATCTCTTGTTCTTCAGGGAAACACATATTATAGGTTTCTGCAAAGGTTTTCAAAAATCGGGAAGGTGAACCACGCCACAGAAGTAAGAAGTTTACTCTTCAATGTAATTTGCGTAATGTCTTGTTTTCTGCTTTGACCCTGAATGGCATCATCAACTGCAATGAATACTGCATTATTGCATTTTGATTAGTATTACATGTAATGGCATGTGCGTACATTATATCGTCGTACAAATCAGTAGTACTTAATTTTTTCTCTACCACGCCTCCCTCAAGTAATTGTTGTTTATTTCAAGCCCACCTTGACATTAAATATTTGTAAAAACAAATGTATTTATTGGTAAATTTGTTGATCGAACTTTGCATGCTGTACAGCCCGTAAGGTCTACCGTACCCCTGGAAATGTATTTACTTCCCCTGGGGAGGCGTGCCCCCCGGCTAAGAACCACTGGTACAAACTGATTGCATCAACTGTATTGAACTTGTGCGTGCGTATTGCCAGTGTGGTGAAACCTTCACGCTTGCGTCTGTGCAACAAGGAAACTGTGGGTTGTTTGTTGTAACTGATCACGCTGGAAAATTGTTTCGAGCTCATAATTGGACTCAACGTCGATTTGGAGGGGAGGAGTATTAGATTTTCTACGCATTTAATTTGCTGCCGATCGGAGTTTTGAAATGCGTTCTTTTTCGATTTCTTTAAACTGTGCATTCCTGAGCTTGTTGCTTTTATTTCTCGTGTGAAATTATTTGTGCATTTAAGTTATACTTTATTATTTACGTTTCAGATTGACCAGCAAGAGTCCTTTGGATTATATTTATCGTGTTCATGTCCATCTCCTAATACTGAATGAACCATTTACATAAGAAGCCAGTAAAAAACTTTAGCCTTGCGGCAAGCTTCTGAGGAATCTGCCTGCTTTCTGCTTTCATTCTTCTGCGACGATTAAAACTTGCAAAAGTATCTATTTTTCATAGTTAAAGGCCACGAAGATGGCGGCAAGTAAATCAGTCACAGTTTATTGACGGGGAAACTAGTTTCGCGTTTTCCAACGCATCATCAGTCCTGCAAATGTAAGACAAATCTTACAGGCGAAATATTGACACTTGAAAACAAGTGAAGAAAAACACACAAGCTTACTTTAATCTCTTTTCCAGGTTGCAATGTTATGACAACACAGCCTCAAATAGTTTTTCGGGTGAATCTTTTTATCAACGAAAAGCATGTCTGAAATTACAATAACATCGCTTATACACTATTTTGTAACTTGCAGGAGGGTTCCCCAGTAAAGATTATTTTAGGTTGTCGAAAGATTCTGCTGTTTTTCATTTTATCAAACTTTGTGACAATATAAAGTTCACGCTAGCTAAAATGTTTCTTGTATAGCTGACGCCACCATATCAAAGATGAAGAACTTAATGCACAAGTTGAGAATGTTGTTGGTTTTCACAAAGGAACGTGAGCTATATTGCAAACGTTTTCTAGGTAACGCACATTATGTTGTCGATGTGGTTAGTGCTGTAGGGCTAAACAAGCAATATACCATGAAATGCGTCAAGAAGCGCAACAAAGGTTCCGTTTTTTAAATTTTTCTCGTGATGGTAGGTTACAAAACTGCACAACGTTTTCTGGAAAACGAGCGAAAACCACTGAGAAGCAATATACAGAAAGCTTGACATTTTGATATCAAGGTTTCTGAGCAAGACGAGCGATTACCGCTCAACCGCAAACAGGGAAGTTCAGTGCAACAGAAGCGTGTGAAATGTGCTAATCGGGTTTGTGGCTTTGCAAAAATATTCACTTCCACTAATTTGATCGGTTGTGCAGTTAGAACAATGATGTTGTTAGAAGCACAAAACACCACTTTATGAGCTTTGTAGAGACCAGCCTACAATATCTGGATGATATTGCACTACTGGTCAGTTTGATCAAAGTCATGTTAAATTAGTTAATCAGCATTGCAAGTCAGAAGAAATTTTTTCTCAGTGGTTTTACCAAATTTCTGAATGAATCTTTTCTCTCAGTTTTTTTGTTGTACGTCCTGTGATCTTAATGATATGCTTTTGGTATTTGACTCTGCTCTCTAATATTACATCATTTTGGTAATTTATCTTGATGAAATGTTTTGTAATACTGTTGAAATGGGCATTAGTTTAACACCTCTCACTGGTAATGTTTGTCACAGTCTTGCGGATGCCTTTAACAAAAAACAACATGGTAGGTGTATGAAATACTATAATAAAAATATTTTACTAGTTTTGTAACAAAAATTTTACTTATATCTAGGGCTTAATCTGTTTGTTGCGTGGCATCTTTTGTTGTAGAGCATATAACGCCAACAAACTGAACCCAACCGCATGATACTTAGGTGACAGACCTATGTCTAAATTTCAACATATTGTTTGACCCTGGCTCAGATAATTTCTCCACATTTTTGTTTGCTTGCTCTTTTCACCGTCACATCGAGTAAAGACTGAATTATCAAACCCCAACTGTTTCAATTTTTTCACATAGTCGCTTCGATTTCCGGAAAAGATTAGGTTCAGTTTTTTGACAAAAAGATCATTTGTTTATCACTATGCAGTGGAAACCTAGATTTATGGAGAACGAATTATAAAATAAAGAAACTGTAACTTGATATGCTTAAGGTGTTGATGTTAAAACAGAAATATTGTGCACATAACGGCATTAACCCAAAAAACCGCCTATTTAACAAAACGAAACTGGAACTATTTAATGGAGAGCAAAATGGGAAATGTGATATGCTTTGTGTACTTCAAAATTTTGTAATTTTTTCAACATTTCCTTCTTTACATTGTCACTTACTGCTGAAATACGCGCACGTTCAGTCCCAACATAATTAAATCCAAGAACGTTTTAGAAATGTTTCTTCGTCTTAGTTTCACATGCGCTAGCACAAATCAACTTCCCTCCAAGCAACAGCAGCTTAAGCCTATTGATGATAAAACTCCTTTCGGTAAACCATTTACAAAAAACCTTTATTGAGAAAACGCCTAACAACCGACTGTGAATGCCATCACCAAGAGCTGCCTTTGTCCTGCTAAGAATAAGTGGTGAATAATGCGCGGTGTAATGTAACCAGACTGGAAACCCGCGTTCCCGCCAAATTTAAGACACCATTTAAGGCGCCAAAACGCACCAGGAAATTCAGAGCGTATAGCGCGCTAGAAGCAAGGCGGTTTTGTGGTGACACAGAAAATGAACATCTGTACCGTCTTGGTTGAGTGGGTTAGGAAAATCATGTCATGGAAATAAAGTGCACGTTTTTTGGGCGTAATGTAAAAACAACGCTTGTAGTGAGAATATTTGATATTCATATGTGCACTATTATTATGATAACCTTGATTCTGCTACCTTACACACTCAGGAAATTAGATGTTACCCTTAATATTTCAAAATTAATACACAAAACTTTACCGCAAATTTTTGTTAATTTATTAAAACGCGTACATTTTGTAGGTGTTTTGGGACTTCCTTATTTAAATTTAAAGACTATAGAGCAGGGGTAGGCAACCTTCTTCAACAGAAGAATCATTAGCAGAAAAACAAAAACAGCAGCGAGCCGCACAATCAGTTTGTAGTGTCAAATACAATTCGTTAAACAAGGCAAGTTTTACATGGAATGACCTACATCAAATCGCATAGATTCCTTGGCAACTAACCGCACAAATTCATGTAAACACATTGATAAAAAAAACATTAAACATGAGGTGACAACTCGCTATTTGAGATATTGCTATTCAGCTAGAAGAGCCACACAAAACATGTCGGCGAGCCGCAGTTTGCACACCCTCGCTATAGAGTGTACAGATTTTCTTGGTTAAGCTTTTAATGATGATTTGATTTGATTCGGCTTTATGCACAACACGATATAATTTCAAGTTGAACCTGGTTGTTGTGAAACAATTTTTGTCAAATTTGTTTTTGAAAATATTCTTATGCCATTTTATAACTGATTTTCATGTGGCAGTAAAGACTTAGAAATGTCCATCGCTTGCGTCCAGTATATGTGCCAATTCCATGACCGAAGAGCAATTTAGGTAAAGAATACTTCACAGAATGATCAAAGATATTGAATATAGCACTTTTACAAAATTTTGATAGAAAAGTAAGAAACTTCACTGTACTGAAACCGATACCCTTTATTTGAAACTAAAACTACTTACAAGCTCACTGGAACCAACTATTGCTTTCATCAATGTTCGAAATTAGATTTTCAGGACTTCAGACATATTCATCCGCCTAAAGTTTTAGTTCGGGTGAGCTCTGATTGGTCGAGGTCGAACATGTACAACTAGTTTTTCCCCTCGGAATTCCCCATGAATTTTTGACTCTGGTGCTTTGTCCCGAATTGCGAAGAACGCTAAACATGTTTGCGCAATAGTTACACAGAATTGAAACCTACGCCGTATCCATGGACGTCGGATGGGGGGAAGAAGGGGCTTGACCCTCCCCTTAATTTTGAAATCTTTAGCAAAAAAAGGTTATTTTCGTGGTTCTCATTGGGAAAAAACGATTTTCACTACTTTTGGCCCTCCTGGAAAAATTTTGATAAAATCCCCTAGTGGACCCCCCAGGAAAGATCCTTCCGACGCCCATGGCCGTATCAATATTTGTGTAAAACAATATGCTTGAATGCACAATATAACGTTCAATATATTTAATTAAAAGTCAATTAGTTATTTGTTCCAAGTTGAATTGTTTTGCATGGCAAACGTGAGTTCCATAATTGCCTAGTCTTCTTTTTCCAATCATCAGCCAGTTCACTGAGATCAATTGGTTTTTGACTGATCAATGTCAGTTCAGAGAGACTTCGTGTTCTCTTTGTTGAAGACTCTATCTTGTCTTATAAATCCAAGTGCAGATTTATACCGGTGTCTAGAGATGATTAATGTTGGGAATAAAACGGGAGGCAACACAACCCCGGGTTGAAAAATTCGTCAACTACAATAATATTTCAAAGAACGTGAAGTTTAAGCTTTAACTGCAGATTTCCGGACTGAGGAATAAATGTTTCTCGCAACTCGATCTTTCCAGTAGTAAAGCTACTGCAAATAAAACATAAAAGCAACTACAATCCTAAATGCTTTCGTTTAATTCGATATTACTTAGGATGTTTTAGATTTAAAACTCCAAAGTTATGACATTTTACATGCCATTGTTGCAATGAATCTGCTATCACACAACATTCGGTATGTACTTCTGTTGCTCTTGTGATATTATTTGTTCGCCGCATTCAACCAAACAGGTTTTTCGACCTTTTACTGTAATTCAACAAAAGTATTCTTGCTAATTGATAATGTTTCAAAAAATAATTCCTTTAAAGTTCTAAATCCTGAACACGTCCGTGAATTAAATGCATTTCCGCAGTCTTCTGATTAGATCGAAACGGTGGTTCACCCCATGGAGTTGTAATACTACTGTGCATTGTTTTGTCACGAAGCATCTTGCTCGCACTCGCAAAAGTTCCTAACAAGGTCAAGATTCAGCTCATGTTTCTTTGCTCGTCCAACCGTTTCAGGTGGGTGACGGTCAAATCGGTCCCGTCGCCACGGGGGGCGTTTGTGTGCTTAGTCCCCCCAAACAAATCTCCAATCTCCCCCATATTTACATATGAAACACAGTGGAGTTTTCATCAAGTTTTCAGAATGTCCAGCCCCCCTGCACAAACGTTAAAGCCCCCTATTGAAAACTTTCTACGGTTTTCAGTAGTCTTACTATACTACCCGTTTTAGCCGGGACAGTCCCGGTTTTGAGGGCTTTGTCCCGGTCAGTCAACCAA
>Ga0210059_1009194_pt1 | contig 15474 bp, 6 predicted proteins | sample Ectturendosymbi2_FD_188042 | JGI IMG/M metagenome (GOLD analysis project Ga0210059, IMG submission 188042) | Ecteinascidia turbinata endosymbiont from Florida, USA - Sample 2 (SPAdes) (version 2) | ecosystem: Host-associated > Tunicates > Ascidians > Unclassified | place: Key West, Florida... | reverse complement strand
CGAGCAAATCTCTGCGACGACAGAACGGTGGACATCTGGAGCATGTACTCTAGGACTCTTCTTGACATATTATTTCTGATTTGAGGACAAACAGTTGCAGATTATAAAATGTTATCTTTTCACCTTTCAGTAAATGTAATCATCATTGTGGTATCATTTAAAATCCTGGATTTGTGCCCAATCGCTTTGTTTCAACAATTGTGAAACACCCTGTATTCAGAGGATGCAAGCAGTGCCAAAGAAGAGAGGAGTGGTGACAGCAAACACCCTTTTCTGAGTCCAACACCAACTGTGATGAACAGTTGTGATTTAACTCCCCGACACAGACACAAACTTCTGAGCAGGAATATAGTGACGTGAGGGCCTGAATCGTCTGAACTTGTAATTGTTGTTTATTCGCTGAGTTGCTAATGGTCACAGGGCTGATTGTAAAAAAACAAACCAATTAACAGTAATGGTAATGGTTTATTGTTTCATATGACTCAGCCAATAAGCAGAAGCACCATAAAAGCCATCGCATGCACTAAACCAACCATTAGCGAAAATTAGAGCAAATGAGAACACAATGGCTTAATAGCTGATCGGTGTAAATAAAGATGGGCGCAGTGTCATATAGGATTGGCGAAAGACAGTGGCGGTCATCTGGTCAACCAACCTACTCAAATAAGTGTGTATATTTTGTGTTTATGTCTTTTGTATTGCATTATGTTTTGTGTATTGCATATTTTTCATTTTTCAGTAAACTTGAGGCACACCAAATAAGAGGTAGGGCCGCAACCAGCTGATACTGGGGGAAAGATGATTGTAACTTCTTAAATGCCAGTGTCTGTGAGATGCAGGCAGTAAAACAGGGATGTCAAACAGTTTTGTCTTGAAAGTTTTTTTTAAGAAGGCCACTACGTAAGATCGTCCAGTGTCAACCTAACAAAACACGTACACTGTATCCAGCCCTCAATAGCTAACCTCACAACACTTTTTCTTGTTTTCACACAAACACCTAACATCACATCATCGACCATTCCTCTCTCGAACAACTGATCAACCCTTTAGGGACGGCCCATAGACCCAGTAAATATTTTTTCATGATTTTTTGAAACTTTTGTCTACTTGCCATAGTAAAACCATAAATAATTTTCTTTTTTTCAAATTTTGCTTTACTTTGTTTCAATATATTCCCATTTTGGGAACGTTGGGGTCTAGTGCTACTTGAAATTACACAAAGTTGACTACGTTTCTCTCTGGCAAAATTAATGAGAAATTGCTTGTATTTCTTTAGTAATACAAGTGTTTACTAACTACTTCTTTAGTAATGCGAGTATAATTGCCTTTCTGTAGATTGCTCGTCAGACATATGTTCAGGATCGCACCCAGGAACCTCCGTGCAAAGTTTGTAGCTCCCCTGTAAAAATGTGTTGAGCATAGGTTAAAACGATTGGACATAGCTTAAAAAGTTTGGGCCCCTCTCAGAAAACTCTTCACCGCCCTTGGTGCCCCAAGCTGGTTACGGGCCTGCGTATGTTACACATAAAGTACGTTGGTTTACTTTTTATAACATGACCAAGCCAAAACATCAAATGCAGAAAACAGCCACTATGCCAGCGACTCGACAAAAGTTAAAAAGATTTCACTTCGCTGTGTGTTGAAGAGTGTACTGCATTTCTTATGTAGTCTCTTTTCAAATTTTCAAATTTGTCACATTAAGGCCTAGTGTTTTTTTCGCAGAAAACACATCTTGTGAGACAGATTTCAGTGTAGGTTTCACGCCGTCGTCTCTTATTGTGTTTTGTTGCGCTGTAGGGCCATCCAAACCAAGCCTTGCTTCTGCTTTTACCAAAAACCTGGCGATATCTCTTCAAATTAGAGTTGAGTAGCCTTAGTGTGACTGGCATAGATACAAAAGCGAAAAGCCGCCACAACAGAAAGATTCAAGCTGCTGCTAAATAGGTTCTATACCACCACATTCGTGATCGCAGCCGCGGCCGGTATGATGACAGCATACGATCGCACACGTCCACGCCACCTATCCCTTGATCGGAACGTTGGTCTCTAAAGAGTTAATTATGAGTCAGTGCAGAAAACAACTGTCTTCATTGTTTCCTACACACTTCGCAGTTGAAATGGGATCAGTTTGCTGTTTATCAGTGAAAGGGATCGATCTCATGCGTAAAAAGCAGTGTTTTTTATTTGGACGAGTTTTTCACCTCACGGACGAGATCCTATACACCTCTTTAACCGCGAATTAACAATCAAGAAGAATTAACTTTTTGCGATGATCAAAGGAGTTAACACTTTTTATCTTTTGTTTTTATGCTTTCATCTAAGCCAGTGTTTCTCAAAGTGGGTGGAATCGCCCCCTCGGGGGCTATTTTGATGGGAAAGTGAGCGAAAAAAACAAAGGGGGCTATAGGGGGGTGAAACAACACAAAAGGGGCGAAAATGCTCAACTACTAATCTATCATTGAGTCAACTTCACTTGCTTACTATTATGACTGGTTAGGTTATTGCAAATTTAAATTTACAATGAATCGTTGGAGGTTGTTGCTAAAGCAATTTATGCGTTGAATGTTTACTCTGGACTGTTAATGCGCCCGACTACAGTGTGAATCATCTAAGGGTTGCGGAGCCGTCGTAAAAACGACACAGCTCAGATTGTGCAGCTGCTCTTTTCATGAACATGGCTCCAGCTCCGGAACTCTTCGTTTTCATGAGTGTGGCTCCCGCTCCAGCTTCTGGTCGTTTTCACACATTAATATTATAATTGTTTTGGTGTGCATCAAGTTGAATGGAAAATGTATTAAATCATGTACACAAAACTAGGAGAATATACCAAACATTTTTGAGTAATTTAATCTGGTAGATTTTTACAAGCAGCGCTCTTACCATGAGGCAATCAGCGGAAAAACAACAAGCACAGGTTTAGACGATGCAGAGAACATTTACTAGCAGAAACGTAACTCAAGATAACGGTAACACAAACAAATTCTGGAAAGGACGTCGCTGGTTTTGCCGTCAATGCCTGAGGACCTTTTACTATTTCTTACAAACAGGATCACGAAAATGTCTGTTTGGAAAACATTTGTGTCCTAGCTTTTAAACACAGACCAGTTGGAAATTAACCAAGTGTCTTTGCATTCTTTGCCTGTTGCAGTCTTCACGATTTCAGCGAATAGCGCTGCCCGGGCAAACCATGTAAATATCGCGAAACAGTCGATTCTCATGTGTTCTTTCAAACACGTACACATTTGCATTAACACAAATGCGAAGATGTGTTTGAAAGCCTTTTGTTTAAAGAAATAGTGTGACTTCTAGCAAGAAATTCACATTTGATTTTTAAACATAGCTGAAAACTTCTGATCTCTTTTCTTTTGAACTCATAATAAGCAGTGAGGAATGGCAGAGTTAAGCACAATTTAACATGCAAAGCTTAGGAGAAAATAAGACTGGTTGCCGTGCTGAAAACATAAGATTTTTTTCCACAGATGACACCTTCAAGAAAAGTCCACATTTGTTTACATTGATTTTTACACCTTCGTAGCAATCGCGTTTAGTGTGCTATGAAGATAACACGTAAGACTATTTGGCAAAACAGTTAGTGTCTAGGAAGGGCGCCGGGGCTAATTTCACCAATGGTGCCACAGATAGGCAAACTTTGCCAAAATCGAAACAATTGTTTCTCCCCACTACATATAACCATGCAGCCCGGAAATCTTTACCGATGGAATTATTGCATTTCGCTTTCCGGTACTGTTTTTCCGTTTGCTTTTCCTACAGAAACGCAACCTTAGGTGTTTCATTTCCTGCATATTTAAGCATATCTTTCTGCAACAACCATTACTTTTTATCATAAAAAAAACTGTCCGACGCTAAGTAAATACCAATCGTCTAGGAAAAAAACACCTTGTTTATTTCCGTTTAATTTTATCCAAGCACTGTGGACATCCATTCTCTAAATTTTGACCTGCAAATTTATCAAAGCCATTTTATTGATTCACGTTAATTCGCTTCGAAACGATACGTTGTCACATGAGAGCGGATTCACGCCCTTGAATTGGTGATGTCCATTGAGTTTGAAAAAGGAAATACAAATTTATGCAATTCATGATAGCCCTCACATATTGATCACTAGAAAAAATTCTCAAACTCCAAGCAGCTAAACGTAACCGCCGAAGGGATGCTGTAATGAACCAATAGACGAAGTGCTGGCTTTGTGCAATTTTACGGAGTATCAGTACAAAATGTATCGATGATGGAGTTTCAGCAACACGGGTCACCCCTTCGCAACGATTAAGTGTCATAGGTGTTTACACGGTGATCCGGGATGGCAAAGCGCTGATCTTGACATCATAAGTATTCCCATGCTATGATACTACAGCTGAAAATCCACTGTTAAAATGACCACTGCCCTCCCGAATGCTGCATATTTATGCGCTTTCTTGTTTTACACATAACGCTGCTACCTGGTGCGCGTTTTGAAATAATTCGACTTTATTCAGCTTTAGCAATTCGGTACGGAATAATTTTGAATGAAGTGAAAATAAACACACGTTTTGCTGGTAGTCAATGTTTCAAAACAGCGCTGTCACACAATAGTTCAGATCCTATGGTAAAACGTGTTTGCGTTTCCTTTAAAACTTGCTACTATCAGACACTTAACACACTTTCTGGAATTGCGCAAAGTTTTGATTTCCTCTTTATAAATATGCCACAGCTATCGCGCGAAATCCACTCTCATGAAAACCATTGGATCCCCTCCAAAAGCTGATTACTTTGTGCACTGTTCAATGTAACTAAGAAGTTGCTGAAAATTTTCTAACCATAGCCTTGAAAATACAACCTGAGTTCAATTACGACGCTTGCTGGAGAACCACTACTTATACTTATTGTGGTGTAAGCACAAAATAATGTTATTCAACATCAGCACATTCCTGGTATATGAGTTTACAATTACTGAGGAAGGAACATGGGAAAGATATCTAGTCCTTGTGTTTCATCTCATGGGAAAAATTTGGGACAAGTCATGAATTCCCAACGTTGATTCTGGATGAAGTACACGCAGAGGTATCTGCATGATCTGATTTGTTTTTGGTTTTTCATATACCAGACAAACATAATGCTTTGTACATATAACAAAAATCACATAGATACACAACTTTTATAGTAATCTTTGGAATCATTTTTCCTGTTTATGCAGTTGTTCTAAGCTATTGGAGATTATTTGTGTAAGTTTGAATTATTTGCTTATTTCTTGTACCGTTGTTTCTCTAATGTCAAATAATAAAAAGCTAAAAGTTATGCAGAGTAGAAGAAACGCTTTGATGATTTGTATCAGGTTTGATGGCTTTTATAGTGAAGATAAAGTGTATTTAAGAATATTCCTCTTATAACAATTAATACGTTTGCAAATCTTAGCATGGCAGCTCATTCTGATCACTACAAAAACAAGCTATACAAGTTTCAATGAGGGCTCAAGAAAATAAGGGGGCCCAGTTTCAGTCTTCGGATCTCCTGGTAAAATTTCTCTCGGAGGCCCTGTCTATGGCAATTGCTTGCCTCACAGCAAATCAGTAAGAGTATTTTTAAGCTGTTTACCCCTCGAATTCGGAATTAATGCAGTTGTTGTGTGCATCGTTTTGTTGTGTTTTACATAGAAAACGAACTCTCTTGTAATGTGCAACAAGGCCAATATTATTATGTCCTGCACAGTGTTGCAGTTCAGCATACTCTGGAATAATTTTGATGAGTTTGGCTTGTTTTTTGATTAAGGTTTTGTCAGGTTTTTCAGATAATTATCCTTGATTATATCAAAGCAGATTCTGTTCACATTTGCCGGAGAAACGTCTGGCGGAACACTTGTGCTGAGTATGTGTGTTCTTTGCCTCCTGTTCAAACTTGTTTTTTATCTTTTATTTATATGTGCCAAACTGTTACTTCAAGCTGGATAAACGGGAAAATGTCATACTCAAATTAACCCAATGAACTTATGAAAAAAGTTGCATAACTCATGAAATGTCATAAGAGGAAGTCGTTAGTACGTCAGCCCCACGTTACCAATAGTACGAGCAACGTAGACAGAACTTTATTCAACTTTTTTTGAACTGTTGAGGAAGTTGATGCATCGTTGATTCAACTTCATATAGTCACGCTTCCACGATGTCCAAAAAAGTCCACAAATCTACGTCTCACTGACGTTTAACGCTACGTTGCCAGAACTTTAGAGTTACTATGTGTCAACGGCGTGGCCACATGAATGTTTTTGCTGGGCAGTTGGAGCTGGGCTTTTAAAGCAGTAAAGCACCTAGTTGACGCAGTTAATCAGAAAGCTCTACAGTAGTTCAGCTATTGTTCTGTGTTTTACTAAAATAGGAAAGGGAAATTGCTTACTTGCTTAATACTTTCGCTCATGAAAAAGGCTGTTTATCTCAGGGCGTTAATTTACGCAGGTTTTGCTGAGAAAATGTGTTAGCGTCAGGATTGAGGCAGGGATAAGCCTTGTGCTGATAAAACGCGGCATTGGCTGACTGAAACATTGGCCGGCTGAGCGGAGTGTGTTTCTCATGCGATATTTTTCATAATCTGGATGAATGCGCCTGTTGTGTGTGTCTAATGCCACTGTCCGGCCTTTGCCTGCAGAGTGCGTTTCTGGTAATGTTTGTGTTGAATATTCCAGCTGTCTTTACGCTTCACAATTTGTTTGGCTTAAGACTGGCGTAGCCACCTGCGTTTCTTGTCTGTTGACATAAGTGCAAAAAATATATTTTTCACAAATCGATCAGGACTGCAGTTTTTATGATCAAGCATACCGGTTAATTTTCTCAATGTAGAATAATTATTGTTAGTGATTTTCTTCCTAGTCACGCTTGCTAGTTGCATTACCCCTTCGTTAATTTCTTCTTTTTTGTTTGCCTTTCGCTTTTCTGTTATTCGTTTTGAAAATTTTTGTTTGGTTGTTAACCGTCTTTGGGGTCGAATTATGGTGATTTCGGTCATAGCACATCCTGCCCACTACAAATCTTGTGTGTGTTAGAAAATACAAATTGTTGAGTAAATGCGACAAAATCTTCTTTTTTTACTTTGATATTTCTCAATTTGTTGCTGGCCTCATAACCTTCTTTTTTAGTTTGGAAACAGTCAAAACAGTTTCTGTTGATAATAGTTGCATAGTTGTTCGAATACTCTGCTGATATCATCATGTTGTAGATATTACCAGCTGCAGCTGTACATTGGGCCCCGCGCCATGATGTTCGGGGAGGTTAAGCAGTCGACAATTTACCCAAAATTTGCAAAAATGTCTTCGAAAAACAAAAGACCATGGTTGATTGAGCACGATAACGTCATGAATATCACACCACTGCCCCCACGAGGGGGCTACATTTTATGCTAGGGTCAGGGGAGGCAGACTGTGCTACTACGCCACTGTATGGATATGGTGCTGTAAAACAAGTGTGGAAACCCACCTAAAGACTAGCTATTTTAAACAACACATCAAACTTGTTTTTATATCAATTTTAAAGCAGTATTAATTTTCATTTCGCTAGAAACGAAAACATGAAAAAAGTCTGAGAATGTATTCCTGCCCCACTGCACCCATGGAGTAGCAGGTGTCCGGGTGGCAGTTGTCCCAAGTACCACAATCCAGGGTGGCATTTGCCCAAGTGGTAGTTGTCCTGGAAGGCAGCTGTTCTAGACAGCGGTTGTGAAGTAGGCAGTGCCCCAGGTGGCATTTGTCGTTTGTGGCATTTGTCCTAGGTAGCAGGTGTCCGGGGGCAGTTGTCATGGATGGTGTTTGTCTTGTATGGCAGTTGTCTTAGGTGGAAATAGTCCGGGTAGCAGTTGTCCGGATACAATCTTTCACATGTAGCCTATCTGCTTTTTGCTTGCACTGAGCATGTTTAAAATCAACGCAGTGCGTTAAACAACAATCTAAACCCACGGTATCACCATCCAATGCAGTGTTTCACAATTAAACTATATCCAAGTGTTCTGAATATGTTTCATATTTTCTTTGTGTTCGTTTTGAAGTCCAAAATTGAACCAAGGGAAAGAAATCTGTGATAGACTAAACACCATGCAGAAAAACGTTGATGTAGAAAACTAACTATACATAAAATACTTCGGTAAACGAAAAAATAACACGCGAAGTACGGGACCGATATTGGTCTGAGGGCAAAGACTTATGTGCGTCAGCGATGTTTTTCTCAACCAGTGGTTCCCAACCGGGGAGCTATTCCTCCCTTGGGAGGAATTTCATGAGTTCATGGGAGGAATTTCCACTTTGGAGTGAAGTTACCAATTCATTGTAAGTGTTGTACGTTTTTAAAAATTGACATTAGCTCTTTCAATTGCTTATATCATTTTATATTTGTAAGTTATTTAGTGGACTAGCACATGTATTCTTTGACAAACTTTAGTGCCATTATGTGACAGCAAATAGTTTTCGTCCCAATTTTACTAATCACGTTTTTATCATCAATAAAGACCATTGTTCCAATTGTAGTTATTACGAGCATACGAACCCGAATATAAGCTGCACTGTCACAGGTAAGAGGAAGGTGAGAAAGAATATATTGGTAGATCAAATATTCTTGCAGTCTCTTACCTGCATTCAGTAGTTAGGCTACCAGTAATGCCTGATAATTAAAAAAGAAAAACAGACCTTCTTGTCCAGCGCCGGAGCGCCGGAGTTGGGCACTTTGCCTCGAGCCGAGCTCAAATTAAAAATCAAAAGGAGCCGGAGCTCAAATTAAAAAAATGGGACCGGAGCTCAGTTTCAATTTTAGGACAGGAGCCGGAGCTACGGCCATTTGAGAGGTTGCTCCAGGTCCTTCGTAGATACTAACAGTTTTGCCAACTCACTCTACCTAAACCAGTGCTCTTTATAGCACACTAAACGCAGTTGTTACTAGTTACGACACCAAACTGCAACAATGGGTCTGCAAGTCTTTGATGGCTCCTTGGTTTAATCATTGCTAAGACTGCGACATTGTAACTGGCGGGTGTGGTGTTGCTTGTTGAACTATGGTTTTCAAACACTGTTCCAAGAGCCACATGCAGCTCCCAAGCACCCTTTGTGCGGCTTTTGGCAGTCTTTCAGTAACACCTCTAATATTTTGTGTAACAGACTTTGTTAGTGCAATAAAACAAAACGTGTCAATTAACTTGTGGTAAAACAATTTAGTGCGGCTCTCTAACACAATCGTAGGTCTGGATTTGGCCCCCTTCAGCGAAATGGTTAAGTACCATTGTTGTGTTAGAACAAAAAACGTTAACTACCACAAGATCTTACTTTCGGTAGTCAGAATGATCAAACCGGGTTTCTAGCAATGTTGCGATTAAAAAAAAAACTACGTCGTAATGAGTAGGTACAATCCATAGTTTTTGTAGCTGCGTAATCTTGCTGTCAGCAGGAAGTAAGATTAAGATATGACACCATTGCAGATTTAAGCGTGAAATGCACGGCACGCCATTGCAAAGTTGGGATTTTTATAAGAAACCATTAGGCTTACCAGCAAAGTTTACTAGATTACTGGCAAAATTCACGAGGAAACATTACGTTTTCAAACAGTAGTATAACATGAAAGTTATAACTAATTGGTAGCGAACTAGCATTGCTTTGAACAGCAGTACATTATCAGGAGAGTATAAAAAGCAATGTAAAAAATGTGTGAAGTTTTTACCTGTGGAAAAAATTCTATGTAAACAAATGTGTGAAGTTTTCTTGCTAGAAATCATAATAATTCTTTGAACGAAGGGCTTTTAAACACAAATTTTCGCATTTGTGTTAATGCAAATGTGTGCATGTTAGAAAGAACACATGAGAGAGGCAATCCATTATGTGTTTTGCGCTCTTTGCATTGTTTCCCCGGGCCAAGCTGTCAGCTGGAATCGCCAAGACTACAACAGGCAAAGCATGCAGCGAGTGAAAAATGAGTGGTCAGTTGAAATAGGTCTGTGATTAAATGCTCGGGCATAAATGTAGTTTTCCAAACAGCCATTTCTTGATTCTGTTTGCAAGAAATAACAAAAGGTCTTCAGGCATTGGCGGAAAAGCCAGCAACTGTCTCTCCAGAAATTGTTTGTATCACCGTTATCTTTGAGTTACGTTTCTGCTAGCAACTGTTGTCTGAATTATCTAAACCAGTGACAAACCAAAAATTGTTGAATTATAGAAGTTTTACTATGGCATTTCTTTGTAATAGTTAAAGTCTCAAGACCTGTAGCCTCAGAGACCGAGACTGGCAAAAATGGATCTCGAGACGAGTCTCAAGACCGAATCCAAGTCTCGAGACTCCATCACTGATGATTATTCATATATGCAGTTTGGTTTAATAGAAATCATACCCTGTATCCAACTACTCCTCGATGAATAACAAGAACAAATTTCGCATTGATCGAGTTAAAAGTTGAACTAAATTGATACTTGAAACTTTTTTATTACTGGTGTATTTCAATGTGTTTTGATTTGTAGGCCACTTTTATTTCATTTTTATCTTCCTGTCACGAAGTTAGCAGCGGCGCTACATATTGCATTGTTATATCTGCTTAGTTATATGTTTAGGTGTATTATAAATTTTCTGAGTAATTCTTTGGCTTTTCCCCAGTTAAACTTTCTGCTTGTTTGAAACCACCAAGCAGAGCTAATTATCGAACAATAATGGCTTATTGAAAGGACGCAATAAAGTCACTTGGATTATACTTTAACCCACAACGTGCAATCTGAGTCATCGCAAAAATAACGTTTGAATCTTTTCAGCCACTCTGCTGAATTTGTGTAATAGGGGAGAAATGAAAAGTTCCAAAATGAGCCAAGGGAGGACTGCATCAAAAAAGGTTGGGAACCACTGTTCTAAACCTTCAGTTTACGCAATATCCTGTACAAACAGGATCCTGTACAAACAGGATATTGCGAATCTTTATTAACGCCATGAATCATTACTATCGTTTGCCCCACCCAACGCTCTGAAACTAAGTGCAAAACCAATTGCAGTTACTTCTCCTAGCATGTACAAAGCTTTAGTTCTGTGATGCAGATTGTTTCTTGACAGATGAAGCAGCCCAAATAATTTTTCAAAATGCAGCAGGCAGGTGATTTGAAGCGTAGCGCCAAAGAATACTTAGAGAGACCTATGTATGCTACGAAGCGCATTATCAACTTTTGTAGATCTACAAGAAGTAACTCTCTAAGCTATAAAATCAGAACCAAGACAGTTGTATCAAGTGAAACTCTTGTCTAGCGTCAATTTTGTCCAAAGCAGGCAAAGCATATGAAAGAGACCTTGGTGCCTGATGTTAAATTGATTAAATAGGAAAAGATTGGTGTTCACATTGTATGATCTACAGCACAAAACTTGTGCCCAGCTGGTGGTGAACTATTGTAACCATTAGAGTTGACATGCACAACTTACAAACAACATACAATGGGAAACCGTTTTAAGTACAAGAATAACCCCACACATCTAGAAGAATGCAAAATAATTAATAAACGGTAACTGTCATGCTGTCACTCCTATATGGCGAAGAGGACAAAGAAAATTAAACTTGTATCTTGTTAAATGGAATCCGTCGAAAATCTCATCACCAAAATACTGTTTTCGTCAAATCTTTACGCTCACCTCGAAATTATTTCTTGGGCTATAAAAATCTGGATATTTTAACTTCTGTTTTCAACCACCACAAACTCTTACATCATGGAGACTCTTTCATAACAGCAACGTAAGATCGAAGCAGTAACGTAAGATCGAAGTGAGACTTTTGCACTCTTATATAGGTTTACACTGTATAGACTGGGTAGAATAAGCTCAGTATGTTTGCAGTTTGCAACATTGTTGACGTTTTGGTATTTCAGTACTTTTGAAGTGTTCCAAACTTGACATTTGGTATTTTCATTTGAAATGATTGACTTAGTGTCAAACATTTCAAAGTTTAAAAACCGATCAAAATCAAATCTAACAAAATGAATATTTAGAAGACCAAACACACTGGAAAATCAATAAGAGCTCTAGATACCAATTTTCTTATAAAATTATTAGAAATCGGAAATAACAGAAATATGCCAAGTACGGGAGCTACATTTTTCCAATCATGAATTTCCATGGACGGACAGTACAGTATACATGGTTCGCGAATACACAGTTTACATCACTGCGCATATGCTTCACCCACAAAGGCAACAAACACAACAAAAATCGACGAATTACGTATCCTCTTCATCCAACCAACCTATCACTGGTCGTCGCTGTCTTTCGTGTTACAAACGAGAGCATTGCAATAAACGGGCTTTCTGGCCACTTAAGCCTTCATTGAAAAGAATTAAAGATGTGTTTTCCAGTGCACGAAGCTTTTTCGGATTTTTTCATTCAGTACGTCGTAGAATACGCCAAGACTACTATTAATTGCTGGTTCATTAGCCCAGTTTTTCCACGGTTGTGTCGGTTTCATCAAATATGCTCACCGTGGATGTTGTTGTGTTGAATTTGATAATTTGCGTCGCTTGTTTGAGGGTCTGTACAGTATAATCAAAAGCATTTTGGTATCGCCATAGCAGTTCCCGCAGTAAGATGTATTTTCACGTAACTTCTAAGGGTTGATGTACGGAGCAGTTTGAACTTCAACTTGTTCTTTTGTCTGTTTATACCGCGTACAGAAAGAAAAAATTTGCAACAAGTCCAAAAAATTGTTGGCATAACTACGCCCACTAGGAAACAATGAATTATTTGGAAATACAAAGGAAAGTTCCAGAACTGACAAGCAAAATTTAACCTAGTTCTATCCCAGTCAAATGATATCGTAAGGAAAACCATTAGGGCTGTGGTCAGCACAGGTCTGATAGAAATGAAGGCTCGTTCTACAAGAAATGCAACTTGACTGGAGAAAATAACTACTCACATGTGCGATACGCTAGATGCCCACATTTGAGTCTTATCTCGAATGACTCGGAAATGACTGGTACACGAAAGTGTGAAGGTACTCCCGGAAGCGCACAGTAGGTGCATGGGTTGTCTACATTTTCCTTTTAATTTATTACTACAAGCTACCTGATCTACTTTAGATTTCCACTCTACGCAATAATGGACATGCTGACGGTTCACTGTTGTTGAGATCAACATCCATGGGAAAACTAACAACGTTTCTAGTTTGGATTCAATATCACCTAGCTTTGGGTTCGTTCAACATATATCAGCAACGTTCCGGTGGTACACGCGGTATTTCTGACATACCGCGAAATGGTGGACATCTTGTTGCTGACGCGATATTCATCTTCAAACAGATATTGGAAAAATTCTGTTTTGCAGCAAAACCATAGTTTTCATAGCGTCAAGCGTGGAATTTTGCAAGATCTCTCGTTCGAGCATAATGTCGTTAAGCAATAATACTCACTGAAAGCAGCAAAAAACGCATCGATTGTTGTCGAACCAAACATACTGTGGATAATGACATGGCGGTTGTGCAATTGCAGAACACTTGCAGGATTGCACTCAAACGTGATGAGGTGATTACGTAAGAATTTAAAACTGGTTCGTAATTCGTGAATGTCCTCTTGTTATGCAAGTGTCAAAATTGCATAATATTCAGCTGGGCCAACTCATAAAAGCATTACGAAGCTGACGATAACATGCAATATGATTCTGAGAAAGATGAGTACCTCACTGCATCGTTTCCTGTGCCGTTTAAAGTGACACAGCGCTAGTCCATCAACTCTGTCTATGTCAGGAAATGCATTGTGCTATCTTTGGTTGGTTTCATTTAGCTCTTCCTTGCTCGAACCTGAGGTGAGTATCATTGCTACTGACAGTGGTTGAGTCGTCTAAACACTGTTCTACTTCAAGAATTACATTTTGTATGGAACAAGAGGAACCCCTTGAAACGTCTTGCTTCCTAATTGGACAACAGAGTACAATGCACCTAAATAGCAGATATGTCAAATCATTTTTCTTGCGTCTAACATGTGGTGTTTCTCAGGGATCTGCCCTAGGGCCTTCAGTGCTTCTTATATATGCATCCAACGTTATGTTGTTGTTCAGTATATGTTGAAGATGTCAATCTTCATATTTCAGGAAAAAGATATAAATCTTATAGGTGAAGATCTTAACAAAATGGCTGCAGGGTTCGTGCTAACAAATTACATATCACTTACACCGAAAAGGTTATTCATTCATGCTCATGAATAATCATAACAATAACACATTTTCGTTTTTGCTAATAATCAACAAAGATCAAAACAAAGCAAAAGTATCTTATCAGTAGGTTACACTCGGTGATAAACGTGATCGGAAGCCTGAAACGTAAATGATATTAGAACAACTTTCTAAATTACGTGGAATGTTGTTGAAATTAAAGCACTACATTCATGTTTCAGTGCTCAGATCTCTTCATATTGCTCGTCTTCATTCTTATCTTACTTAGTCAATACCTAATGTTCAAAGAGATAATCAAACTAATTTACTTCCCTTTATTTTATAAAAATTTAAGATCCCTTAACTGCTGCATAGCAAAGTTTTTTGTTATGCCCAGGAAAATAGTTGTGACTGTGGTCAGTAACAAAAGTTTTAACGCTCTCTTGACAACATTTCCTTTATTCTGACACCTCACGTCTTCGGTGCATTGACTGTTCTTCAGCCTGGTATTCCATTCATTAATTGCTTGCTACAAGAATGGGAAGATGTTCAGCCCAAACATCCACACTTATCAATCGACCAGTACGATTTCTAAAACAGGTGAACCAGAACTAAGAATTTTACCAGTTAGAGAAAGCTGAACACACACTTCACACTATCGATCAGCTTACCGTGCGGCAGAAATTTACAGCAAGTAGCCAAGCCAAGGCCGTATGCAAGGGGGGTTGGGGTTAACCCCCCCCCCACCCTTGAGCTTGATATTTTACAAAACTGTTATTACCTTCGCAAGGAGATTAATTGTTTTTGCATACTTTTTGCTTGTTAATTTGTCGACTTAATGCAAATACCACGGAATAAATTTGCATGCAAATTTCAAGGAACATTGTAAATGGTCTAAAAAAGTAAAAATTAGGTTTTGGTGGAAATCTGGGTTATCGTCTTGGTCCAGAAACCATCTCACAACATTTTGCAGACCTTTCGTCCACTAAGCATGTTTAAGATCGTGTTCCGCGATAGTTCATTTTGTCCGAAACAATTGTCTTTATATTGTCTGCCAAGGGCGTAGGCAAGTGGGAGTTGGGGTGAACCCCCCACTTTAGTTTGATATGTTACAAAAACTTTATTACCTGCGAAAAGGAGATTAATTGTTTCCGCATACTTTTTGCTTGTTAATTTGTCAACTTAATGCAAAAATTGTAGTTGTAAATGCTCTGACGTAGTGATGAGTGTGTTTTGCTCTCCTGTTTGAACGCTCATCCTGATATTTTTGCAGTTATGAACTGCTGTGTCGTAGCGTTGAGTGTGTTTTCCTCCGATATCCTAACTTGGAGCGCTGATGTTTTAGTTTATATTCAGTGCCAAG